>Ga0180437_10007378_pt1 | contig 14316 bp, 12 predicted proteins | sample SS_ome_4_FD_132410 | JGI IMG/M metagenome (GOLD analysis project Ga0180437, IMG submission 132410) | Hypersaline lake sediment archaeal communities from the Salton Sea, California, USA - SS_3_D_1 metaG | ecosystem: Environmental > Aquatic > Non-marine Saline and Alkaline > Hypersaline >...
CGGTGATGTGGTTTTAGATCCTTTTATGGGCAGCGGGCAGGTTGCACTGGCGGCGATTGAATCAGGCCGCCGCTACGTGGGTTATGAAATCAACCCTGATTATGTTGAATTGGCAAATAAGCGCGTCTTAGATATTTATTCCAGCTCGTAAACATAGCCGAGCTGCTCCGAGGGTAAAGCAATGTCTTACCAGGGTGTCCTCAATCGATATAAATCTTTATTGGACCTGCCTGTTCATACCTCCCCGGTCACATTGCTGGAGGGGGATACGCCGCTGATACCAGTGCCGCGCCTGGCAGAAAAACTGGGCGGCGGCTTTGAACTGTCTGTAAAATTCGAAGGGCTTAATCCAACAGGTTCGTTCAAAGACCGCGGCATGACCGCAGCTATCAGCGAAGCCCTGGGTCGCGGCGCAAAGGCAGCTATATGCGCTTCCACCGGGAATACCGCCGCCAGCGCAGCTGCGTATGCGGCGCGCGCGGGTCTGCGTGCAATTGTGCTTATTCCACAGGGGAAGGTAGCCTCCGGTAAGTTAGCGGGAGCAATCGCCTACGGCGCGCAAGTTTTTCAGCTGGAGGGTTCTTTTGATGATGCTTTGACAATGGTGCTCAAAATCACCCAGAAATACCCGATTGCGCTGGTAAATTCGTTGAATCCTTTTCGACTCGAAGGCCAGAAGACGGCTGCATTTGAAATCTGTGATACGCTGGGGGGCGCCCCGGATTGGTTGTGCCTACCGGTGGGCAATGCAGGAAATATCACCTCATATTGGATGGGTTTCAAACAATACAAGCAAGTAAAAAAAACAGGTCTTCCAAAAATTCTGGGTGTCCAGGCTGCAGGTTCGGCGCCGCTGGTGCTCGGTCACCCGGTAGAACAACCAGAGACGGTAGCTACCGCTATTCGTATTGGCAAACCTGCACGCGGCGAACAGGCACTGGAAGCCGCGCAGCAGTCCGGAGGCAGGATTATATCTGTGAGCGATGAGAAAATCCTGGAGATGCAGCGTTCTCTGGCGGATGAAGGGATTTGGGTGGAACCCGCTTCAGCGGCCGGACTGGCAGGCTTAAAAGAAGAAATTACCTGCGGGCGTATGGACCCTGCAGGTAAAAAGATCGCTGCCGTATGCACCGGGCATGGATTAAAAGATCCGGATATCATCGTTAAACAGATGGCATCTCCTGTAGTGGTACCTGCTGAAATTTCGGCTTTCGAAGATTTGATCCTGGGGTAGTTTTGAATTACCTGGTACCATGCGCCCGCAGCAATTGATAGAATTTTATCGTAAAATAACTACAACCAAAAATTATTAACCACGTATACTGAAATAGAAATTAATCAAAAAAAGGAGTGCTCAATATGTCCTCAGAATATCGAAAACTTTACCGGTCTCGAGATGACCGTATAATCAGTGGTGTTTGCGGCGGTTTGGGTGAATTCTTTGGAATTGACCCAACGCTTATTCGAATAATTTTTATCCTGCTGCTTATTTTTGGCGGTTCGGGACTCATTATTTACCTGGTTATGCTACTGATTGTCCCGGAGGAACCTCTTGCTGAAGTCTCGCAGGCTCCCATGGCAGAAGTAGTCGAACCTGAGCCGTCTTCTGAAGGCGAGGGTGAATCTGAAGCAAACGAGTAATTTATTAAATCGATGAGATTAAATATATAAAAGTCCAGCTCACAGCTTAATTACGAAAATTTAATCACATCGCATCCCCATAATTAAGCCCCGCCTGATTGGAATAGCGGGGCTAATTTACAATTCGTTCTTTCTAGAGGATTTTTTTCGCTTGCTAGCGAGGTGGGATATTAACTGACTTGTCCACCGACCACATGCGTTTCCGTACGGTGAATCGCTTGATACCCGGTCGCTGCCTGTTCGGCTGTCGGTATCGAAGCCTCATCCGGCTTGTCCGACAGACTGAATAATAGCGCGCCTGCCTGTGACCATTTGAGTGCCTCAACCTGGACCTCGCGGGTTATCAGGATTTCGTTAGACAACATCTCCTCCACAGGAAGGCTGTCGCTGAGTTGGCCCATATTCCCGACAGTCTCTAGATATTCATTGCGCCTGAAGTCTTTGAACGGTGTCGGGTCTCCGGATTCTACATTTTCATATACTTCATCATGGATAGCCGCCAATCCGGACGGCAGTTTTGTGCGCTGGGTATTTACTTCGTTAATAAACTGGGGAAAAGTCATTAATTCCTCAGAGTGTATTCGCGCCACGAGGTCTTCTAGCTGAATTAAACCGCTTCCCAACACCAGGCACAGATATGCCAGGTAATCCTGGTTATCGGTGGTAAACGTATGGAATTCAACCCCATTCAGCAGCGCATACGATTCCTTGAAGGATTCAGGGTTAAAATCTCCACCGAGCAATCCGGATACTGTGGTCTCAACTGCCTGCACCCGTACCTGGTCGATCATGTGCGAGTTCCGGCCGCGGGCGCCGATGGCGGTTTTGTCGATGTCAATCACCACTGCGGTCCCCTCATCGAACGGAAATCCAGCCGCCTGGCAGTCGGCACTGAATTCTTCTAAAGCAGACCAGCGGTTCGAAAGGTAAAGCGTTTGACCGCTCTCTGTTGGGATAATTTCCAATTCGCTGGCTGAATCATTTTCTGATCCAATGAATGCTTTTCCCGGCCACCCGCCTGCTGTGCAAATGTTTTCAAAAGCTGTACCATCCAGCAAGCGGGTGTCCCCGACAAATGCCAGTCGTTTGATAACCACGTTTTTTATTTCGAGTTCACGCGCTTTGTTTAAGAGTAAGGCGATCACTTGAGCGTATTCAAGTTCGGTTTTGCGTGGAATTACCCCGGCAGGCAGGTTCAGCGCCGTACGCAGATTTTCCAGGCCCGGCAGCCGTTTATCGCAAGGGCGGAGATTCCTGTAAACCACCCTGTCACCGATAAATTCGCTCAATGCAGAACGACCGAATAGTCTCATATCATTAAGCGTCTTTGGATCTTTTCCGGTAAGCCTGGATAAAACGCATGGCGTAGTCATCATGTCCCATCAACAAGTCGCAAGCTAATAAAGTATGTGCAATTTCGGGGATGGTTGGATCGGTAATCGCAGCCGTAAGTCCGCGCCCGATCGCGAGCGCAAGATAGGCGGTATTAATACTTTTCCGATCCGGAAGCCCGAAGGATACATTGCTGGCGCCTAAACTCATGTTTACCCCCAACTGTTCCCGGATGAGATGAATTGAATCAAGGGTGACTTTCCCGGCATTATGATCCGCTCCGATAGTTAATGCCAGTGGATCGATAATGATGTCTTGCGGGGGCAGCTCAAAATCAGCTGCCCGGTTCACCAGCTTTTGAGCCGCTTCAAGCCGCTCCAAAGGCGTAGCCGGGATGCCGCTTTCGTCGGTGATTACTCCGATCACAGCCGCATTGTATTTTTTAGCGAGCGGGAATACACGCGCCATCATTTGTTCCTCTGCCGTGGTGGAATTAATTAATGCTCTACCAGGATAGATTTCCAGCGCGGCGCGCAGCGCTTCTGGATCTGCCGTATCGATGCATATCGGTACTTCAACCACCTGCAGGACAGCCTCAACGGCACTGCGCAGCAGGAGCGGTTCGTCCCCGCCCGGGATCCCGGCATTTACATCCAGAATTTGAGCGCCAGCATCAACCTGATTCCTGGCATCTTGCTGGACGAGGGAGAAATCTCCGCTTTTGATCGATTCGGCCAGTTTCTTACGCCGGGTAGGATTTATGCGCTCTCCGATAATAACAAACGGATGTTCGGGTCCAACCAGGACTTTATTATCTTTGTAAGTGATTTCAGTTTCCATTGATGAATGGTTTCCTATCCCATTAATTGGCTCACAACCCTGGCTGCGCTGGAAGCGTCCTGGGCAAACCCATCCGCCCCGATCTGCTGGGCATAATCTTTGGTAACCGGCGCGCCGCCAATGATCACTTTTACATCCTGGCGGATATTCGCCTCTTCCAGTACTTTGAGCGTTTTCTCCATGCTGATCATGGTTGTGGTCAACAGGGCTGACATCCCAATCACCTGTGCTCCATCCCTGGCAGCCCGTACAAACTCTTCCGGCCGCACATCCACGCCCAGATCATCCACTTCATACCCGGCGCCTTCGAGCATCATCGCTACCAGATTCTTTCCGATATCGTGCAGGTCACCCTGGACGGTTCCGATGGCTACTTTACCGGCTGATTCGACCCCACTGGCGACCAGGTGCGGCTGGAGGATCGCCAACCCGGCTTTCATGGCGCGCGCGGAAATCAACATCTCGGGTACAAAGTACTCCCCATCCTCAAAACGCTGCCCGACTTCGCTCATGGCCGGGATCAAGCCTTCCTTTAGAATGGCATCCGGGTCCGTGCCCTGGTCAAGCGCCTGTTGGACACCGCTTTCAACCTCTTTATTTTTCCCGTCAATCACGTCCTGGTAAATCTGTTCAATTCCCATAGTGCACTCCTTGGTTGAATTTTATGCAAATAAAATCAGGATAATTTTTAATTTTTATTCAAATATTTCTACTGGCGGAGATAATATCGAAAAATAATACTCGCCGGGGATGATCATTTCGAACTTCTGATATGACTTATCAATGGTATTTTAACTCCACCAGATACCAATCGCAAATGATATCATATTCCTTTCCGGTTGTATAATATTGGGCTGCTAATACGAGATATAAATCTACGAAAGGATATTTTCATGGAATTTGCAGAACGAGTTTTGGAATTAGAACCTGAAGGCGCATATTACATGCTTGCGCGTGCTCAGGAATTAGAGGCTGAGGGCAGAGATATTATCCATCTGGAAATCGGTCAGCCGGATACCCCCACTTATGCAAACATATCGAAAGCTGGTATCCATGCTATCCAGGAAGGTTTTACGCGCTACACGCCATCTGCAGGGATTAAAGACCTGCGCGGCGCCATCGCAAGGTATTCAAGCCAACGACTGGGCTTGGATATAAAACCCGCCAACGTGGTGGTCGGTCCGGGGGCAAAACCAGCGTTGTTTTTCCCAACCCTGGCCCTTGTGCAGCCCGGTGATGAAGTAATTTACCCGAATCCCGGTTTTCCTACATACGAAGCCATGATCCAGGTTGCCGGCGGCTTTCCTGTTCCGGTGCCTCTAAGCGAAGAAGATGATTTCTCTTTTGATCTGGCTGCTTTCGACCGACTTCTGAATGAGCGTACACGTATGGTCGTCTTGAACTCACCCAGCAATCCCACTGGAGGCGTGATGCCGCTTTCGGCGCTCGAACACATAGCCAATGCGGCTCGTGAACGCGATATCTGGGTGCTCTCAGATGAGATTTATTCGCGGATGGTATTTGATAAACCGGCAGACAGCATATACACGCTGCCGGGTATGGCTGAACGCACCATCATTTGTGATGGGTTCTCCAAGACCTACTCAATGACAGGATGGAGGTTGGGCTACGGCATCATGCCAGAATCTCTGGCTGGACGGGTTGATCTTCTATTGAACCATTCTATAGGCTGCACCGCGAGTTTCACCCAGGCGGCAGGAGTGGAAGCGCTTGAAGGTCCCCAGGATCATGTGGATGCCATTATGAGTGAGTATAGACGCCGGCGCGACTTTCTTGTCAGCGGTTTAAACCAGATTCCCGGGTTGAGCTGCCGTACTCCCCAGGGCGCATTCTACGCATTTCCGAATATCATATCTTTCGGCAAACCTGCTCATTGGCTGGCTGATTATATCCTGGACGAAGCCGGCGTTGCGCTGCTTCCCGGAACTTCTTTTGGTGAATATGGTGAAGGTTACCTGCGCATATGTTTCGCCAATTCGATGGAGAACCTGGAAATTGCTCTTCAACGGCTCTCTTCCGCATTGGAAAAACTGAAGTAGGCGATTAGCCAATTACATCTTCGGAAGTACGATTTCTTGTTGTTTCTGGTACTTGCCTTTCTTGTCCGCATAAGAGACCTCACATTCTTCATCAGCTTCGAAGAATAACACCTGGGCGATTCCCTCGTTGGCGTAAATTTTCGCTGGAAGCGGCGTTGTGTTGGAGATCTCGAGAGTAACAAACCCTTCCCACTCCGGTTCGAATGGGGTTACATTGACAATAATGCCGCAGCGGGCATAAGTGGATTTTCCAACGCAAACGGTAAGCACCTTGCGCGGGATGCGGAAATATTCAACCGTACGCGCCAGGGCAAACGAGTTGGGCGGGATAACACACACCTGCCCTTTGAAATCCACCATGGATTCCTTTGAAAAATCCTTCGGGTCAACGACTGCCGAGTATACATTGGTAAAGATTTTGAACTCATCCGCCACTCGGATATCATACCCGTACGACGAAACGCCGTAAGATATAACTCCTTCCCGAACCTGGTTCTCTGCAAACGGTTCGATCATACGTTCTGTGCGCACTTGTTCGCGTATCCAATGGTCAGGTTTTAATCCCATAAGCTCTCCTTTTCGCGGTGATACCCAAGTATACAAGAAATTTGTTGATCGGGCACGGATCTTCAGGAATTCGTTGATTGAAAAATAACCAGCCTACTAGCTGGTTATTTTCTGAATTAAAGATCCCGTTGCGCCTCTTTCACCATCCGCTGGCGCTGAATACTGCCTTCAGAAGTTCATTTCGTTCTGCGTTGTTCATTGCTCTTGGCCGGGCATAATCCACAAAAACAGCTGTCAACAGCTGCGTGCTGATAAAACGTCCATCATAGAAGATATGGCGGTCAATCAACGCGCTCCGGGCGGCGGGACTGACGTCGTACTGGTCGAAGAAAAGGTTTCCTAATCCGTAGTGCACGAAGGCGTTGTCAACAAATTCCATGCCCTGCGGCTGGTGAGCCTGGCTCCCCGAAACGATCACCGCCCCAGCCCTTGCGATCTCTCCAAAATCCTTTCTTTGATCCGGCTGCGCTTCGTAGGTGTAATATTCATTGTGCTGAAAAGTAACTACTGGCAGATATCCACCTGACTTTAAATTCCGGACTTCTTCCTGCATCCAATCGCCCTTACAATCCGCTGCTCCAGGTCCGGACTCGCTTGCCGCTGTATGCGCCCCCTGCTTTGCGTTGCATCCGAGAAATGCGAGCTTGTTTCCATTGTGCTCAATTTTCACCACGCTTCGGCTGTCATCAATATTTTCGCCGCCCCCGAAGTACGGCCATGCACGCTCCCGATACATATCCAAACTGTTCAGCATTGCAGCCTCTCCCCAATCGCCGAAATGGTCGCCCGTCAGCTCTACTATATCCGTTCCAATATGCTCCAATAACTGGATATAAGCCGGACGGCTGCAAAACCGGGTGCTTTGCTGCACAGGGTTTGGATAGGGACAGTCTTCAGCAAAGGATACCTCGTTGCTGATATGCGTGATATGCGCCTCGCGCAGCCAATCGCCCACATCCTGTGCGGGGTACAGGATGCCTTCCTGTTCCATGGAGAAGGCAGTTGCGCGCACCATAGCGGTCACTCCCGTCATCACCAAAGCCGTCATCTTGTGGTCACTGCGGTTGCTCTTTGGAAGTAGGCTCTCACCGTAAACCGAGCTTATCGCCTGCGCAGCGGTCTCTTCGCCGGTCAAAGCGATGGGAATAGTTAACGGATAAAGACTGGAGTCAAAATTTACTTCAATTGGATTTTGCCCACCCACGCTCAAGACTTTCCAGCGCGGCTCGAGCTTTTCAAATGGAACCAGCGCCCAGGAAGGTTGGTTGTACCAGGCATAATCCAGAAGTTCCGCCTCCGCCAGTATCTTTACCGCGCCTGGTGCTGGTTCCCCCCAACGCTGGCTGAAAATGAGTTTTGTACTTTTATCGAGCAATACCGGCATACCATTCAAGCCATCCGTCCACACCTGCTCCAGTTCATCAAATGAAATTTCATCCTGGGTGGTCCCAAATGGAACAACAAGGGCAAAGATCCATTCACTGAGCAACCGATGTTCGCTGACCTGCAGCCAAAAATCCGCCCGTTCTCCTGTTTTGGCAGGCGCAATTCCGGGCGGTAAATTCAGGCTTTTTACCAATTCTTCTGGCCAAAATTCTGGATCGACCCATAACTTTACTTCATCCCCTGTTGAAGGTGATTTTTCCGCCGCGTCATACACGACCTGATTACTTCCAATGCTGCATGCGCTGATCAGAGCAGCAATAAACAGGTAAAAACAGCAGGTGCGTATGAGCGGCACTTTATTATTCATCATGCATACCGGAATTTGGTCCCTAAAAACCTTTTTACCCCTCAATCTCAAATGTTACTACCGTCAACTCACCCGGATACACTTCGACCAGGAATTCCTGCCGTCCGTATAACGGGAATGAAATGCGGTACTTGCCGGATGGTATGCCCCCGATCGCAAAACTCTCACGGAATGGGGGTTGGTCGATCAGTTCCACTTCTTCATAACTCAGCAGGTAGAATTCGGATTCCGCCTCTTCCTCAGGTCCACCGGGGAGGTATTCGAGGACGATATTCGAGACCGGCACGTTGTCCCTATACGGATCGATCACCCGCCCGGCTATGCCCCCATTCTGGGAACCGTCTTCCGCATGCTGGGGGGCCAGCCATAATTCCGGATTCCGTGAATGGGTGTATTTATTTTGGCCTTCACGCACTTCGAAATGTAAATGGCTGCCGATAGAAACACCGGTAATCCCGACTTTGCCAACCTCCTGACCAGTTTGAACACTTTGGCCTTCTTCGACCAGGATCTCTGAAAGGTGGCCGTACAGCGTGTAAATCACAGGCGCATAACCAGGGATTAATTTTCTAATACCTTCAGGCACCTGGTGCTCCAGTACGACCAGGTTGCCGTAAAAATTTGAATACGGTCCGAAGTATTCGGGCGGCCAGGCGCCGGGCGCGGATATGGGTTCAATATCCGTCCCCGCCACGACCACGGTCCCGTCCCTGGCTGCTAGCACCGGCGTGCCAAACCCATTCAAAAACTCAACCCCGTGGTGCGGGTCCCTTTTGCCTCCCTGTGTAGAGCCGAAGCGGTAAGTTACGTCTACCGCCGTGTTTCCAGTCTCAGGGATTGGCCGCTTCAGGAAGAACTGCCCGGGATATGCGCAGCGGTCTGGCGGGCATGGGGTCGCGGTTGGCGGTGAGGTTGAAGTGGGTGCAGTCTCAGGCGTGTTCGTAGGGACTGCAGCGCTGGATGGGGGCAGGGCTGTGGAAGTTGGGACCCCAAGCGGGGATGCTGCGTGAGTTACATATGTGGAGGTCGGCTGAATGGCGGGTGTGGATGCAGACGTATCAGTGATCGATATTTTCGTTGAAGTAGAAAATGCGGCTGGTTCGTTGGTCTTTGTTTGCGGAGAACAGGCAGCAAACAGGAATCCCGGTAAGACTCCCAATATTAAAATCCCCCTAGCGAATGATTTCATACCAGGGAAATACCCCCCCGGTCCTCAAGCGTCTTTCTTATTTGCGTTTCAATTTCACTGGCACGTGTTTCCAGGGCAGCCAGTTCAAACACAAGCGCCCGGGCAGCTTCGCGCGCTTCCAGGGCGTACGCGTTGATACGGACGTTGTAGCCTGCGCCTGAAAGTGCTGCCCGCGCCAGTGCCGCGCCAGTGGCGCCGTCACTGATGGCATTCAAATTTCCCTTGGCGACGACCGTTTTCGCCAATTCGATCACCTCAACCGCTTGGCGAGCCACGTCCAACGGCACCTGCGCCGCCTCCAGGGTCGCCTGCTGGATTGCTTTACTGCGCAGGGTGCGCTGCTCTGCGGTCTCCTTTGGCATTCTGTACGCCCCCATCACCTGGTTAAACGCCTGCGCATCGCGCTCGACATCCTGCGCTAAACTGGCGCGCAGCCGCTCTGCATTTTCGAGGACCGATTTCATTTCGAGTTCGACGGCCGCGTATTTCTTTTTTCCGATGGTTAGCCTGGCCACCATCGCCACCAGGGCTGCGCCGGCAGCCCCGCTGTATGCTGAGGCAGATCCGCCGCCCGGGGTTGGCTGGCTGCTTGCCAGGGCTTCCAGAAAATGCTTATCTTCATGTATACCGCTCTCTTCTTCCTTTGAAACATCTTGTTTAGCAGCGGCCAACCGGTATTCTAATACCTGCTCAGGATCGAATCCATCCAACTGCAGGTACCATTGGGCTGCATCGACCAGCGCCTGCTGCGGGATCAAGCCCACCAGCTCACTCGAATGTACTTCCACACCGTAGCGCGCAGCTTCCCGCCGGATCATTTCAACCACCCTCGCAAGCGGCGTACTGTGGAAATTGGTGAGGTTCATGGATACCTGGGCGTGCCCCTCCACCAGCATACCCAGCGCTTTGACGTAGCGCAAGCCGCCAGAAGAATGCCGTACAGCTTTTGAGACCTTTTTGGCGATTGAGACATCATCCGTGGTCAGGTAAACGTTATAAGCAATCAGGAATGGCCGCGCCCCGATCACGGTCGCACCGGCTTTACCCAGCTTTTTTGGACCGTAATCAGGTTCCCGATCTGGATTTTCACCAATCTCCGCCTTTAATAATTCATATTCGCCTTTGCGGATTCTTTCCAAGTTCTTTCTATCCGGGCGTAATGCAGCCTCCTCGTACAGGTAAACCGGAATCCCCAATTCTTCACCCACTTGCTGTCCCAGATTCTGTGCAATCTCCACGCACTCTTGCATGCTGACTCCAGAGATTGGCACAAACGGAACTACATCCGCCGCGCCGAGGCGCGGGTGTTCGCCTTGATGCTCGTCCAGATTGATCAATTTTGCAGCGGTCTTTATACTGAGGAAAGCCGCCTCTTCAATCTGCCCTGGTGGACCAACGAATGTCAAAACGGTGCGGTTGTGATCTTCGTCTGAGTGCTGGTCAAGCAGGATAACATCCGGTACAGATTTGATGGCAGCTTTAATTTCCTCCACCACCTGCGGGCGGCGCGCTTCTGAATAATTGGCTACACATTCGACCAGTTTGTCGTTCATGAAATCCTCATTGGAATATGGAATAATTTTTCTGCCGTAAAATAATACCGAAAACAGTAGACCGCGCCTATTATACTCTCATCAAATTCACCTTCACAACCTGCAGGACTACAATTACCTATTCGTGCCCTTATTTCCTGGCGGATTCCAAATTTAAATTGATTTACAAATCTTGGAAAAAATTTTTTCAACGTGACAGGTCCAGATAAACAGTTAAGGGACTGCCGTAAGAAAGAGGCAGTCCCCTTTACTATCTGCTTGTTTTATTCAATATATTTTATTTGTTTTCAACCAGCGGCAGGTAAATCTTGTCATAATCCAGGACGTTTACCTGTATGCTCGCATTGCGTTCAAAGCTGTCCGATACCGGAATATCCGGTTCAGGCAGGGATGGCTTCCCATCCTCACGCTGGGCTGGGATGCGGCCAATTTTGGTCATCGCGGCCGAACCGGAAAAAGCAGTGAACTGCACGGATACATTATATGCACCAATCACCTCTGGATAAAATACACCGGTGTACTGCCCGTCATTCATTACAGCGTCTGGAAGGATACCGTTGTCCAGCAATTCAAGTTGTTCCGTGGTTCCATCTTGATAAGTGATCGTTGCAATTGCCTCAGCCCCATTAATTGGTAGGTCTTTTGCCAGTACAGCCACCAGTTTAACTGGCTGAGGGAGTTTAATAAAATTCTCTGGAAATGCGCTCAGCATCTTTAAAGGATATGGAAATGCAGTCACGGAAGCAGTGTAGCTGAACCGCTTTTCAGGAGGTTGGTCAGGATTAGGATAGCCGGTGACATAGTAATCAAAAATTGTCTCCCCCTCACCAGCTTTGTAGTAAATCAAATCCCAAAGACCAATATCATCCATTGAGTTAATGTCATGTCCGTAATGACATAATCTTTCTTTCACTTGGAAAGGTTCATCTTGGGTGCAAAAGAGATTTTCATATGTGTTATAAGGGTAAGGGCTTCTCACGCTAAATTCCATATCATCCAACTTACCCGTAAATACAACCACAACATCAAAATGACCTAGAGTTGAGTCAATCCTAAAAGAAACTGTTTCAGCATCAGGTGCTTTTGGCCCTAAAATACTTGCAGTTTCAACTTTACCTTTCGATATCCCAACCGTGGGCGAAGATTGCAGGTTGGCATCCTGGAATGCGTTGGTGATATCAGCCAGGGAGGTGGGTGAGAAATAGTACTCCCCGTCTGTGTCCGTGGCTAACTTCTGCATCAAGGTCGTATCTGCATCTGAACCATACGCGAAAGCATAAATAGGTATCTTGGAAGACTGGTAGGAAGGGATAACACTCAAGGGATTACTACCGGCGGTGTTTCTACCATCAGACAGAAGGTAAACGGTCTTATTGTAGCTGCCTAAACCAGGCGCGGCTACTAAATCATCGTGCGCTTTTTGAGCCGCATCACCGATGGCGGTATTGCCTCCAAGTGAAATTAAATCGATTTTATCTTTTATAGTGGTTTTATCCCCCGTACTGTTGATAGGGGTCAATGGATGCTCAACCGTAACATTGTGATTGTAAGAGATAACCCCGATGGTTGAGTAGCCTAATGGGGCTAAATCTACCAACATTTTAGCCGCTGCTTTGACATTCGGCAGCTTACTACCTGTCATGCTGCCTGATCTGTCGATCACGATCTGGTAAGCGGTCTGGCAGCTGCCCCACACGATTTCCAGGTCGCTGCGTGCGTCAGTGTCAGGCAAGTCAATATTTGGGTCTGAACCGGCCGCTGGTGCCACTGCCGCCAGTTCCGGGTGGTGTATTCGCGCTGGTAGACCCGGGAAACAAGGAGCCGGATCCGACGCTACAGGTCGAGCCAGGGTTGTCCAACAATCGGCGCCGTAAACCCGCCACTGGGCTGTATCCCTCGTACCTCCACCCCCCATTTGGTAGCTGTTGGCAGTAGAGAAATTTAACCATTCGTAGTTTCCGCCTCTTGCATCCCATTGGTCATTCATAACCGCGTCCGGGACAGGATCATCTCCAGCGTTTGGAAAATAACAGGGTGTATAGGCTTCAGCGTACTCGTCATACATCGAGTAATAATAATGCCCCCATTCGTGACCGAGCGTGTAACCACCTCCTTGATGTCCCCAATCGTTCGCTAAGAAGTCGACCGGTGAAAATACATCACAGAAATTTATGAAAAGCCCGTTTACTCCCCTTCCAGATATATCACCACTGGGATGGCAGCTGGCAGTCCACACCACATCCGCTTTATCTGCACATGTGCCTCCCAGGTAAAAAGTCACCTTCCCGATTTTATTCTCGCCTTCCGAAGCCTCGAAGATCGCGTCCGCAAAGTATTTGATGATGTTCTCGTACTTTGTCCGGTCAGCTGCAGGGACTGTGGTCTTGTGGAGCGAGATTTCAACATCGATGATTACCGGGGGTTGGGCAGGCGCTTCCGTGGCAGACTGGGTCGCCGAAGGCGATATCAGGATCATTGCTATTACGATCAAAGACAGCACAACAGCCGCTTGTCTGAAAATTCGATTCGGGTTCATGGTTATCCTCCTAGGGTAAAACGCTGAGCAAGTATTTTTATAGATCACATGCTCGTTGAATATGTTATTTGTGCTCTCTCCATGTTTGAAATCAATTTTGTTGATAACAAGAGCCATTCCTTCTAAGGCGGATAGATATCAATCTTCTTACATAGGCGTTGCCTCCTTGTTATTTTTAACAAATTATTCGTTGATACCCACCATGATGTTCATTACCGGGTGGAGTTTATTCGGATTTACAAAGCAGCCGATTTTAGCTGCGAAAAACTGAACGGTTTGGAAAAGTATCGCGCCATCAAAGTCATCAATTGATTTTGATGGTTTACTGGGATTTCCGGGTGCGCACGAATAGAACACAGCGGTTAAGATGCTTATCAATCCGCGGTTGATAACTGGCACGCAATTATTATTTTTAGCCTCGATGAAGCAATGATGTCGATCAAGAACTTCCACCCCAAACATTTCTTTTACCTGAACTTATTCAACTATATCGATTTTACGCTGGAAATAATTCCTGCTCCGATATTGTTTATAGACTAATAGGTAACAAAATTCAAAATCCTAACTGATTACCATAATACCATAATTTATGTGAGAAAAATGCCATAAAGACCCTACAAATCCGTTAACAAGTACGGTTACTTCATTCCAAGAAAAAATCGGATACGCTTGCGTGTTTATCTATATTTATTAAACACAAATTCATTTATAATCAATATCTATAAACCAACCAAGGAGATCATTGGACCATGTCGGAAAATGATAAACCGCTTCATCAAAGTGCTAAAGTTGAACACGAGGAACCTGGATTTAGCAGCTTGCCAGAAGATCAAGCCCGTCCTGGC
>Ga0180437_10007379_pt1 | contig 14313 bp, 9 predicted proteins | sample SS_ome_4_FD_132410 | JGI IMG/M metagenome (GOLD analysis project Ga0180437, IMG submission 132410) | Hypersaline lake sediment archaeal communities from the Salton Sea, California, USA - SS_3_D_1 metaG | ecosystem: Environmental > Aquatic > Non-marine Saline and Alkaline > Hypersaline > Sediment...
CTTCTTTTCTTCCGTACGAATCGTCATCAGAACTACCCTTTTCTAAAGTCTACGAAAAGAAAAATTCTGAACGAACGTAAAGTATTGATCAACGAGTATTTAAAATTTTACCGGGAATTGCTGGCGTTGTTACAAAAATCACCACAGTCACAGAGAAATGAATGAAATAAAGAGAGAGCTAACTGCTATCTTTTTTTCTTGCATCCCGTAAACCACTTTGTTCTAGTCTGTTAAATCATTCAACAAGGTGGCGGCGTTCTTTTTCTTTAGAAAATCATATTTTGGTGGCGTCGAAGTCTGTAAAAAAGCATAAATTATTTTTAGGGAATGCCGATCATTATATATAGAATTTGGGGCTTTTGCTCTGCTGTAGTGTAATACTATGGTGAGGAATTATCGAGAGAGATTGGCTATAAGGGAGTTATGATTGATGTTTTTTAGGAAGATTACCATCAAGACACAGTTATTGTCGCTCTCGATCTTTGTGTCTTTATTGATAATTATGATTGGTGGCATTGGCTTACGAAACACCTATAGGACGAATCAGGCTCTCAAACTTGTCTATGAGCAAAGGGTGATCCCTATTAAGCGCTTGAAGGTGATTAATGATCGTTATGCGATTAGCATTAGTGATACTCTCAACCGTGTGATCAATGGCATCATTGAGCCTCAGGAGGCCCTTCTTAACATCGAGGTTGCTGTTGGTGACATTTTACAGGAATGGCAGCTGTATAGTCAGGAGCCGGGCAAGGAGGAAGAAGAGCGTGCTTTCATTGTTGAGCTTGAGAATTTGATGGCTGAGGCTGATGGTGCTTTGCAGGAGGTCAAAGCGATCCTTATCGGGGAGAATATGGAGAAGTTAAAGTCCTTCATGACTAACAATGTCTATCCGGCACTGGAGCCGATTTCGGGTTTGCTTTCGAAGCTTGTCGATTTTCAATTAGCTGAGGTGAAGTTAGAGTTTGATCTTTCCAAAGAGCAGTATCAATACCATGCACGTTTAGCAATTTTTGCCATTTCTTTTGGTATTTTAGGAACTGTGCTGACGAATTTTATTTTGGCTAGAGCGATTGTGCGTTCTTTGAAGCAGGTGAGTGTCCAGTTTGATGAGATGGCTTCCGGTAGAGCGGATTTGACCAAGCGGTTGGATGTGATTCGCGATGACGAGGTTGGAGAAGTATCGACGAAGTTTAATACATTTATGAAGGGTTTGTTGGCATTAGTAAAGCGTGTACAACGTTCCGGGATTCAGGTGACGACATCGGCAACAGCGATAGCGTCGACTTCCAAGCAGTTGGAGCGTACCATCCATGATTTCGGTTCTTTCACTAATGAAGTGGGAACGACTGCTAAGGAGATCTCTGCGACGTCTCGAGAGTTGGTTAAGACGATGAACAACGTCTCTGAAGTGGCGACGACAACTTCAGATCTGGCAACTTCTGGACAGAACGACCTGGTACGTATGGAAAAAACGATGTCACAGATGGAAGAAGCTTCGGTACAGATTTCATCAAGACTTGCTGTGATTAGCGAGAAGGCTGCTAATATTACCACTGTAGTGACGACGATCACCAAGATTGCTGATCAGACAAATCTTTTATCTCTCAATGCTTCCATTGAAGCTGAGAAAGCTGGAGAATATGGCTTGGGCTTTGCTGTTGTGGCTAGAGAGATACGTCGTATGGCTGATCAGGTGGCTTTGGCGACGCTGGATATTGAGCAGATGGTTAAGGAGATGAAGTCTGCCGTTTCCGCAGGGGTGATGGAGATGGACAAATTCTCCGAAGAGGTGCGTCGTGATGTCGGCGATGTGCGCAATATTGGCGGACGGTTGACACAAATCATCGAACAGGTACAAACATTATTGCCGCAATTCGAGATGGTCCATGAGGGTGTTCAGGGGCAGGCCGAAGGCGCCTCCCAGATTAGCGATTCCATGGTACAGCTCACCGATGCTGTCGAACAAACAACACGTTCACTCAATGAAACGAATAGTGTTGTCATCGAACTTAATGATTCGGCACGCGAACTACAGAAAGAGGTATCGGGCTTCAAGGTCGACCGTCGTGAGGATGTTCCGATGCCTGAGGCAGAGGTTCCTAAGCAACCCGAAGGCAGGGAGTCGGCAGTGTTTGTCGTTAAGAAGAGAAGCGCAGAGTCGAAGGAAGGCCGCAGGTTCGGACTATAGGCGACGTTGCGAGAGGGTGGTTCATGTTAATGTTGTTATTGTACGTTGGGGATAAGCGCTATGCTATGAATTGCGAGCATGTTCTGGAAGTGATTCCTAGAGTCGAGCTGCAGCCTATCATCCACGCACCGAAGTACGTTCCTGGCATGTTGAACTATCGTGGCGTTCCCGTTCCCATCATTGATCTTTGTCAGCTTTTGGAAGAACGCTCTTGCAGTCACCGCCTACATACTCGCATTATTGTGATTGGGTATCCTGACATCCAAGGTGACGTCCACCTTTTCGGGTTGGTTGCTGAGCGTGTTACAGAAACCATGGAGCGTCAGCTGGAGAATTTCATCGATACGGGTGTGCGCATTAAGGACATTCCTTATTTAGGGGGTGTGATGACGGAAGGGAAGACCGTCACGCAGCTATTGCTTCTTGATGCCCTATTTTCCGTAGTGCAAGAGGTGTTGTTTTCTAAGGATGAAGAACAGTGACGGGAGAAGTGGCTATGGAGGAACACATCTCTCCAAAGACAATGCGGGAAGTGCGCCATCTGTTGGCTGACAAGCTGGGGTGGGATGCTAGCAGCGTTAATGAAAAGCTTCTCAGTCGCGTGATCACTCAACAGATGTTAGTGGCTGAAATCTCCGATGAAATGACCTTTGTGCGTCAACTGAAAGTTAGTGATTCTTTATTCAATGCGTTGATAGAGAAGCTTGTTGTTTGTGAATCGTGGTTTTTTCGGGATCGTGGTGCTTTCGAATATCTCATCCATTATCTCAGGGAACATTGGTGGCATAAGCGTCGTGAGGAGCGATTATCAATTCTTAGCGTCGGATGTTCTCGTGGTGAAGAGCCCTACTCTATAGTGATGACCTTGTTGGATGCGGGCTTGACGGAGAAGGACTTCGAGGTCCACGGCATCGATATCAGCCAGAAAGCCCTCAACGCTGCTAAGCGTGGCATCTACAGCAAACGATCCTTTCGCGATGAAGATGTTGCTTTTCGTTCTCGCTATTTCACCAAGCTTGACGACAGCTATGAACTCACTAAAGCCGTGCGAGAAGCGGTCCATTTTTCTATTGAGAATGTCTTTTGTTGTCGAGAATGTGATCCATGTTATGATTTGATTTTTTGTCGGAATCTGCTGATATATTTACATAGTACTGCACAGGAAAAAGTTGTCGAAGCTTTGAATAAGCGACTAAAGTCATCAGGAGTTTTGTTAGTAGGACCTAGTGAGATGGGCTTACTGAGAAAAAGAGGGTATTGTTCTGTGGGTTATCCGCGAGCGTCAGCGTTTTGGAAGCGAGAAGCACGTCAAAGACCTGCTCCCGTAAAGCCGGTGGTGACGAGGGTGATGGAGCCGCAGCTTATCGAGGAAGAGCGCGATGCTGATGTGATTCTTAGTGAGGCTAGCGACCTTGCTGATCATGGGTTGCTGCAAGAGGCACAGAGCCTTTGCGAACAGCATCTCGCTGAGCATGGCGACAGCAGTCAGGCATATTTCATCATGGGACTCATACGACATGCGATGCATCGAGAGGATCATGCTCGGGAATTATTTCGCAAAGCGGTATATCTCGACCCTGACTACTATGAGGCTTTAGTGTATTTGGCTCTACTTGCCGATATGGAGATGGACACAGAGAAAGCTTCAAGTTATAGAATGCGTGCTGAGAAGGCACTGAAGAAGAAAAATGAATCATGAGGAAGAATGATGGCTGAAGAATTCAATGACACTAACGATAGTGGCGACGACGTTGCTGTTGCTAGTGTTGATTCGACAGCGCAGTTTTCTGGTCAGTTACTTGACCGTGATATTGCTGAAGACTATAGAGTAGAATGGACTAATCTTTTGATGCGGGAAAAAGAGCAACTCAAAGTTGAGGAGGCTCTATCGGTGGTGATTTTCCGCTTAGGCAATGAATGGCTAGCATTGTCGACAACAGCCTTTAAAGAAGTCTGTGAGATGCGCTCGATCCATAAGCTGCCCCACCGTAGCGGACAATATTTGTTGGGTTTGGTTAACGTCAGAGGGAGGTTAAGAATTTGTGTCGCTTTACATCACCTTCTGGAAGTTGAAGAGGACCTTAAAGCTGAAGAAGCTGAAAAGGAATGTTATCAGAGGATGATCGTCTTGGAGGACAAGAACGACCGATGGGTCTTTCCTGTCGATGAGGTTTATGGTATCCATCATTTTGAAAGTGAGATGGTGAAGAGTGCTCCGGTAACGGTGAGCAAGTCTGCAGCCAGCTATCTCAAAGGGATGCTGAAGTGGAAGGACAAGCATATCGGTCTTCTCGATGAAGATTTGGTGTTCCATGGCTTGAGGAGGATTGTTCGGTGACTAACGGCGACGATGACACCAGCATGTTAGAGCTTTTCCGCGGTGAAGTTAAAATCCATGTTGCTACTTTAAAAGAAGTGCTGTCGCAGCTTAGTGGTGCTCAACCAGATATTAAGAAAGTAGAAGCGGCCTTGCGGGCTGTGCATTCCTTGCGCGGAGCGGCACGCATCGTCCAGTTGGAGCTTGTCGCTGACCTTGCTAGTGCTATGGAGAGTTTTCTCACTGCACTCAAAGAAGGAACGATCACAGCTTCCGACAAGGATATGGCTGTTTTGCTTGAAGGAACACAGTTCTTGAGTGCTGTTGTGCCTTTAAGTGATGAAGAGATCGTTGTCTGGATGCAAGATCACGAAGAGCAGTGCCTGGATCTCATCAAATCCATCACAGGGCTTTCTGGCAAAGAGGCGCCGAAGAAGCCGAAAGAGAAAGCTAAGGCTGCTGTATCGCCAGAAGCAGGCTTTTTCGAACTTCTAGATCCTGAAGTCTTGATGGCCTTCTGTAAAAATGTGAGCGCTGAGGTCAAAATCTTGAATGATGGATTATTGATTCTTGACCATGAACCTTCAAAGTTTGAAGAGCTGGAGGCTCTTCTGGCTGCTGCTCGAGCTCTTCAAGACTCCGCACGTTCCATCAACCTCACTCTGGTCATCAAGGTAGCTAAGGCCTTAGAAAAGTGCTTTACTAGGGTTCAGAAGGCTTTATTGTCGATGACGCATGAAGATATCGATGCTCTTCTTCATGGCGTCGATCTCATAGGACAAACGGTGGAAGTGCCTTGCGAGGAGCTAGCAGCATGGCAAGAGAATTTTGCCAAAGATGCTGACACGATGATCAAAGCTATAGGAAGCATTGGTGGTGAAGAAACTCCAGAAGTCCGCCCTGAGAAGCCGCTGGAGTTGTCGATCGATACGTCTATGTTGGATCTTTTCCGTATCGAAGTCGAGACGCAGGTAGCAGTCCTCAATGAAGGTTTGCTAGCAGTGGAAAGAGGTGAATCTAGCGAGGAGATGCTAGCGTCTTTGATGCGCGCAGCACATTCTATCAAGGGAGCTTCGCGGGTTGTGGGTATTGATCCTTTGGTGGGTCTCTCTCACGCTATGGAGGATTGCTTCGTTGCAGCTCAAGAAGGACGTCTCATCATCGACGAAGATAAGATCGATTTTCTTCTCAAAGGTGTCGACATGTTGTTGCAAGTCTCCAAGATCGAAGATGATCGTATGACTGCATGGCTTGAAGATAATAATGCTCTGATTGTAACATTGACGACGGCCTATGGTGCTATTCTTGCTGGTAAGACACCTGAGCCTTTGGAAGAGCAAAGGCCTCGTCGTGTTGAGGTACCTAAAGCTAAACCTACCGCGCGTGCTGAGACGGTCGCCGCCGAAGTCCTCACCAAGAAGCCTCCAAAGAAAGAACCACCCCCCAGTGCTGCTGAAGAGGACCGTGTGCTGAGAGTAACAGCACAAAGTCTCAATAGGTTGATGGGTTTGGCCGGAGAGTCTTTGGTGGAGTCGCGCTGGCTCCAACCTTTCGGCGATTCTCTCCTCCTGCTGAAAAAACAACAGAACGAACTTGCTAGCATTGTCGATTTCTTTAGAGAAGCTCTCAAAGACCTTCCTATCGAAGGGGAAGTTCAGCATTACTTGATGGAGCTGCAGCATAAGGCTAACGAATGTCGTCAACAACTTACAGATCGCATTAGTGAGCTGGAAGGCTTTATCCGTCAGCATGCCAACTTGTCAGATCGTCTTTATCGAGAAGTCATCAACAGTCGAATGCGTCCTTTCAGCGATGGTGTTCAGGCATTTCCTAGGCTGGTTCGTGACCTCGCACGACAGATGGACAAGAAAGCGAAGCTGGAGATTATTGGTAAGACGACATCCGTAGATCGTGATATTTTGGAAAAGTTAGAAGCACCCCTCAATCATCTTTTGCGTAATGCCATCGACCATGGCATTGAAGCCCCCAAAGATAGGGAGAAAGCGGGAAAGCCTCGTGAAGGCAGTGTGAAGCTAGAAGCACGTCATCGTGCTGGTATGCTAGCAATCACCGTCTCCGACGATGGCCATGGCATCGATGTAGAACAGCTTCGTAATAAAGTTGTCAGTAAGAACCTCGCCTCTGCTGAAATGGCTGCAGGATTGTCGAAGAGTGAGCTCTTGGAGTTCTTGTACCTGCCGGGATTCTCTACTGCGAAGAAGGTTACCGAAGTTTCAGGCCGTGGCGTCGGTCTCGATGTTGTCCAAAGTATGGTGCAAGAAGTGGGGGGATTGCTGCGTACTGACACACAGCCTGGCAAAGGTGTCACCGTCAGCATGCAACTCCCACTGACACTATCAGTCATCAGAGCGCTGATCGCTGAAATTTCTCATGAACCTTATGCCTTTCCCTTAGCACGTATTGATCGTGTCATCAATGTGGCTGCCAAAGATATCGAAGTCGTTGAAAATCGTCAGTACTTCAGCTTCGAAGAGCAAAATATCGGACTCATTCCCGGTTATCAAGTGTTGGAACTCGAAGCCACTAAAGGTCTCAATGGGGAATTCTCTGTCATTGTCATCAGCGACCGTAACAACGTTTACGGGGTGGCCGTAGACCGTATCTTTGGAGAACGAGAACTTGTTGTTCAAGAACTTGAAAGAGTTCTCGGCAAGGTTCCTGACATCAGCTCCGGTGCCCTTATGGAGTCAGGTGAGCCGGTTCTTATCATCGATGTTGAAGATGTTGTTAAGTCCATCGACAATATTCTTCGTGGCGGACGTTTACGTAAGCTAGGTGCTGTTGAAGAAAAAGAGGGCGAGCATCGCGTTAAGCGCGTTCTCGTCATTGATGACTCCATTACCGTTAGGGAGGTGGAGTGTCGCCTCTTGCGTAATCAAGGCTATGAAGTCGAAACTGCTGTCGATGGCATGGACGGATGGAATGCTGTGCGCTTGGGAAAGTATGATCTTATTGTCACTGATGTCGACATGCCTCGCATGGATGGAATAGAACTTGTCAAGGCAATACGAAGTGATGAGAAGCTCAAAGATATTCCTATTATCATTGTGTCTTATAAGGATCGCGAAGAAGATCGCATGGCTGGCATGGAGGCCGGCGCCGATTATTACCTGACAAAGAGCAGCTTCCACGATGAAACTCTCATAGAAGTTGTCGAAGACCTTGTCGGCAAGCCGGTAACGTAGGGTATATTGTGATGATGAGAATCGCTATCGTCAACGATGTTATGGTTGTCGTCGAAGCCCTAAAGCGTATCATAGAGGCTGTTGACGAATATGAAGTAGCATGGGTTGCCTACGATGGCGCTGAGGCTGTTCGCTTATGTGCTGAGGATACGCCGGATGTCATTCTCATGGACCTTGTCATGCCTATCATGGATGGCATTGAGGCGACACGTCAGATTATGCAACGAAGTCCTTGTGCTATTCTTATCGTGACTGCTAGCATCGGCAGCAACGCTTCTGAGGTCTTCGAAGCGATGGGCTACGGAGCTCTCGATGCCGTCAAGACGCCTGCGCTAGGAGGTTCTTCGAGGCAGTGGAGTGTTGACGCTCTTCTTACTAAGATTGATATCATTGCCAAGCTTGTTGGCAAGGAGCCTCGGAAGCTTCCACCGAAGATTCGTAAAGCTAAAGTTGGTGAGATTCAACCTCCTGTACGTTCTTTGGTGGTGGTGGGGGCTTCGACAGGGGGACCTAAGGCCTTGGTGGCATTGTTGGCGGCTTTGCCGGAGAATCTTCCTGCAGCGATCGTTATTGTTCAACATGTCGATGCACAGTTTGCTGGAGGGCTGGCAACGTGGTTGGCGGGTTATTGTAAAATTGATGTACAAGTGGCGATGCCGGGAATGCATCTCGCTGAGGGTACGGCCTTCGTCGCTAGCACTGATGACCACCTTATTATGAAGAGCGACTTCACCCTCGATTACACTGTTAAACCCAAAGATGCTCCTTATCGCCCTTCAGTCGATGTTTTCTTTCAAAGCGTCGCGCGTTATTGGCCGCAAGATATTGCTAAGAAGTCGGCAGCAATATTGTTGACGGGCATGGGTCATGATGGAGCTTTGGGAATGAAAGCCCTATGGGAACAAGGATGGTATACCATCATCGAAGATGCTAGCAGTTGCGTTGTTTATGGCATGCCAAAAGCCGCTCTGAAGATGGGTGTGGTTAAAGAATCTCTGAATATTAACGATATGGGACCTGCATTGATGGCTTTTTTAGAACAAAAGAATAGGATTTAACAATGGTTGGAGAAGCAATAGAGCTCATCGTCTCTGACGATCCTTTAGCAGCGTTGAAGAAACATCCTATCACTGTTTTGCTCGTTGATGACCAGATGATTATTGCTGAGGCTGTCAGAAGGATGCTAGCTGATGAAGAAGATATCATCTTCCACTATTGTGGTGATCCTTCCAAAGCAATACAGATGGCGATGAAGGTCAAACCTACTGTCATCTTGCAGGACTTGGTTATGCCGGAGATCGATGGCTTAATGTTAGTGCGTTATTATCGAGCGAATCCTGCAACACACTACGTACCCCTTATCGTTCTGTCAACCAAAGAAGAACCTAAGATCAAAGCTGAAGCCTTTGCCTTAGGCGCTAATGACTATATCGTTAAGCTTCCTGATAAAATAGAACTCATTGCAAGGATACGCTATCACTCAAAAAGTTATATACGACTACTTGAACGTAACGAAGCTTATGAGAAACTCATGCAAAGTCAAGAAAAACTTAGAGGAGAACTTCACCAGGCTGCCGCTTATGTGATGTCTTTGCTTCCAGAACCTCTCACAGGACAAATCGTTACACGTTGGCATTTCATCCCTTCTACACAACTGGGTGGTGATTCCTTCGGCTATCACTGGCTTGATGATGATAACTTCGCTATCTACCTCTTAGATGTCTGCGGTCATGGTGTTGGCGCTGCCCTGCTATCAATATCAGCGATGAACGTCCTCCGTGCACAGACACTGCCTAACACCGACTTCCTCGACCCTACTAATGTTCTCTCAGCACTCAACGAAACCTTCCCCATGGAGAAGCAGAATAATATGTTCTTCACAATGTGGTATGGGGTCTATAATAAGAAAAAACGACAGCTTACCTACGCCAGTGGAGGACATCCACCAGCGATCCTTGTAACCGGAAGTTCCGCTGCTAAAGCACAAGTCTTCCATCTTAAAACGCCAGGACTCGTTATCGGCGGTATGCCAAAAGTGGAATTTGAAAAAGCTACTTGCGAAATCGATAAATTTAATAAATTATATGTCTATAGCGATGGCGTCTACGAATTAGAAAAACCTGACGGAACAATGCTCGAACTCAATGAATTCGTTGATGTCGTTACGCAACCCTCGGAAAAAGATGTCGATGATATCGATCGTATCTTAAATTTCGCCAGAGATCTACACGGAGAAGGCCCCTTCGAAGACGATTACTCGCTTATTCAATTCACTTTTAAATAGTATGGTCAGTTTTTATCATTGACTGTTTCTATTTTTTTTTGTTACCATTTTGTTATTTTAAATAGTTGTTTATTATGGGTTAATAATGAATATCATTGAAACAGTCTTTGGGTTATCACCATCGTTGCGGGAGCAGAGGCAATATGAGCTTCAGCAAGCTATTAAACAAGGTAATGTTAGAGGGATGGAAACCTCGTTGAAAAGCGAGGGATGGATTATCAATAAGCCTTTACCCAATGGTGAGATGCCGTTGCATTATGCGGTGCGAGAGGAGCAAGAGGCATGTGTGGATGCGCTTTTGCAGGAGGGTGCCGACATCGAGGTTCTCGATCATCAAAGGCTTAGTGCTCTTGACCATGCCAAGCTGATGAACAACACTTCTCTTCTTGCGCATATGATTGGATATCGAATGGGTCATGACTTAAAGACTATTAATGAACAGATGCAGCATAAAGGTTCTTCATCGCACGTTCATGATCTGTTGTACAAGGTGGATCATCTGAACAAGCAACATGGTTTAACACATCTTCACAAAGCTATTTTAGAGCATCGTTTAGAAGCTTTTCGCGAAATGATTGCTTCGGGAGAGAATGTCTTAGTATTGACAGCTTCGGGGGATTCTTTGTTGCATTATGCGGCTGCTTGCGGAGCTCAGGAGTTTATTCCGGAATTGATCAAACTGGGCGTTGATCCTAATCATCAGAATAGCGATGGTGAGACGGCATTACATTATTGTGGTGCTAGAAGCGACTTGACTACTGTTGAGATGTTAATCAGGGCTGGTGCTGATCCACGAATCGTTGATAATAACGATTTATCTTCTTTGGCGCTTATTGGTGTCAGGGCCTTCGACAAAGATCCTATTGCAGTCTCTAAGGTACAGATTGTTCTTTTTGCATTGTCAATGGCTTGGTGGGTGTCGGTGGTCGGCCAGAATTGGGTACCTAATGCCAGCCAATATGTGATGATAGGATCAACGGTGATCGCCGTCTGTAGCGAGTTGCTCTATGCCTTCCAGAACCTCGACAAAAGCTGGGAGAAAGCGTTAGCAACCATCGGATCAATAGGGTCTCCTTTATTGATTCATTTTCTCAGTCGTTTTTCTCCGCTTAGTGCAGGATATCAAGCTTGGCGTATCTATCAGGTTGGTCAATCGGCATTGCGAAGTCTGAGCCTTTGTTATAATCACATAGGATATCGTCCCGGACAAGTCGCTCGCTATGCTTTGGTTCAGGGTGCTAATTTAGGGACCAGTTTTGCTCAAGGCTGTAGAGTGATTGCAAGCATCTTTCCCCGAGAAAAAGTCAGTGATTTTTTGAATCGAACGACAAAATTTGTATGCGGTGGCGGTCCTACGGACATATGTTCTTTATCCGGCAGGGTTTCTACAGGGTTTGCTTGTTTTAACAATCAAAAATCTCCGGAATGCCTTGCTTCATGGAAACAATATGTTGACAGCATGTGTGTAGCAGAAAATAAGGGCTGGGTTTTGCGTGATATGCTGCGTGATATGCATTGTTGGCAAGTTAGGGAGCAGTACGCAGCATTGACAGGCAATTTTATTGACTGGAGCGATGCCATTAAGAGTGGTTGTAGGATTGGGAAATGTGAAACAGCAGCAGCCAAATTTGAAAAGGCATTCTGTGATTCTGAGGATGATAAGGGACAGCTCTGTGTTGATGCTACAAAAACTTCTCGTGATGCTATCTGTGCAAGCGGCGGCGATAAAGATTGCGAAGACGTGATCGATCGTTATTTAAGCAAATGCTGTGAAAGTAAAAACGACGTAAGTCAGAAGTGTTTTAAAGAAAGCGGGGAGTCATTAGAAACCGCTTGTCGGAATCACCAGGATAAAGCTTGTGATCGCCTCTTTGAGAATATCATCAGAAAAGAAATGAAGATTGCGGGACCAGGAATCTACGAAAAGATTGATGCGGAATGTGAAGATTACAAAAAAAGATGGCTCAAGAATCCATTGGATAACCCATGTAAAGAAGCAGGGCGCACAAAACGATACAACCAGGCTATACAAGCCATATTGGAGAATTATAAGGATGTTATTTGTAGGGAAGGTAATAATCTCGCATGTAGATCATGGCAGAGCTTTTATAGAACTTATAGTGGTGATCCAAGGTCAGCTCAGAAAATGTTTGTTGAGGCAGAGTGCCGTGATGAAGAGAGTTGTCAAGAATACTGTGGACGCGAGATGACGAATGGATTAGAGGAAAACGATAAGATCGAGGAGCTTTGTAGAAAGGTTTTAAAAGGTAAATACGGATGGAGTGAACTTCAATTCTTTAAATTCAAAGAAGAACGTGAAACTTCTCAAAGATTTCGCGATCCCTTTGAGGCTTTTGAGAATCTTTTTCGTGAATCGGGTGGTCCGAGATTCTCTTTTCCTGGTGGGTTCCCGGGGAAGGCTTCTGGACAATTTGAGAATTTTTTTCGTGAATCGGGTGGTCCGAGATTCTCTTTTCCTGGTGGGTTCCCGGGGAAGGCTTCTGGACAAATCGACTGTTCTAAGATAGATGTTAAAGACACTCAAGCTAAACGTTTTCCTGATAGGCTTTCCGCCGGGTTGAATTTGAAGTGTCCAGCGCATGCTGCAGCTTATTTAGGAATCTGTTTTTCTGATAAAGGACTTAAAGCTACTACAAAAAGTCTTCGCGTGGATTATGCGCCTGATCATTGCGAATGGAAGCATAATATTACTAGAGAAATTTGCAATAAGGCTGTTGCTGAGATTGCGTCAGCTGAAGATACCATAAAAAAACAATTAGATGCCGGTAAAAGCATGCGAGAGATTTGTGCTCACCACGGTCTTATTAATTGACCTTAGGGATTGCAGGAATTTCTTTTCCTCGAGTGAAAAATTAAATCGGAACTGTTATATATCGATGTCGGTGAATGAACTTAACGAAGAAGGTTGATGAAGACGATCGAAGTCAACTTGGAAGGACGTTTGCAGGTATGGGCGGCGATAGGGCCATTGATGTTGGTGTTAACGTCGTTGGTATGTTTGATCAAAGGCGAACACCATGACTGGTTGTTGATAAGTCTTGCGTTAGTGGGGCTGCCTCTATGTTGGAGGTGGAAGATGTCGGGGCTCTTCGGTGCCGTTACTATCTTGCTTTTGTATCTCGTTGCAACGTATAGCGATGTGGCCATTGGAAATCGATTCTGGCATGTAGGGACGACGATGGCAGCAGCGTTGGGTCTAGTGGTCACCACCCTCTCCTTCGAGGAGGTGGAAGCTCTCATTGGTAAATTGCGTGTAGAGTCCGAAAGCCGCTTAAAGAATTTGTGGAGTATCGATGAGAAATTCAAAGCGGCTCAAAAAGCTTGGCAGGAAGAACGCGAGGATCTGTCTCAGCGGCTTCAAGAATCTTTGCAAGAGTTACGAGAGAAGGAAGCGCGTATTGGAACCTTCGGAAGAGTTTTGGGTGTCGTTCGTCAGGATCTTGATGCTTCACAGCGTAAACACGAACGTCTCCTCACTGAACTCTTCGAAGCGAGAACTCAGGCTTCGCGCCTCAGCCAGGAGCTTGATAAGGAAGCTGTCTTTGGACGAGACCGCGAGATCTGTCGTATCGAAGGGATGTATCGACAGCTTAGACATCAATTCGAAGAAAAGACCAAGGTACTTGCCGACACCAGAAAGCAACTATTTTACAGCCAAGAAAAATGTCTCGTTTACGAAAAAGAAAAAGAAGAAGAGTCTTTGACATCATTGGGAGAGCTCGAACTAGAACTTCAAAGATATTTTTGCTGCGTTGAAGCTTTCCGCCAACAGCATGAACAAGATAAAGATTCCGAAGTTGCTGAACTTACAGCGTTAGTAGAGGCTCTTTTAGAAGAGTTATCTCACTGTACTTCGTAGTTGTTCCTTTGCCAAGGCGTTAAGATTTCGTGACCATTGTCAGTAATAAGAACCGTATGCTCCCATTGGGCGCTGGCCTTGCCATCTTCAGTACGAGCCTCCCAATGGTTGCTAGTGTCAATGATACCAGAGGCTACACCAGCATTGATCATTGGTTCGATAGTGAAGGTCATTCCTGCTACTAAAGGGATGCGTGTATTGTTCTTATTGTGGTGAATTTGAGGACCTTCATGGAAATCGATGCCAACACCATGACCTACAAATTGGTACACTACGGAGCAACCGCGAGAGTTAGCATAGGGTTCGATGACGTCACCAATGTCGGAGACAAGGCTGCCAGGCTTAAGGATTTCAATAGAGCGCATCAAAGATTCATATGCGACATCGACCACTAATGCACGCTCTGGCGTTGTTTCTCCAATAATAACCATGCGGCTA
>Ga0180437_10007381_pt1 | contig 14312 bp, 26 predicted proteins | sample SS_ome_4_FD_132410 | JGI IMG/M metagenome (GOLD analysis project Ga0180437, IMG submission 132410) | Hypersaline lake sediment archaeal communities from the Salton Sea, California, USA - SS_3_D_1 metaG | ecosystem: Environmental > Aquatic > Non-marine Saline and Alkaline > Hypersaline >...
AGCCGCCATCATCGGGTGGCGCTACGTGCGCAATAACCAGGACAGGTGGCACACGTCGCAGATAGCCGAGGAGTTCGACTTGCACCGTGGCACCGTCCGGGGCATATTCAGCAAGCTGCGCGACGTCATCGCAATCGAGAGCCGCCAAGTCCCGCGAGAATCCCAGAATGGATACTTGCAACCGATGCGCGAGTACGTCCTGAGCGGCGACCCGATCCCCGCGAACGGCAAGCCATTGACGACTCAGGCCGGTGCGTTCGTCATCGCCTGCCACCTGCCACCTGGCCCGCTGGCGCTGGTGCGAGAACTCGACGCTGGCGGACCTGGCCCGATGGAACCGCAAGCGAACGGCGCAGGTGGTATTGTACAGGATGAGCCTGCTGCCCCTGGCGCGGTACAGCCGGTCGGGAGCAAATGCGGACATCCTGTGGGTCGTGATGAATTGACGATGGAGACGTACAATGCAGATTCAATGCTGCAACTGCAAGCACCAGTTCACGCCGCCGCCGGGACTGGTGCTGGCGGTGAATGAGGACGTGTACGTCACATGCCCCAGGTGCGGGCAGCGGTTCAACGTGACGGTAAGTATGCAGAGGATTGAGGTGTGAAAGGATGAAGATATATCTGGCGGGCGGAATGAAAAGTGGGTGGCAAGAGAGGGTCACAGCCGTTGGCCCCGAGGCGCGTTACCTCGACCCTTGCACCCACGGACTACAGGACGAACACCAGTACACAGCATGGGACTTGCACGCTGTTCGGGCATGCGATGTACTGTTCGTCTACTTCGAGGCTGACAACCCGTCGGGCTACGGCCTGAGCCTTGAGGCAGGTTACGCCCACGCCCTGGGTAAGACCGTGGTTCTAGTGGATGAGAAATCAGCAGCAGACCCGACGACAGGCCGGCGGTTGGGGATGCTGCGGACTGTGGCTGACGTGGTGTTCACGGACCTGGACAGCGGAATCGAGTTTTTGCACAGCCTGAAGAGGGCAGGATGATACCGTTTCAGATTGCAGACTTTGAAACATTCATCGTCGCCTATAGTGGTGGCAAGGATTCGACCGCCACGTTATTGACCATGCTCGATTGCCTACCGCCTGAGAGAATGCGGATCGTCCACAACCCTGCTGGCCTGGCAGACCAGCCAGAGGTTGCGGACTATATCACGTACATTGAGCGCGAGGTCGGCGTAACGATTGAACGAGTGCAATCCGGTGACAGGCCCTTGCCACCTGGTGCGAAAGAGAGAGAAACCTGGGCCGCCGCACCAACGCTATTTGAGATGATTCGCCAGCGTGGTATGTGGCCCAGCGCCCGTCATCGCTACTGCACTAAATACCTGAAGCAGTGGCCCACCGCGCTGTATGTCCGACAGTTCGAGAAGCCGGTCATCATATCGGGGCAACGGGCAGACGAGAGCAAGGCAAGGATGAGATTGCCTGTGCTATCGGAGAAAGGTAGCCAGTCCCTACAGAAAAAATACTACTATCCGATATACCGCCCCATCCTCGACTGGTCCGAGCAAGACGTGTGGCAGTTCTTGCGCTCACGTCACATTCTACCGAATCCAGTCTACAATTATCAGAGTCGCTGCGGTTGCTGGTGCTGTCCGATGTGCCACCCGCGAGAGGTACTGAACTTCTGCCGCCTCCATCCCGACATAGCAAAGGTGGCAGTGGACCTTGAGCAAGAGATAGGCCATACCTGGAAAGAGCGTCACAGCATCACCGACCTGCTACGGCAGGCACAGGCACAGATGCCACTGTTCCAGCCACAACCGCGATTTGCGGAGGTAGCGACGTGACCCCCACCCCGCCCCGACCCCCCGCCACCCGCGACGGCGACAGCGCGCTGGCACGGGTGCTGGCGCTGCTGCGGGAGTTGGAGGACTTGGGGGTGGTGCAGGTGGTGGGGGTGGTGCTGACGCAGCCACAGGAGCGGGGAGCGGAGACGGCGCGAAAATGTTAAGGTTTGAAACGCTCACCAGGGGTTGACAAAGTGCTCACTTTTTGGTATAATTATCTCTGTCTGGGGAGACAGGTGTACGGTACTATACACCACCTGTTTTCACAATCAGAGGTGTGGGCCAAAGTGCCCGCCGTGTGTAGTTTCCGTCCACGAGTCTCCCCAGGCCCGAGGAAGGTGGTTACACGGCGGGCACTTTGTTTTTGAGAGGCAGGCAATGAACCTAACCAACTATACCCCAATCCCCACCCTCGACGCCCGCCCCGGCGACCGCTACAGCTTCACCGCCGCCGAGACCGGCGACCGCTTCGGCGGCCTGGTACTGGCGCGGGAACGGGCGCTGGTACAGGTACGGTGGCACGACGGGCACGAGTCCTGGACGCCGCTGGAGGTAGACGCGGGAACGGTGGAGGTTTACCGGAATGGCAAATCAAGCGACGCTGCAATGGCAATCGCGGCACCTGGCGCGAATCATCAGGAGCCGCCGCCGCAAGTACGGCAACGACAAACTTGTGCGAGAATGGCGGGCGCGTAAACGGCGCATCGACCGCCAGTTGAGGCGGGCGCACTGAGCCGCACCCGTAACGGAGGGCAAGATGCAACCTTGGAACGAGTACAAACCGGATGGAGATGACTACATCCCCATCGCCCGATGGGGCCACGACCATTGGTCCACATTCGCCTACCTGGAGACGCGGGCGGTGGATGGCAAGGGCATCATCGACAACCAGAGGATGCGCTGCAACCCCCGGCTGCACCGGCACTTCGCCAACCTCGACCCCATCACGGGCGAGGTACACGACGGTTCCAAGTACCCGACCCGCCTCAAGGACGGCGAGACCGACCGCCACGATGACTGGTCTTGCCTGGAGGATATGGTGGCGGCGGGGCTGGTCACGGTACAGTGGCGCGTGCGTCACGCTGGCGCGATGTTCGGCAACAGCGAGGCCAAGGTGACGTTCACCGCCAAGGGGCAGGCGCTCGCGGCGGAACTGTGGGCGCATAAGGCGAACGGCGGCAAGTGGGCGGACTTCGCCCCGCACCCGTAACCCGCACCCCGCCGCCGGCAACTGTGGCTGGTGCTGGGGGCGGCGACGGGAGAGGAGGAGGAGAGTGATAGACATCATCGACCGACTAGATAACGAGGAAACGTTCGTTGACGCCATCGACGACGCTGTTACCGAGATCAAGGCATTGCGCACCGACAACGCGGCGCTGGAGCAGGAACTGGCGCGGGTGCGGGCAGCGCTAGCAGGATTGGAGACCGACTACATTGCCGATGACGAATACGGCAAGTATTGTGAGTGGTGCTCGGCCGAGGCGGACGGCGGCAAGCTGGTTCACGCCAGCGACTGCCCGTTCGCACTCGTCGGAACGGAGGAGGAGAGATGAGCACGATATACCTGGTCGAAAACAAACACGACAGTGAGACGCTAGACATCATCACAGACCGTCCCCATAGTGCATCGTCATTCTACGCCTGGGGCATGGTGGACTGGGACTTCTGCACTGAACCCGAGGAGCCCGGCTGGCCGCCTGCGGAGTCAGACACACCCACCCTGGCCGATGAACTCACTGAAGCCCACGGAATGCCCGTCGAGGTCGTGCTGCTGACACGGGCGCGGTACGATGAGTTGGTGAAGGCGGCCAAGACCACACTGGAGCCGCACCCGTGACCGCCGCCCGTTCCGCGCCGGAGCGGGCGCAGGAGCCGGGGGCGGGGGGCGGGGAACGGGGCGCTCACTGATGGTGGAGGCATAAATTGAATACACGAGTTCGCTATGGCGTATGGTTTATGCTAGGAACCGCAGTAACCAGCGTGATAAACCGCCTAGATCATCCTGAGTGCTTTGAACCGTGGACTATCGTGTTTCCAGCCAGCATATTTGTAATAAACATTGCTACACTCGTGCTGCTGGCGCTCGCCGATAGGGCAGAGGAACAGGCGGCGCTCACTGAGAGTGGATGAAACGTAAACTGGGGGTTGACAAAGGAGCCGAAATGTGGTATATTGGAGCTGCGTGGGAGATGAGCGCCCGCGCTTTACAATCAGGCAGCAGAATGATAAAACCTCCTGGCTTTTCGCTAGGTGGCAGGGACTTATTGCACCCGCTCAAGGTGCACTTCGTATCTGCTGCCGAGTCTGCTGCCGCCTAGCGAAAACCCAGGAGGTTTTTTCATTATGCCAATTCAAATTGAGTGCCAAGACTGCGGCGGGGTGGTCACGTTGGAACACGCCAACTGCATCGTAACGGGACTATCTTGTCCCGACTGTAGGCCAGACCTGTACGAGCCACCAGATGATGTATACCCATATTGGGTACACAAGGCGTCTGATGGAAAGGTCATCAGCGCGACAAGCCTCACTGTAGCAGAAATGGTAGATGCCAGCTTCTAGCCCCTGCATCCGCCCCAGCGACCGGCGCGGGCTCGCGGTGGCAGTGGCGGTGGCGGGAGCGGGGAGGGAGGAGTGAGATGTATCACGAAATCAAGAACGAGCAGTTCTTCGTGTGCGCCTGCGGGTGCGACGCCATCAGCGTCCAAGCGATTGACGCTGATGAAAGCACAAGAGAAGTGGCGCTGGCGATATGGCGCTGGGCACCGCGCTTCGGACTGCGGGCGCGGTTGCGCTACATCTGGCGTATCATCCGCTACGGCTACCCGTATCTGGACGACGTGGTGCTGAGCACCGATGACGCGCTGGACTTGGCGCGGGCGATATGGGAAGCGGTGGCGGTGGCGAGAGCGGGGAGGGAGGAGTGAGATGGACACGACCGATCTTAAAGAAGAGGCTCGTCAATTCATCAACGACCTGGGGGGCCGAAAGACAGACAAAGGGCATCTTGTCTGGACATTATTACTTGCGCTTGAAGCCGCAGAGGCCCAGGCGTCCGCTGTCCCCGCAACCGGCACAGTCGCGGCACTGCGGAAGGCGCTGGAGGGGCTGGACGGGGAGATGCGGGTGGTGCTGGCCATTGCCGCCGAGGGGGACGCATACCGCCTGCTGGACGAGGCCGAGGTCACGTATCACTCACCATCTACTAATACTATCGTACCCAACGACATAGACGAGAGACACAAGTATCCCGACTCGGCCCCGGCGCTGGTGCTGTGGCCGAGCGGGTGACAGGGAGGAGTAGAAAATGAAGGGTAATTACCTGTTCGTGGCAACATTGATTGACCCTGGCGTCGTTCATCTGGAACATTATAGGCATGGCCTTCAATTGTGGCGTATCGGCAAGATGCGCAAATCACATCGGTGCGCCGAGTGCGGCGATGAAATAGCGAAAGAGGAAGAGGCATTTTTGCCAGTAACCAATTCAGGTAACCGCTGGCACCGACTGCATGTGAAATGCGTTGACAGGCTGCGGAAAGTGGTTGCATGACCCTCCTCACCGCCCGCGAGGCCGCCGCCCACCGCCGCCGGCGCGACCGCTACCACGCCCGCATCGTGGCGCAGGTGCGGCGGCTGGGGTACAGGGTGCGGACGTGGCGGGAGGCGGAGGCGAGGTAGGCATAGGCAAGGCGGGAGAAGGTAGGGCAGGTGTTGACTTTCGGCAGTCTGTTCGCGGGTATCGGAGGTATCGACCTCGGCCTGGAACGTGCGGGCCTAGTCTGCAAGTGGCAGGTCGAGATTGACCCGTTTTGCCAGGAGGTACTCGCCAAGCACTGGCCCGATGTAGAGAGGTTCGGAGATGTCAGAGAATGCGGAAAGCACAACCTTGCACCAGTTGATCTTATTGCCGGAGGATTCCCTTGTCCTGTCGTGTCGCAAGCAGCCCACGGACGGAATACAGGGGAGTGGCTGTGGCCCGAATTCGCCCGGGCCTTATACGAGATACGGCCACGATGGACAATCATTGAAAATGTCAGTACCGGGGGAGCATGGAAACGGTGGCTGCCCATCGTGCGGCGCGATCTGTGGCGTCTCGGATATACCGGCTTGCCAGTTCAATTGCGTGCCAGTCAATTTGGTGCTCCCTTTCGCGGGGAGAGAATATACGTGGTTGCCACGCCCCACGGCAACGGCGAATCAATTAGCGCCCTCCATGCGCAAGCATCCGAGTTGCAAGAATCTACAAAATCTAGTTGGACGGATTGGGGGAATGCCCCATCCGCAGCTTTGGGAGTGGCTGATGGGGTTCCCCATCGGGTGGACCGACTTAGAGCCCTCGGAAACGCCGTAGTGCCACAGGTGGCAGAGTGGCTTGGCCGCCGCATCGTCGCAGCAGCCGCCCCCGCTTCCGGGGCTGGTGGCGGAACAGGCGGCGATGGAGCTGGGGGCGTGAGGGTGCTAACTGGAGGTTGACAGGATGCTCACTATGTGGTATAATTCAGATGCGTGAGACAAAGAAGCGCAAGGCTCCGGCAGAGCCAGAAAACAACAGGGGAACTGAAGGCACTTTTTAGCTTGTGCCTTTGGCCGAATTCCTATATCCCTGTTGTGGAAATCTGCCGGAGGCCAAGGGCGCAAGCTAGAGAGTGTCTTTTTTGTTAGGCACTGGGAGGTAAGGCAGGTAGGTGAACGACAAGGTAAAGGTAGACGATCCATACCACTGCGACCACACAGAAACCGAACTGAGACGCCGCACGTATTCTAACGGCACTGTCCACTTCGCCGTGCAGTGCCTACGGTGCGGTACCCAACTACGTAATTATGCCAGCACATCGCAAGAGGTCCACAAGGCATACGCCCGGCGTGGACAGATCCCCGACTTTGACGAAAACCTGAGAGAAGAGTTCTACAATCGAATACGGCAGGAGCGCACGGCTCAACGCGAGACCGAACGCGCCGAGTGGTTCGTCTGGTACAACGACTATCTTTGCAGCGACGAATGGTACGAGAAACGGCAAGCGGTCTTGAAACGCGACGGCTATCTGTGCCAAGGGTGCCGCATACATCGCGCTTCTGAAGTTCACCATCTCTCATACGAACACGTGGGCGATGAGTATATGTTCGAGCTAGTATCCCTGTGCAGTGAGTGCCACAGGAAATTGACGGAGGACAGGCAAAATGGGCGAAATGCTACAGGCGGCGTTGCAATACCATTCAGAGGGCTTGTGTGTCATACCGGTGCGTGAGCGCGAAAAAATGCCCGCCCTGGCATCGTGGGAGGAGTACCAGACGCGGTGCTCGACCCGTGACGAGGTGCTGGCGTGGTTCGGCAATGGCAGCCGTTTTAACATTGGCATAGTTCACGGAATCAATGGACACGTGGCAATTGACATCGACCACGACGCCGGCCTACTCGACACGATGCGGGCACAGTTCCCGCACCTATTCACGGGGCGGCTGGAACAGAGCGGCAGCGGCGAAGGGTTCCACGTTCCATTGCGACTGGACGAACTGCCCGACTTCGGCACGAACAGCAAGGACAACCGCCCGCGTGGCAACCGCACGTGGAAAACGGATAAAGGGCACGCCAACTGTCGTTGTAGACACTGCCAAACTGTCGTCCCGCCCTCCATCCATCCCAGCGGCAACCGCTATCGCTTCATCCAGGAAGGCCCCATCACCCACGTGCACGACCTGTCCGACGTGATCGCCTGGCTCAACGAGTTGGCCCCGCCCCCCGCCCCGCGGCCCGCCCCCGGCCACAGGCACGACGGCGCTGCACCCAGCGGCAACGACCTGGTGAGCGCCGTTCGCGCCGCGTGGCCGTCCGCGCTCGACGTGTTCAGCCACTTCGGCATCGTCGGTCACACGCGACAGGAACGCGACGGCGAGACCCGCATCCTGGGACACGGCGGGCTACTGGTGGCGGACGACGACCCACAGACCTGGTACTGTTTCGCGGACGAGGTGGGCGGTGGTGTGTTCGAGGCGTGGGGCTGGTGCCGGTTCGGGAGCGCCTACGACAAGCGCCGCCACTTCCGACAGGTGCTGCTTGAGATGGCACAGGCCGCCGGGATAGACGCGGCCCGCTTCTACAAGCGCGGGGACGAGCGGCTGACGCGAGCGGCCAACGGGGACCGGGGGCGATGGACGCGGGAGTATGCGGGGCAATGGGGGAGGATGCGGTGAGGCTATCGCGGGTGTGGGCAATGCCAACGGCAGACACATTTGACTGCTTACCCATCGGCGGGTTCGTCAAGCGGTATCTTGACCAGTCTACCGTTAGCATTGACCCATTCGCCCGCAACAAACTGTGGGCTACGCACACCAACGACCTCAATACCGAAACACTATCGGGATGGGTAAGAAGCGCGGCTATGAAATCGTGGAGGTTATGCTTGTGTGTCACGGCCCCGGTCACAATGACACTATCTGTATGGCAGAACGCAAGAACGGGCACCAGTTGTTGATGGAGCTACGAGGTGCTTGACAAGGGACAGGGAGCATGGTATAATATGAACGAAGTCCGGGAAGACTTTGCGTGGCGTTTTTTTTCGTCACGGTTTACAACCGTAGATCAATCTCAGGGTGTTGTAACAAGAGCGCCCTGCATGTGCCAACCGCCACTAAGGTCTTCCCGGACTAAGTGACGAAACACGTGCAGGGCGCTTTTGCGTTTAGAGGGGAATAGAAGATGGAAAAACAAAGTCCATACTTAAATCATCCTCCTAGGGCCTATTACGATGATTTGATGGAATATATGAAAAGAGGTTTATGTGACCCTGCCTTAGTAATACAAGGCAAGATGGATGCACTTATGGTATGGAATGAATACCATGCAGAACGATGCACAGAACTAGAGCGAAAGGTGGCTGACTTAACTAGAGAGGTTAAGCAACTTAAGAAGGAAGTAGAAAACTCAAGAGGATATGGCTTTGTGTATGTGTTCCAAGGGGCCGGGTATTACAAGATAGGATATTCTCAAAGACCGCCCCAGAGACGCTTGCAAATATCACCCAAACTACCGTTTGAACTGAGCGTGGTTTGCGTCGTAGAAAGTCTGAGGGCACAATCTCTTGAGTCTCAGCTACACGTTCGGTTCAAGGACAAGCACCTAAGAGGCGAATGGTTCAGACTTGATGATGACGACCTGGCATACATCAAGTCATTGGGGGCCAAGGATGGGCAAGGCACTGATCTGTGATTCGATTGGCAAATCTATCTCATTCGGGCGGCTGACGCTGCTGGGCAAGGTGCTGTGGCCGATGCTACTGGCCGCAAGCGACGACCAGGGACGCGGGATAGCCGATGCGGACGTGGTGAAGTGGACAGTATGCGCCAACGTCCAGGAACTGACAGTTGACAATATCCCCGCCGTACTCGCAGAGATGGAAGCACAAGGTATGATTTGCTTCTACAAAGACGCACGCAACCGGCTACTGTATCAAATCATCCACTGGTGGGAGTACCAGCAGATGCAGTGGGCGCGCCCGAGCCGCTACGAGCCGCCCGAGGGATGGGTAGACCGCGTGCGCTTCACGCGCAAGGGCAAAGGAACCGTCGTCGAGAACTGGGATTCAGCCGGCGGGTTCGTCGCGCTGAGGCAATCAGACGACGATGCCGAGGAGCCACCCGAAGAACTGGAACCACCGCCCGATGACGAGCAGGAGCCATCAGACGATGGGGGGGTGGATAATCCACCTGGAACATCCACCTGGACGGACAATCTAATACAACCTAACACAACTGAACCCAACCCAACACAAGGCGCTGACGCGCCCCAACCGCCTGCGGTGGTGGACGTGGACGACAAGACGCGGGAATGGATCGAAAACTTGGAAAACCAGACCCCACCCGCACGCGATCCACCGCATTCCGAGGAAGAACTCCGCGAACGCGTCAAACAAGCAGAGGCGGGATGGCTCGCCCGTGCAGGTAAGGAGCCCTGGCAACTGTGGGGAGAGGAAAGCGACATCATCCGCAAATACGGACGACAGGACATCCCCCTGGCGGCTGTTAAGCAGATAGGCTACGCACTTGAGCAATGCGGGTTAAAACCGGTGTGGGAGGACAAGACTGAGGTTAAGAAATGGTTGCACGGTATCCAGAAGCTCTATCGGACGGCAGATGGTAACGTAAAGCGCACAGCGGCGGTTATTACACAGACTATCCGTGAGAACAACGCCAAACCTAAGCAAGGCCGCCTGACGCTGACCAGTCCACATAGCTTCTGCTTTGCCATTCGGCAGGCCAATACTAGCGCCGCTGTGCCGGGGCAAAGTACCGACGCCTCCGATCTCCGCGTTCAGATGGAAGCCGACCCGCAATACCAGACATTCAAGCGCCTCCGCGAAGCCCGCGAACGCGAACAGGCAGAACAGCAGGCATAAGATGGCATCCACCCCCCAGCAGCAACTCGCCGCAACCTGGGACACACTGGCCCACAAGATACTCGCGTCCATCCTCGTGGATAACGGCGCGGTATTCCCCGTCTTGGACGTGCTAGGCACCGGGATGCACTGGTGGCCACCGAAAGCCGCACAGGCGTGGGCCGGCGTGATCCAGTGCGTGAACGAAAACGTGCCGCCGACCGTCGAGGCGGTCAAGCTGCGCAGCGGGTGCGACAATGGCTACCTTCGGGCCATCGCCAACGGGTGGAACGACGACGACAATAGCAAGGTCGTCTATCACGCCGGCGAACTCAAGAGGATGGGCGCGCTGGCCGAACTGCGGCGGCTGGGACGCGAACTGTGCGAGGTGATAGATCCCAGCGCTGTCACGTCGTCCATCGGATTCGCGGAGAACAGGCTGCGCGGGCTGACGGCGGTCACATCCGACCGCAAGGGCGACGCCGCATCCGTGAGTGCTAGCGCCTGGAACCAGGTCGAACAATTCCAGGGGCAGGGCATTATGACGGGACTGGGATGGCTCGACGACATTACGGGTGGACTATGGCCGGGGTGGAACGTGTGGTTGGCCGGGGCCTACAAGTCCGGCAAAACGACCCTGATGCGCAATTTTCTATTGCACACGCTCGACCAGGGCTACGGTGCAGACGCATACTGTGCCGAGGGCACGCGGGAGATGTTCACGCTCGATTGCCAGGCGATGATTGCGACGAGGTTGCTGTGTGAACGCGGTATCCGCCGGCTGGACAAGCTGCGCCTGTCGGGGCTGTTCCTGCTGCGGGTGTGGCGCGACCGGCTGCCTGTACTGACGAAGGATGAACTGGATGCCGTGAACGATGCCCGCGAGATTTGGGAAGGCTACAATGTGCGGGTGTGGGATACGCGAGACGGCATCCGCGACCTGACGACACTGCACCATCGAGTGCGCCAGAGCAATCTAGAATTTGGCTCGATGGTACACTGGGCCGATTATTCGCAGTTATTCGCGCCAGGCAAAGGCACGATCTACGAGCGCCAGAGCGAAACGTCGATGGCCGTTGAGGAGATCGCGGTAGAGGCGGGTGTCGTGTTCGGGATGCTGACGCAGCGGAACGAGGCCAGTATCCGAGATGGTGGCGGATACAGTGCCGGTGTTAAGGGCGGTGGTGATGCCAGTGCAGCGGCTGACTTGATGTTGATACCGATGATTGACCATGAACTAAAAGACCGCATAAAGGTACGCATCAAGCACGCAAGGCACGCAGGCGTGGGTGAGGGCATCCACGTTATCAATGCTTCATCTGGTCTGATCGTAGACCGATGGTTCAAGGCGGGGGCACAACCGCTGGATCTGGAGCCAATGCGATGACCACCACCACCCTCCGCCTCCCCGTCGGCACCCCCGCCGCCCTGCTCCCGGTCCCCGAGGGCCGCTGGCACCGTGACGGCGACGGTAGCATCGTGGCCGAGTACCGGCGCGGGGACGGTGACGGGGACGAGTTGGCGGTAGCGATGTGGGCGTGGGAAGCGATATACAAGGAAAGGAGAGAGTGAGATGGATGAAACCAATACTCAGCTAACACAAACTATAGCTATAGGAGGAGTAGAAGTGGGAGACCATATTGTGATACTCAGACTGTTCGACAAAACACAGATAGAATTCGGCGATGATGTTACTTGGCAACTTGACGAGGAAAGCCTATGTCTGTTCATAGATAATGGGAATTTCCTCCTGGGCGAGTTCCCGCGTGAAGCAGTCACAGGTATCTGGCGACAGACATACTCCGAAGAGCAGAGGTAGTTACTATCAAAGGAGTGAGTAATGAATTGCATAGGTTGTAGCCTGCCGGGATACTTGCTACCGAACGGGCAACGCCCCTGTGCGCAGTGCTGTGGCGATCCGTCATTTCGGATTCAGGTGGTCAAGGAGGTATGCTCGTACTGCAATCGATCTGTTGCTGAGTGTATCTGCGATGAACTGGCCGCTGAACACGAGCGCGAGATGGCAGAGGCGATGTGCTCGTACTGCGGGCAATGGTTGGAGGACTGCATCTGTGACGATTTAGCTGCACAGTACGTGCGGTTACAGAGTGACATCGCACGGGCAAGAAAGGAGCGAGAGTGATGACCGAGATTGACGAGCGACTGGAACGAGCGCGAACCTGGCCCACGGCGGGTGACGTGCCGTGGCTGCTGGACCTGGTCGAGCGCCTGAGCGCCCGCGCCGATGCCGCCGAGGCCGAGGCCGCCGAGTTGCGGGAGCGGCTGGCGGAGGCGGAGGCACTGGTGCCAGATACGAAACTGGTAGAGCGTGCCGCCAAGTATGCGAGCGTAGCGCAGGACTATTATCTGGAGGGTTCTTGTGGTGGCTCGTATCCCAAGCAGGAAGCGGATGACGAGGAAGCGCTGGACGACCTCGCCGCCGACATCCGCGAGTGGCGCGAGGGGCAGCGGGAAGGGGAGGAGAGCGATGACAACTCTTGGCGAATACATAGAGGCGCGCATCCACGCTATCTTTTCCGATTTAGCTGAGGATGTCGCCAACGGCACAGTGCAAGTAGATGATCCCGATATTGCTGCCGGTATCCCGATGGCGCTGTTTCAGGCAGACGCAGCGCTGACGAGGGCCTGGCGTGCGTACCTGGGACAGGAGGGGGAGAGCGATGGGGCAGACTAGCATAGAATGGACGGAGCATAGCTGGAATCCAATTGTCGGATGTTCCAAGCAATCCATTGGCTGTGAGAACTGCTATGCCCTGCGGATGGCTGTTCGCCTGGCCCACAATCCGAAGCTACCCGACGACGTGCGCGAACGCTACGCCTCGACGGTGCGAAAGACAACGCACGGTTGGGAGTGGTCGGGCAAGGTGGCGCTGTTCCCCGAACGGTTGGATGAACCACTGAGGCGCAGGAAGCCGACTCGGTACTTTGTGCCAAGTATGGGCGATTTGTTCCACGAGGATGTGGCTTTCGAAATCGTGAGCGAGGTTTTTGAAGTCATGGAATCCACACCAAGGCACAAATACCAAGTGCTCACGAAAAGACCGCAGAGGATGCTTGAGTTTGCGAACTGGATGTATCGTGAAAACAATGATGCATCTGTCGGCCTTTGGTGGGACTGGGCAAAGAACATCTGGGCTGGCGTCTCCGTCGAGAACCAGGCCGCCGCCGACGAGCGCATCCCGTGGCTGCTACAGACGCCAGCAGCGGTGCGGTTCGTGAGTTGTGAGCCGCTACTGGAGGCGGTTGATATTTCTCCATATTTGGATTATAATATCCAAAAAGGGGAAACTGGAAATGGGAAACGAGCAGATTTTGTACGATCTGATCACGTCGGGAGAATGGAAAATAGATCAGGCGGGTTGTGTCTGGATGATAAAAGGGGGTGTCTGGAAAAGAGCAGAACGCAGGCTGCCCCAGGGCTACCTTCAGGTCAGAAAAATGATCAGGGGCGTTCGTCTTCACACGGGGGCGCACCGTCTCATTTATCACCATTACAAAGGGATAATTCCGCCAGGTATGACGATCAACCATATCAACGGCAAGAAAGACGACAACAGACCGGAGAACCTAGAACTGGCAACCTACTCAGAGAACATGAGACATGCATTCAAGATTGGTCTGAAAAACCAGGATGGACAAAGGAATCCTGCCAGCAAACTGACAGATCAGCAAGTCCTAGAGATCAGGGAGCGATATGCACAGGGAGGAATAACACAGCAAGAACTGGGGAGCCAATACGGGGTATCCTTCCAAACAGTATCCAAGATAGTGAGAAGAGAACGCCGTCAAGCCCAGGCTGGAAAAACAGCAGATTATACAGAACGTCGAACGAGCAAGCCAAGGGAGCGAAACCCAAAGGGGCAATTTCGCTCGTAATTGTTGGCGGCGAATCTGGCCCCGGCGCGCGCCCGATGCATCCCGACTGGGCGCGAGGGTTGCGGGATCAGTGCCATCAAGCGGGCGTGCCGTTTTTCTTCAAGTCTTGGGGGGCATGGTCATCATTTGACGATTTGAGATACCGACGCCGTGAATGCTGGCTAGATGTTCGGGGCCAAGCAAATCCAACCTATAGCGCGATGATGCAAAATCCCATCAAGCTTTATCGTCTTGGCAAAAAAGCCGC
>Ga0180437_10007382_pt1 | contig 14311 bp, 12 predicted proteins | sample SS_ome_4_FD_132410 | JGI IMG/M metagenome (GOLD analysis project Ga0180437, IMG submission 132410) | Hypersaline lake sediment archaeal communities from the Salton Sea, California, USA - SS_3_D_1 metaG | ecosystem: Environmental > Aquatic > Non-marine Saline and Alkaline > Hypersaline >...
CGAGGACTCTAGGCTTTAGCAGAGGCGGCTCCCACGCCTGTCCTGAGCTTGTCCTGAGCGAAGTCGAAGGGCGCAGCCGAAGGGCCGCCGGACTGCCGGGCTCCCACGCCCGGCCCGCTATTTTGGAGACAGCCCGCTATTTGGGGGATAGTTTCAGTAAGGAAGAGATGGACGAGAAGGCTCTGATCGCCAACGCCCAGCGGGGCGAGGTCCCCGCTTTCAACCAACTGGTGCTAACCTACCAGAGCATGGTCTACAATCTGGCTTATCGCATCCTGGGCGACGCCGATGCCGCGGCCGATGCCAGCCAGGATGCCTTCCTCTCTGCCTTTCGCGCTATCAAGAAATTCCGGGGCGGCTCTTTCAAGGCCTGGCTGCTGCGCATCGCCACCAACGCCTGCTACGATCAACTGCGCTACAAACAAAGGCGGCCGACCAGTTCCCTGGAAGCCCTCTTCGTCGAGACCGACCAACCTTCTTCCTTCACCGATCCGACCGAAAGGCCCGAGGACTATGCCCTTCGCCAGGAGTTAGGGAGAGTCATCCAGGCCGGCCTGAACACCCTGCCCCCCGACCAACGTGTCGCCCTGGCCCTGTCCGACATCCAGGGCCTGAGTTATCAGGAGATAGCCGAAATCACCCGGTCTTCCTTGGGCACAGTCAAGTCACGGCTGAGTCGAGGCCGAACCAAATTGCGGGACTATCTTTTGGAGCAAGGGGAACTTTTACCAGCCCGTTACCGTCTTAAAAGCAGAGAGAAAGCAGCACACGTATAGAGGGGAGACCACGGCGCGTCCTTTTTGCAGCGCCCTGGAATAGCTGCCATGCCTGATTTCAGAAAAACCAACTCTAAAGCCGAGCACCGGCGCATCAGAGAGATGCTCTCGGTTTACATAGATGGAGAACTGCCGTCCGGGGATCGAGCCAGAGTCGAAGCGCACCTGGCCGGATGTGCGGATTGTACCTGGGAATTGGAGACCCTGCACCAGACGGTGGATCTGGTGGGACAGCTTCCGAAGGTGCCTGTACCTCGCGCTTTCACCATCCAAGAGACACTGCGTCCCAGACGGGTCGGCCTGTTCCAGACCAGGTGGGCCTACACCTATCTCAAAGGGGCCACGGCCCTGGCTGCTGTCCTCCTGATCCTCGTGCTGGCTGGAGATGCCCTGTTCCAGTTCCAACGAGTCACCACCAGCTTTGCCCCAGCCAAAGAGGTCGCTGCCCCCACTGTGGTAGCCATGCAAGAAGCGCCGCCAGCCCCGATGGAAGCTCCCGCTCTTCCTGAAGAGGCCCTGGACGAAGCTGAAGGGGCCGCCTACGCTGAGGGCACCCCTGCGCCTCCCTCAGTTGAGGAAACAAAGACCCTTGCGCCCATGCCCACGCCGACAGCGCCCGCTGCCAGGAACGGCGGCCCCACAACCCGCGTCGGGGCTACAGCCACACCCCTGGCCACGCCAGTGCCACTGGAGGGCAAGGCCGAGGCTACCGGCACGCCGCCGCCACCTATGGCTATGGAAGCTCCCGCCGAAGGAGCGGCCGAAGCCCCCGTGGCACCGGCAGCCGTTCCAATGGCCACGCCACAACCACAGATGACGGCCACCCCGATCCCTGCTGAGCCTCCAGCACCTGTCAGCGCCGCTCCCTCGGCCACGCCGACACCCTTACCTGTAGCAACCGTCACGGCCACGGCCACACCTTTCCCCACGGCCACGCCCCTCCCCCGGCTGGTCAGAGCCCCGACTGAGGTCCGCCCTACCGAAGAAAAAGGTGCCTTGACCGGACGGCCAGCAAGGCCCCAAGGGCCCCGGCTGACGCTGTTGAGAGTGGTCGAGGCCTCCCTCTGCCTGTTGGTGATAGCTCTCCTCGCCGCGACTCTGATCGTCAGACGGCGCGCCAAAACTTAACACGAATCGGCGAATTCCACGAAAAGTGGCGAGGGTCGGCTGAAGCGCTGCGACCCTCGTTTTCTATTGACTTTTCGCACCAAAAACGGTACAATGAGGGTGAGAGAAACAGAAATTCCGGATTTCGTCTTGAGTACGAGAACAAAGAGTGACATATCCTATTTAAAGTTATTTGACCATGAGGAGATCCGCTTATGGCTATGAAGATGACCGAAGAGGTGCCCACCGAGGCCGCTTTTTGGAAGGCAAAACTGCAAACTATTATGAGTGTCGGTACATGGCAGACAGAAGAAGAAATTCTCAGCGAGGCATTGGATGCTCTTTTGTCTTCTCGACCCGAGTTGCGCCAGGACGTGGCCACGGAGTTGTATCTTCAAGACAAGGTCACTCTGAGTCGCGCTGCTGAAATCGCTGGTATGAATCTGTGGCAGTTCAGAGATCACTTGCGAGCGCAGGGGATTGAAATCCTGGTGCCAGAGGAGACAGAAGACAATTTGGATGCTATGATCGCCTCTATTGGAAAGGCATCAATGTGATCGTTGCAGACAGCGACATTCTGTCCTCCTTCGCTGCCGCAAAGGGCCTCCCTTTGCTGTTCAAGGCATTGCAAGAGGAAGTCATCTATATTCCCCCCAGTGTGTATCGCGAATTGTCAGCGGGCTTGGAGTATGGAGTCTCGTATCTCACAGCAGTGTTTGATTTGGTTGAAGGAAACCAACTCTGCATCTTGGAGTTGACAGAACAGGAGCAAGAGCAGACGGCCACGCTGCCCGGTTCCTTTGGCGCAGGCGAAAGAGAAGCCATCGCCGTCTGTTTGCAAAGAGGGGCGACCCTATTCTGTAACGAGAGGCGAGTGGTGAACCATTGCCTTCAAAATAACATCCCGTGCCTCAATTTGAAGGCATTGCTCCGACTTTTATGGAAGAAGGGTGTGGTCTCGAAGGCCAAGGTCAAGACCATGATTGTAAGGATGAACAAAGCAGAGGGGCTTGTCTTCAAGACCACGAAAGAGATATTCGCTGACTGAGAAATCACAGGACTGTTGGGGGGGGTGCCGATGGCGAACAAAAAACTGGTTTTGATTGACGGCCACGCTTTGGCCTACCGCGCCTACCATGCCTTGCCGTTCGATTCCTTCAGCACCCGGCAGGGGGAATTGACCAATGCCGTCTATGGCTTTACCTCCATGCTCCTGGCCGTGCTCCGTGACGAACGGCCCGACTATATCGCCGTGACCTTTGACGTGGGGCGGACCTTTCGCCACGACGAATACCCCCCATACAAAGCCCACCGCGAGGCCATGCCCGAGGAACTGGCCACCCAACTGCAACGCATCAACCAAGTCGTTGAAGCCTTCAACATCCTGATTTTCACCGCCGAGGGCTACGAAGCCGATGACGTGTTAGGCACCCTGGCCCGCCAGGCAGCCCAACAGGGGGCGCAAACTCTTATTGTCACCGGCGACACCGATGCCTTTCAACTCATTGACGACAACACCCAGGTGCTGACCTCCCGCCGCCAGTATTCCGACACGGTCATTTACGATGAGGCCGGCATCCAGGAGCGGTACGGGCTGAAACCCCGGCAACTCGTTGACTACAAGGGCCTGGTCGGCGACAGCTCCGACAACATCCCCGGCGTGCGTGGTGTGGGCGAAAAGACAGCCACCCAGCTCCTGCAAGAATATGGCAGCGTCGAGGCCATTTACGAGCACCTGGATGAGGTAAAGAGCACCCGCTTCCGCAACGCGCTGGAGACAGGGCGGGACGAGGCTTTCCTCAGCAAGCACCTGGCGACCATCGTCACCGACATACCTCTAAAGCTCGATCTGGAAGCCTGCCGCGTGGCCAAATACGATCACGGCCGGGTGACCGCCCTCTTCCGCGAGCTCGAGTTCCGCAGTCTCCTGGAGCGCCTCCCTCAGCCCTCGCAGCCAGCGGGCCCCCAGCAATTGGCCCTGTTTGAAGAGGCAGCAGTGCCGGCGGCACTCCCAGCGGTACCCATTGCGCCATCGGTGACTGCTGGCTACCGAACCGTTGACAGCCAAAAAGCTCTGGAGGGGCTGGTGGAAGAACTATCCCGCTCACCCGCCTTGGCTCTGGACACCGAGACCACCAGCACCGATGCCATGGTCGCAGACCTGGTGGGCATCGCCGTAGCCACGAAAGAGGGGCAGGCTCACTATATCCCTGTCGGGCACGCGCCAGGGGCCGGCTCTCAACTCTCCCCCGCCCCCGTCCTCGACCAGTTGAGGCCCATCCTGGAAGACGCCCGCGTCGCCAAATATGCCCACAACGCCAAGTACGACTTGACCGTCCTGGCTCGATATGGGGTAAAAGCCAGGGGCCTGGCCTTTGACACCATGATCGCCGAATGGCTCATTGACCCGGCCAGCCGCAACCTGGGGCTCAAGAACCTGGCCTGGGCCCGCCTGAACGTAGAGATGACGCCTATCACTTTTCTCATCGGCAAAGGCAAGAACCAGATCACCATTGACCAGGTACCCGTTGAACAGGTAGCCCAGTACGCCGGAGCCGATGTGGACATGACCTACCGTCTGGTCGGCCTGCTGGAATCCGAACTCGAGGAGAAAGAGCTCTGGTCCTTGTTCACCAAGGTGGAGATGCCTCTGATACCTGTCCTGGCCGAGATGGAGATGAAAGGGGTAGCCCTCGACATACCTTTTTTGCAAAAGATGTCCCGCCAGCTTCAGGAACGGCTGGCGACCCTGGAAAGGGAAATCCATGACCAGGTAGGCTACCCTTTCAACATCAACTCTACCCAGCAACTGAGCGATGCCCTTTTCACCAAGCTGGGCCTGCCCACCACCGGGCTGAGAAAGACGGCCTCGGGCCACTACTCCACTGCCGCCGACGTGCTGGAAGGGCTCAAGGACCAGCACCCGGTCATCGGCCTCATCTTGGAGCAACGAGAGTTGGCCAAGCTCAAGTCAACCTACGTTGACGCCCTGCCCCAACTGGTGAACCCTCACACAGGGCGGGTGCATACTTCCTACAATCAGACAGGCACGGTGACGGGGCGCATCTCGTCCTCGAATCCCAACCTGCAGAACATTCCCATCCGCACCGAGGTGGGCCGTGAGGTGCGACGGGCCTTCGTGGCCGGGAAAGGCAGCGTGCTGCTGGCCGCCGATTACTCCCAGGTGGAACTGCGGATCATGGCTCACATCTCTCAGGATCCCGGCCTGCTAGAGGCTTTCCGCCGTGGCGAGGACATTCACACCAGCACGGCGGCCACCATCATGGGAGCGCCAGCCGAGGCGGTGACACCGGACATGCGTCGCCTGGCCAAAAGCGTGAACTTTGGCCTTTCCTACGGGCAGGGCAGCCACGGCCTGGCCCAGCAGACGGGCCTTTCCCGCGAGGAGGCCGACCATTTCATCAAGACCTACTTTGCCCGCTACCCCAGGGTGAAAGAATACATCGAGCGCACCAAGCGCCAGGCGAAGGAACAAGGCTACGTGGAGACGCTGCTGGGCCGGCGGCGCTACTTCCCCGAACTGAAGCGCGAGGGTAAAGCCCACGGCAATATCATAGCCGCCGCCTACCGCATGGCCATCAACGCTCCCATCCAGGGGACAGCCGCTGACATTCTGAAGATAGCCATGATCCGCCTGCACCAGGCCCTCAGGGAGCGGAATCTGAAGAGCCGCATGATCCTCCAGGTGCACGACGAGCTCGTCTTGGAAGTGCCGAAGGGCGAGGTGGACACTGTGGCCCCATTGGTCAGAGAGATCATGGAGAACGCTTTTCAGTTAGACGCGCCGCTGAAGGTGGATGTAAAGGTGGGGAAGAATTGGTTGGAGATGGAACCAGTAAAGAGATGAGCCGCATTTGCACAAATGTGAGGTGAAAGATGAAAGAAAGAATTGCAATTAACCCTAACATCCATTTTGGAAAACCTTGCGTTGCTGGCACCAGAATTCCGGTACAAAGTGTCCTCGAGTTGGTGAGCGAGGGGCTTTCCTTCGAAGAAATCATCCAGGATTACTATCCCGATCTGGAAATCGAGGACATTCGCGCATGTATTCAGTACGCCATTGATGTAATCGCAGTGGAAGATATACATATAGCGGCGGTAGCAGCATGAGGTTTCTGCTGGATCAGGATGTCTACGCTTCCACCGCACGTTTCCTCGGTGACTTGGGGCATGACGTTGTTCCTGTCGCTCAAATAGGTCTCTCTCAGGCAGATGACTCGGAGCTACTCAGAATAGCCCAAGAACAAAGCCGAATATTTGTCACACGGGACAGAGATTTCGGTGGGCTCGTCTTTGTCAAGAATTTGGGGGCAGGAGTCATCTACCTTCGTATCCTGCCCTCGACCCAAAATGCAGTACACAACGAGCTCGAAAGAGTTCTCAAGTCTTACTCTGAAGACGAATTAGTGGCAGCCTTTGTTGTCATCGAGCCTGGAAGACATAGGTTCAGAAAACTCGCACGTTAGAGAGTGGAGTAGCTACACCCCCGCTGGGCCGAAGCACCGGAACAGGTCATCGAGGTGACGGCCGATTACCCGCGGGCCGGTGATGAGGTCAACTCGGTGGAATTAGAGCGATCCTATAGCAGCGCCAACCCGTTGCTGTGGCGAGGTGGGCAGAGGCGAACTTGATAGAAAGGAGATGTGTACTGCACGTCGCACCATTCCGACTGCAGTATGCAACGATCAATGATGGAGATAATCATAAAGATAATTGAGAAGCTCATCCAGATGCAAATACCGACCATTCTTGTCGTTGCGGGGATTGTGTTTCTGCTATTAAGCCTTGTTAATATCAAGGGGATTATAACCCCTAAAACAAACCGCAAGCCACTACGAGTAACTGGAGGGATTCTACTTATTACAGGCATCCTTCTTTCCGTCCTTCCAGATTTGCCACCGGTAATGGCCACGCCAACTATTGTGCCCCCTGCGGACACTGTCCCTGCTCCTGATGAACCGAAACTCGCGCCTGCCCCCTGCAGCCCTGAGGTAAACATCACCTTCCCAAGGATGGACGAGAAACTAGACGGGGATGGGACTGTGGACATTAAGGGAACAGCCTCTAGTCCTGACTTTCAATTCTACAAAGTGGAGTACGGCGCAGGTGAGGTGCCCAGCCAATTCCATAGCATCAGTTCAGAGCACTACACACCGGTAATTAAGGGCAGACTCGACACTTGGAACACCGGTGCCCTTTCCGAAGGGGTCTATAAGTTGCTTCTTACTGTCGTGAAAAAAGATGGTCAGTCCTTGTGGCCACCTTGTGAAGTGCGGGTATTTATCGAGAGGTAATCCAATCCCTCAAAGTGGCAAAGGGGCGCATTGCAATCGCTCAATTTTAGGAGAACAGAACTTGGTCAGCAAAGATATTGTGACGCTCATCGAAAAAGCCATCAAAAAAGCCCAACGCAAAGGTGACCTGCCCAAATTCGAGGTGCCGCCCGTCCCGCTGGAGCACCCCAAGCAGGCCGATTGGGGCGATTACGCCACGCCGATCTGTATGCAAATGGCTCCCCTGGCGCGCATGGCCCCGGTCAAGATCGCCGAGACCGTCGTCAAGCGTCTGGGGAAGGCCGACTACCTGGGTAAGGTGAAAGTCGCCCACCCCGGCTTTATCAACTTTACCCTGGCCGATGCCTGGCTGGCCCGACAGGTGGAAGCCATCCTGGTCGCTGAGGAGACCTACGGCAACCTAGACCTGGGCCAGGGCAAGAAAGTGCAGGTAGAGTACGTCAGCGCCAACCCGACTGGCCCCCTGACGGTAGGCTCCGGGCGCAACGCCGTGCTGGGCGACAGCCTGGCCAACGTCCTGGCCGCGGCCGGCTACCAGGTTCAACGCGAGTATTATGTCAACGACGCTGGCACCCAGATGCGCCTCTTCAACGAGACCCTCTACGCCCGCTACGCCCAGGCTCTTGGCCAGGACGAACCGGTGCCCGAAAAAGGCTACCAGGGCAGCTATATGGTCGAGTTGGGGCAGCAGACAGCCCACGAGCACGGCGACCAGTTCCTGGGGATGGACCGCGAGAAAGCCATCGAGGCCCTGGGCGAGATCGGCCTGCGGAAGATGCTGGCCGGCATCCGCAGCGACCTGGAATTGATGGGCATTCATTACGACAATTGGTTCTCGGAACGCAGCCTCTACGAAGACGGTTACTTTGCCAGGATCATGACCATCCTGCGCCAGGGGGACCACCTGGCCGAGCGTGAGGGGGCGGTGTGGTTCAAGGCCGAGGAACTGGGCGGCGGCAAGGACGAGGTAGTCGTCCGCTCCACTGGCGAGCCGGGCTACTTTGCCTCGGACATTGCCTACCACTATAACAAATTCGTAGAGCGGGGCTTTGACTGGGTGATTGACGTCTGGGGGGCCGACCACCAGGGCCACGTGCCGCGCATGAAAGCCATGATGCGCGCCCTGGGGCTGGACCCCGAGCGGCTGACTCTCATCCTCTACCAGTTGGTCACTCTCAGGCGGGGCGGCGAGATCGTGCGCCTTTCCAAACGCACCGGCGACATTATCACCCTGCGGGAGGTATTGGAGGAGGTGGGACCGGACGCGGTACGCTTCTTCTTGCTGGCGCGGGCGGCGGACAGCCAGATGGACTTTGACCTGGATCTGGCCAAAGAAGAATCGGCCGAGAATCCAGTCTACTATGTCCAATACAGCCACGCCCGGATCGCCAGCATCCTGCGCTACGCCCAGGAACAGGGGGTGACCTGGGAGGGAGGCGATATCTCCCTTTTGACCCACCCCATGGAACTGGCTCTCATCCGCCAGATGTTGCTCCTGCCAGAGATTGTGGAGCAGGCGGCCTTGAACCTGGCCCCACACCACCTGACCTATTACGCCCAGGACCTGGCCAGCGCCTTTCATTCCTTCTACAAAGAGTGCCGCGTGGTCTCCTCAGACCCCGCCGACGCGGAAATGACCCAAGCGCGCCTGAAACTGGTCAAAGCAGCGAAACTCACCATCGCCAGAGCCCTGGAGTTGATGGGTGTCAATGCCCCGGAGCGGATGTAAATGCTTGGGAGGAAGACAAGCTGTTGAGGGCGAGGGTTCCTCCGTGCGTCGTTAGAGTCGGTGTCCCCGGCGCACGGGAAGCGGCCGCCAGAGGCGACGTGGTCGCTATCATTGATGCCCTGCGGGCCAGCGTGACCATCACCAGCGCCCTGGTTGTGGGCGCGGTTCAAGTCATCCCTGTACTGACCGTGGCTGAGGCGCAGGCTCACCTTGGCCGCGAGGGTTATCTGGTCGCCGGAGAGCGAGGTGGGGTTCAGATAGAGGGCTTTCACTTCGGCAACTCTCCCACAGAGCTTGAACGACGGGCAACGGAAGTGAGAGGTAAGACCCTCGTCCTGACCACCTCCAACGGCACCCGTTGCGTGGAGGCCGCTCGGAGAGGAGCGGCCGCCGTGCTGGCTGGAGCCCTTCCCAACGCCACCGCCCTGGCTCAGGCCGTTTTCGACCTGGCCAGGGAGCGCGGGGGGGATATCTCGTTGATAGCAGCGGGCGTTGAGGACCAGGCAACGGTAGAAGACCTTTTCGCCGCCCGGCTGATCGCTCAACGGCTGGCGGGGATGGGAGCCGTACCAGCCGATGGGAGATGGGACGATTATCCGGCTGAGAGCCAAGCCGTCAAAGTGTTGAAGAACAGCCCCTCGGGGCAAAAGTTGAGAGGTCTGGGCTACGGAGAGGATGTGGCCTTTTGCGCTCAAATTGACGTCTTGGACGCTGTGCCCATTTATCGAGATGGCGGGTTCGTGGTTCAGGGAACGACGGGATAGACCAACCGAAATCCAAAGCTACGGCCGTACCTGTCAGCGACGGTGTAGCGGAACCAACTACGGCTGGTATCTGGAACGTAGCTCCATGCTCCCCCACGAAGCACCCGACCTTCTGCATCGCCCGGGGCCTCGCGTCCATCACCCGGATTGTAAGGATAGGGCCTGAGGAGGCTGCTGGTCCACTCCCATGCATTGCCCGCCATGTCAGACACACCATAAGGGCTGTCACCGGCAGGGGAATATTTCCCCACCGGTGACGGCTCGCCGGTGCCGCCATCTTTTGTGTTACACCTGTTCGGGTCCCAAAAGTCCCCCCAGGGATAGGTGCGGCCATCGGTACCACGGGCCGCTTTCTCCCACTCTGCTTCCGTGGGCAGCCTTCCCCCAGCCCACCGGGCATAGTCCTGCACATCGTTCCAGGTGATATAGACCACTGCGCAATTGGCGTACTCTGATTTTCTGTACCAATCCCTGTCCATTGGCTTGTCGCAGGCCCCGGTCTCAACGCATTTTCGATACTGGGCGTTGGTCACCTCGTACTTGCTTATCCAGAAGCCATCCACATAGACGGTGTGCTGGGGATACTCGGTCCCGTCTGGATAGAGGCTGAGCCCCATGGGGAACTCGCCGGGCGGGATGTAGACGACCACCGAGCCGTCCTTCTCCCACACTCGCGTCTCGCCAGCCACAGGCCCTGGAACAGGTGTATCGGTCGGTGTGGGCGGCACGGGCGTGGGCGTTGGTGGCACAGGTGTGGGCGGCACGGGGGTAGGCGTATCTGTGGGCAGCACAGGCGTAGGGGTCTCTGTAGGTGGAAGTGTAGGCGTATCCGTGGGCGGCACAGGGGTAGACGTCGGCGGTACGGGTGTCGGCGTCGGTGGAGGCGTAGGGGATGGAGGTTCCCTGAGGGGTGTGGGCGATGCCGATTGCCCGACAGAAATCGGGATTTCAGTCGTGACACCCTGCATCATCACACCGAGGACAATCAGTCCCACAAAACAGGCCAATAAAGCGCCTAGTATAAGTCCTCCACCACCAACGACAAACCACCACCTTTTTCCCATGTGCGATCTTTTTCCTCCTCGAAAGTAACCGGAAACCCTTCGCCAGCGTAACCCACATGCCGACCGATGGTTTTGACAACCAGAATATACTATCACATCCTGGGGCAAAAATCAAGAATCCTGTAGCGCCTCGAAAATCCCTCTCAAAAGGGGTGAACATGGTCAGATTAGACCACAACTTTTACCATCAGCCCACGCTGCAAGTAGCCCGGGGTCTTTTGGGCCAACAGTTGGTGAGAGTCGCCGCTGGGCAACGGCTGAGCGGCATCATTGTCGAGACCGAAGCCTACATCGGCGAAACCGACAGGGCCTGTCACGCCTCACGGGGCCGCACCCCTCGCACCGAGGTCATGTACGGCCCACCCGGCCAGGCCTACGTCTATTTCATCTACGGCATGCACCACTGCTTCAACGTCGTCACCGAAGAAGAAGGTTTCCCCGCCGCCGTTCTCATCCGGGCTCTGGAGCCAGCGGAGGGCCTGGAACGGATGCGCCGCCATCGCCCCGGCCGCCCCGACGATCAACTGACCAACGGGCCAGGCAAGCTCTGTGCGGCCCTGGCCATTGACAGGACCTTGAACGGTGTGGATTTGTGCACCAGCCAGGTCTTTTTCATCGAGGAGGGACAGGCCGTGGCCGACGAGGAGACAGCCACCAGCCCGCGCATCGGCATCCGGTCCGATGAAGTGGCCAGGAGCAGGCCCTGGCGGTTCTACATCAGGGGCAACCACTGTGTCTCACGCAGTTCCTGACAACAAAAAAGCCCTCCTCGCTGGGGCCGCGCTGCTGCTGGGTGCTTCTGTATACCTTTACCTGCCGTTGCGCGCCGCTCAAAATCCCGCCCTCAACGGCTCAGGTTCATCCGCTGAAGGGTGTCCCCCTTTGCTCCCCTCCCTCGCTGATGAGCACCTGCCGCCCGCGACTACCACCCTCCTCGGGACCGATGATGCCCTGCGCCTCCATCAGGTCAATCAGGCGGGCCGCCCGCGAATATCCGATGCGCAACCTTCGCTGCAAAAGGGAAATAGAGGCCCGATTGTGTTTGCGCACCACTTCGATGGCCCTATCCAGCAGATCATCGGCCTCTGACGCCTCTTGCTCCTTGGCGATGAAATCAGCCCACAGCGGCTGCTGAACCATCTCTTCCGGTCTGAGCTCCTGAGGCACACGAATGCCCTTCCAATAGTGGACCAGACGGTTCAGTTCGCGGTCGGATACAAAGCAACCTTGCAACCTGACCAATTTGCTCGAGTCGGAGGCCATGTAGAGCATGTCACCTCGGCCCAGCAGCCGCTCTGCTCCACCCATGTCCAGGACCACCCGCGAGTCCACTTGCGAGGTCACAGCAAAGCTGATGCGAGCCGGAAAGTTGGCCTTGATCAGACCAGTAACCACATCCACGCTGGGCCGTTGGGTGGCGATGACCAAGTGGATACCCGTGGCCCGCGCCATCTGGGCAATGCGGCAGATAGAACGCTCCACTTCATCAGGAGAGACCATCATCAAGTCGGCCAACTCGTCAATGACCACCACGATGCAGGGCAAGGGTACCTTACCCCGTGCCACCAGGCCCTCGTTGTAATTCTCGACGTTCCGTGAGCCAGCCTCAGCGAACAGCCGATAGCGGCGGTCCATTTCTTTAGTAGTCCATTTCAGCACCTTGACCACCTCTTCCAACTCGACCACTACTGGTCGGATGAGGTGAGGGATGCCGTTGTAACTGGTCAATTCGACCATTTTAGGGTCCACCATGAGCACGCGCAGGGTCTCGGGGGTATTGTCACACAAAAGGCAGGCCACTATGGCATTGATGCAGACCGATTTGCCCGAACCGGTGGCCCCAGCGATGAGGAGGTGAGGCATAGTGGTCAGGTCTGCCACCACGGCCTGGCCTGAGACATCCTGGCCCAGAGCGATCTTGAGTTTGGAATCCAACTGGCGGAAAACCTCGGATTCCATGACACTGCGTAGAGCTACCAGCGAAGGTTCCGAGTTGGGTACTTCGATGCCCACTATCGGCCGGCCAGGCACGGGGGCCTCGATACGGATAGGCGAGGCAGCCAGAGCCAGGGCCAGGTCATCGGCCAGGGAACTGATTTTAGAGACCTTGATCTTGGACCGTTTGATACGCCCGTTGCTGTCTTTGTGCTCTATATAGCCCGGCTCGACGCCAAATTGAGTCACCGTGGGCCCCTGGCTGACCTCCACCACCTTGGCCACAACGCCAAAGCTGGCCAGGGTCTCCTCTATGATCTTGACCTTGGCCCGAATTTCCGCCTGGCTGATCTCTTGCTCCAGGCTGTCTTCCAGAATCTCTCCGATGGCTGGTAGCCGCCATTCAGGGCTGGGACCGCCGATGATACGGGGAAAGAGAGAGCTGCGCTGTGGAGGCAACGGGGGCTGATCTGAAGGTTCTACCTGGTCACCGTTGGGAGCAGAGGCAGAAGGCATGAACCGCTCGATGAATCGCGATGGCGGTGCCTCCTCAGTCACGGCCGGTGGGGACCTTGTCTTAAAGTTAGCAAAACGATAGCGATAGAAATCAATCAGCTTGAGCCATCCCCCTCTGATCAACTGCCCCATCTCGGCCGTGGAAAGGCCAGAGAGCAGAATGAGGGCCATGATCATCAGAGCCAGGACAGCTACAAAGGCTCCCACCTTCCCGATGCCGGACACCAACGTCTGGCTGATCAACCATCCCAGGTAGCCCCCTCCGCCCCCCTGGGCTGCCAGCCCTTCAGGATCGGCCGGAAAGGAGAGAAGGTGAAAGGTTGCCAAGGCAATGAGGAACAGCAAAACAGCGCCCACAGCCTTTTCCCGACTGATCTCCGGACGTCTCTCGAAATGTCTGACCAGAAGCCAAAAGCCCACCGTGCCCATCCCGAAAGGCACCACGTAGACGCCCCATCCGAAACTTTGCTGTAACAGACTGAGCCACCACTCGGTGAGGCTGCCCCGCGTGGCCGAGAGGAAACCGAGGATGGTGATGCCAGCCAGGGCCATCAGGAAAATGCCCAGGATATCGAGTTGGCGATCCAAGGAGATTTGGATCCCTCCGCTCTTTTTTTTGGAACGCTTCTTTTTAGCCATAGCTCAAATGTTCTCTCAGTCTAAACCTATTATACCACAATCTCTGAAAAAGAAAAAGCAATTGGCATGAGGGGGAAAATATGCTATAATAAGTCCGCGTCAGAACAAGGAGGTTCAAACCCATGAGTCAGAAACCAGATCGTAACTTGGCCTTGGAATTGGTGCGCGCAACAGAGGCCGCTGCTCTGGCGGCTGGGCGCTGGATGGGCCGAGGTGACAAAGTAGGGGCTGATCAGGCCGCTGTGGACGCCATGCGCCTTTCCTTGAACAGTATCGTCATGGACGGAGTGGTGGTTATCGGTGAAGGGGAAAAGGACGAGGCCCCGATGCTGTACAACGGTGAGGTTCTGGGTAGCGGTGATCCTCCTCCGGTAGACATCGCCGTTGACCCCATTGACGGCACCCGCTTGACCTCTCTTGGCCTGCCCGGAGCCCTGTCGGTTGTCGCCCTCTCAGAGCGGGGCAC
>Ga0180437_10007383_pt1 | contig 14310 bp, 15 predicted proteins | sample SS_ome_4_FD_132410 | JGI IMG/M metagenome (GOLD analysis project Ga0180437, IMG submission 132410) | Hypersaline lake sediment archaeal communities from the Salton Sea, California, USA - SS_3_D_1 metaG | ecosystem: Environmental > Aquatic > Non-marine Saline and Alkaline > Hypersaline >...
AAGACCGGAGTATCCACAGGAGCCTTTGCGACCAACCCTGCCAATGGGAAGCTGATACCGATCTGGATCGCCGACTATGTCCTCATGACCTACGGAACAGGGGCCGTGATGGCTGTTCCCGGAAGTGATGAGAGAGATTTCGAGTTTGCGCAGAAGTTCAACCTCCCGATCCAACCTGTGATTGATCCCGATTTTGAGGCCCACCCAGAAGGACTTCCCGAAGGACAAACCGCCCAAAATGCGCGGATCGCTGTCCTTGGAGGGAAAGTCTGCTGGCCCTACCCTGGCAAATTGATCAATAGCGACAATAGCGAAGTCAGCCTCAACGGACTCTCCATAGAAGAATCCAAAGAAATCATGGCGAGCTGGCTTGAGAAAACTGGGCAAGGAGAGAAAACCATCACTTATAAGCTCCGAGACTGGCTCTTTTCAAGACAACGCTACTGGGGAGAACCGTTCCCCATCCTCCATTTCAAAGATGGATCGAAGCGAGTGCTTGATGTGAACGAACTTCCCTTGTGCCCGCCCGAGCTGATCGACTTCAAGCCGACCGAGTCGGGGGATAGCCCCTTAGCCCGTGTTCCCGACTGGGTGAACATGACCGACCCTAAAACGGGAGAGAAAGCCGAAAGGGAGACCAATACCATGCCCCAGTGGGCGGGGTCTTGCTGGTACTACCTCCGCTTCTGCGATCCCCACAACGATCAAGAAGCCTGGGATAAAGAAAAAGAAAACTACTGGCTTCCCGTCGACATGTACGTGGGAGGAGTGGAACACGCTGTTCTTCACCTCCTCTATGCGAGATTTTGGCACAAAGTCCTCTACGACGCGGGCCTTGTCTCAACTTCCGAGCCATTTCAGACACTCCGGAACCAGGGGCTCGTGACCGCTCGAGCCTTCAAGCTTCCTCAGGGAGGCTACATCCCTGCCGATGAGGTAACCGAGAAGGGTGACTCCTTCTTCCAGATTGGAACAGACCAAGAAGTTCAGGGACAGATTGAAAAGATGTCTAAATCAAAGCTCAACGGGGTAACTCCTGACGAGATGGCCGAGGAGTATGGTGCCGATGCGCTACGCCTCTATGAGATGTTTATGGCCCCCTTTGACAAAGAGAAGCTCTGGAACAGTGACGCCGTGAACGGATGCTCCCGTTTCCTCACGCGATTTTATGATATGGTCTTCTCCGACAAAGTCACCGAAGAAGACGATGAAGAGGCGCTCAAACTCGGGCATCGTCTTGTCGCCGGTGTGGAAAAGGACATCGAAAATATGATGTTCAATACCGCCATTGCGAAAATGATGGAGTTCATGAACGCCTTCACCCCGCTGCCTCGCTACCCCAAGTCTGTTCTTAAAATGGTGACCCAAGCTCTCTCTCCTTTTGCTCCCCACATTGCCGAAGAGGCGTGGGAGCACCTTGGCGGTAAAGAGAGCATCACCTACGTTCCTTTCCCTACAGTGGACCCAGCCTATCTTGTGGACACGATGACCACCTACGTGGTCCAGGTCAATGGGAAGCTTAGGGGGAGTTGGGAACTGCCAAAGGACAAAACGAAAGAAGAAATCCTCTCTCTTGCCAAGGCAGAGCCCAAAGTGGCTAAATACCTTGAAGGAGAGATCAAAAAGGTGATCTTCGTCCCGAATAAACTCCTCAATGTGGTCGTCAAAAGTTGATTTTCTCCCGCCTCTATGACCTATTGCTCCTTTTGGCAGGAGTCGTTTACCTGCCAAAGTGGCTTATCCAGAAAAAGTACCGAGGAAGCATCCTCCAGCGGCTCGGCCTAAAGCTCCCAGCCTCTGCAGATCCAGACAAAAAAACCTTCTGGTTCCACATGGTCTCAATGGGGGAGACACGGGCGATGATCCCGATCTACGAAGCTCTTAAAAAAGAGCATCCAAATGCTCAGTACTATTTCTCATCCACCACCAAAACTGGGCATGAAGAAGCGTTGAGGCGCTACCCAAATGAGGCAGGCCATTTCTACCTGCCGCTCGACCTTTCCCAGAATATGGGCCGACTTGTCAGCCGGATCAAGCCCGATCTCCTCATCCTTGCTGAGAGCGATTTCTGGTTTCATATGATCCAAAAAGTGAAAAGGGGAGGGGGACGCGTCGTTGTTCTCAACGGCAAAATCTCCGAAACCTCCAAACGACGATTTGCCAGATGGCCTCGTCTTGCCAAACACCTTTTTGGACCGATTGACCTCTTTTGCATCCAGAATGAAGAATATCTCGCTAGATTCCAAGAACTCGCCATCGCTCCAGAAAAAATGACCGTCACTGGGAACGTAAAACTGGGAGTCGAGCCTCCTAGGCTGTCTGAAGAAGAAAAGAGTCTCTTCCGCAAAGAGCTCGGCCTAGAGCCTGAAGACCGAGTCGTCACTCTCGGCTCAACCCACGAGGGGGAAGAAAAAATCCTCCTCGATCAGATCGGGCAGATTCCGAGCGTCAAGTTTCTCTTAGTTCCACGTCATCCCGAGCGATTCAAGTCGGTCAAAAGAGTATTAGATACTCTAGACAACCCCCAAATCATCCTCGTTGACCGGATGGGAGTCCTCAATCAGTGCTATCAGATCTCCGACCTGGCCCTCGTCGGGGGAAGCTTTGTCCCCGGGGTTGGGGGGCATAACATCTTTGAACCCATCCAAGCCCAAATCCCCGTCCTGTTCGGCCCATTCATGGAGACCCAGCAAGAGCTGGTGGAGATGATCCTCAAAGCAGACGCGGGCCTTCAAATTCCCCATCAAGAAGTAGCCTCCACACTCAGCCGACTGCTGGTAGATCCTGCTCCCTATCTAGAAAATGCGAAGCATCTCTCCCAAAAGGGGAAAGAAGTAGTGGAAAAAACATTTAACTCTCTGATTGCCTTGAGCTAAAATGAAGGGTCTGTTAATCTCATTCCATTAATGGCGCGGGGTGGAGCAGTGGTTAGCTCGTTGGGCTCATAACCCAAAGGTCAGAGGTTCGAATCCTCTCCCCGCTATTTTTCTTGGCGGTATAGCTCAGTTGGTTAGAGCAGCGGAATCATAATCCGAAGGTCGTTGGTTCAAATCCGACTACCGCTAACCTTCTAGGTTTTGTATGTTTCGTTTATTTTCTCTTTTTATTCTTCTCTCCTTTTCCCTTTCGGCTGAGACAGTCTATTGCATTCATGGATTCATGCGAAAGCCCGAAAGCATGCACAAAATGGCCAGAAGCTTTCGAAAACTTGACTATTCTGTGGAGAACTGGGGCTATCCAAGCCGAGAACAGACAATCGAAGAGCATGGAAAAGCCCTAGTCCTTGCTTTGAAGCAAACTGCCAAAAGCTCTCCAGGCGATCCCATCCACTTTGTCACCCACTCGATGGGAGGAGTCATCCTCCGCGTTGCACTCAATGACCCTGAATGCCCTGAAGAAGCAAAGCAGGGGAGGGCTGTCCTTCTTGCTCCTCCTAATGGCGGCTCAGCCTTTGGACGTTATCTAAACCGCTTTAGCTTGATGCAAAAATGGCTAGGTCCGAATGCGGGTCAGCAGTTGTTGACCAAGGAGTGTTTCCACCACCTAGGCTCTTTCCCTAAGTCGGTAGATGCTCTAGTTATTGCGGGAACCTTTGGAATGAACCCTCTAATCGAGGGCAAGAATGATGGAAAAGTAGCCGTTACTGAGACCTGTCTCGAGACACCTCATCTCCATTACAAGATCTTTGTTGGACATGCTCGGATTATGTATCATCCTGAGGTAATCCATGCTGCAAATCTCTTCATCGTCTATGGCCCTGAATACAACTCGTAGAGCCATTCCTCTTGTCAGTTTATCGGCTGTCCGGTAGAGTTTTTGCTATTCGAAACACCTACAGGAGATCTGAAATAACTATGAATCTTACACCTATCGCCCTCACATCTATTGGAGCTTACGCAGCCTATTCAGGAATCAGAGGAACTTGCAAAAAATCAGACGGCCAATCAAAAGGCTGGCAAATGGCGAAAGTAGCAGCCGGACTGGCCATGATCTGAATTGGAATTCGTCTTGGTATGGATTCTGGGATCAATATATCCACTGAGTCGCAAAAAATCGATTTAGACGAGCCGTTGGAAAAACTCGAAAGCTTAGGCAAAAATTTTCAAAGAATTGAAAATGAAATTAACCAGAAAAAGGATTGGGATGGTTATCAGCCCATGATCAAAGTAGAGGGTAGTGGTCCAAGTAAATGTGATATCCCTCATTTAAACACTCTTTTGAGTAAAGACCTTCGCAAAATTGAACGTGCAGGCGACGTTGCGTCGAGATCTCAAGTATTTAGCATTTTAGAAAAGACAAAGGGAGTTTCTTGTGATAACTATTTACCTTGGAAACCAGAATTCAGTGGGACATACGAGTATGACGTCGTCGTTCAACCCACAGACATGAATCAGTCTGTGATGTGGGGAGTCACCCCAAAAGAAAAACCATTTGTCGCTATTAAGTATTCCTGTCCTTGTGCCGATGAAAGAGTGGCGACTCTGATGGAAACAGTGGCTCCCCACATTTGGGAAAAAAAAGAGAGCTACTCTCCCGAATGTCCGGTAGATGAGCTGTGCTTTGTGCCGTTTAGAGATCTCTACGATTTTTATAAGAGGCAGATAGTTGAACTAGGCACACTTTTAGACACTGGTTCGGTTACATGGTCTGTGGCTGATTACTTTATCCCTCGTGACACTGACCCTCAAAACGTGACGATTGCTCTAGTCTAACCACAGACTTCTCCCTATTTGCCTTAGGAAAGGGCTATCGAGTGCGATAGCCCTTTTCTTTTCATCTTGATTAATTATTCAGCATGTCAATACAATGCTGGCGTATTCGAAACGCTTTACTGGAGATATGAAATGACTATAAACCTTGCACCTATCGCCCTTACATCTATCGGAGCTTACGCAATCGGTTCGGGGCTCGCAGAAACCCGCACAAAGCCAGAAGGCCAACCAAAAGGCTGGGGAATGGCGAAAGTGGCTCTAGGAGTCGCTATGGTCGGAGTTGGGCTTCATCTTGGATTGAATTCTATGCTTGAAAACCCAAACTCCACACTTCGAGGTTGGGATATTTCAACTAACCCGGCTCTAGAACGATTTCATTTAGGATCAAATGCTGACGGAACCTTTGATCCAACAAAATGTGATCTTTCCCACTTAAATTCTCTTATCCACAAAGAAGGAGACAGCACATTCACCTCCAAGATCTTTACTCTGCTCGATGAAACTAGAGGGGTCACTTGTGATAATTACCTTCCATGGCAAGATATATTTATGGGGCCTACAGGATATATTGATAGCATCAAGCCCGGAGATTTGGACCAGCTTGTGCAATGGGGAGTAGATAAGTGGCAACGCCCCTTTATCGCCGTAAAACAGATATGTAACGAAGAAGCAGGGGCCATTGCCTATTTTCAACGCTATACAGAAATAGATAGCTCGTGGGTAACTGGAAAAGATTTCGCAAATCTTGCCTGTTCTAAGGAATTGTGGTCCCGCGGACGCCCATTTGAAAAACATGCAGAATGGCTAACGGACCTATTCAACATGAAAATTAAGGGATAACAGGTAAGGGCTATCGAGTGCGATAGCCCCTTTTTATGGAGCTACGACTTTGTCATAGATTTCTTCGTAAAGAGATCCTTCGCCAGCAGAACCGGTCACGATACAAGCAGAGTTGTCACTGCCGATCAACTGGACCGCTTCGGAATTAATCAAGACCTCTTCTGAATCAACTCTTCCAAGAGGAAGAAAAAGCTGACACAGTGAATCAATGGCAATCTCATCCAGGTGATAGAGATAGTAGAGGGAAAGATATTTTTCTTCATCCATCCCTGAGTTGCTTCCGTTATAATCACTTAACATCTCCCTCACATCCTTGACATAGCCAATATAGGCATCGGAGTTGGGATACTTGAACTTGGTGAGTCGCGGCGGAAAGTATTTTCTAAGACCGGGAAGGGAGGGGGCGTTTACCTTCCCAGAAAAAACGATTGGGGCTTTGAAGGAAAGAAAGCGCTCAAGAATCGTCTCTTCCGAGGCGAGGACGAGCCCCTTATTTGCTCGGATGAAGAGGACTACATCCTCGTCAGGCCACCTCGAAACACGTTGATGAGAGAGGGCAAACTTCCTATCCACATAGAGGCGGCCTCCAATCCCCACCACATCGATCGGGAGGTTTTGTAAATCGCATGAATCCACCAACTGATCAAACTCGATCGACCAGGAACTGGCCACCGTAAAAATGTGCAGCTTTGGCTCTTTGGCTGAGAGGGTTGAGAACAAACTCAAACAGAACGCTGTTAGTAGTATTCTAGTCAGTTTTTTGGGCAAACAGTTTTTCATAAATTACATCCAATACGATACGCCCCCCCTCACCATTCCCGTGCGCTACGCATGGGGTAGTATGGGTGAGAAGGCACTTTACACTTCGTTCAAACGGGTCCACATACATATCTTCTTGCTCGATACATAGGGTCAAAAATAGCTCAGCATTGGTATCAATCACAAACCTTTCTGGATGATAGAGATGATAGAGGGCATAGAGCCCCTGATCATCTGTCTTTTGAGGAATAGGACTCATCTCAGAGAGCACTTCTTTCAAGTCTTTCACATATCCTATATATGCGCCTGAGTTGAGATAGCGAAATCTCGTCTTGCAGGGAGGGTAGTGAGAAGAGATCTGGGGAAAGGGATAACAAGTTTTATCACCCGAAAAGACGATGGGCGCCTCAAAGGAGAAAAATCGCTCGAGAATCGTCTCTTCATTACTGAGTAGAAGAATGTCGTAGGCGTCGATGAAAAGCGCCACATCTCCATCCGGCAAATCTGAGAGAAACTTGTGAAAATCTCGAATCTTTTTTTCCAGAGAAAAGGGTTCTCCCATTCCCAGAATGGAAACGGTGAGGTTATTCGCATTGGAGGAGGCAAGCAATTTATCGACACCCGGATCCCAGTCAGAGGCGGTGGTACAAATATGGAGCCTTGGCGTTGAAAATAGGGGAGTGAGAAGCAGCAAAAATAGAGTAGTTAAATAACGAAGTCGCTTTGTCATTTTTCACCAAAATCGATTGTATAGGTCAGGCTGGAGTATAGCAAAAAGCTCTCAAATATGAAAAGGGAGAGTTGACTATTTTTTTGGAACGTTGATAATGTCCGCAAACAAATTTTCTGGAGGCAACCTTATGGAAATAACAAACATAGACCACCCTCTGTTTTATTTCGGCTTTCATGTATTTGAAGCTAAAGAAGACCATGAGATCATAGACATAAAAACCTATTCGAACCTTTTCAATTTGATCTCCCATGCTAGGATATTGCGTATTCCTTTAGGCATTCTGCGTTGTATTTTTTCTCAAGAGTGGCTGAGCAAAGGGAGCAATATCGGTTGGGTTATGTTAGCAAGAGGAGCCCTGGAAATATTTGTTCCTGGCAGCCGTCTTTATCTACTCTCAGCAGACATCCTCGCAACGGCATACCGCTATATGTCTTTCGACAAAGAATCGAAACAACAGCTTCTTCCTTCTCGGGTTTCCTGGGTTAGATAATCAGTTTTTCGCAGGAAAAAGCTGATCATAGATCTTGTGGTAGATAATCCGGCCCTCCCGTCCATTGCCATGGACGATACAGGGCGTTGTCCCCGTTAGAAGACACTTCACATTTTTTTCGATCGGATCGATATAAATTTCAGACTCTCTTGTCTGCCGAAGAGTGAGGAAGAGTTTGCAGTAGTGATCGAGGTGGAACCTCTCGGGATAATAGAGGTGGTAGATGAGGAAAAGTCCCTGGTCGTCGGTCTCTTCGGGGATGGGCATCATCTCAGCAAAAACTCTTTTCAGGTCTTTCACATAGCCGATGTAGCTACCTGAGTTGAGGTATCTGTAGCGAGTTGGGCTTTTGGGATAGTAGGGGCCTACTTGGGGGAAAGGGTAGCAGGTGGGCTCGACGGAGAAGACGATCGAGGCCTCCATTTTGAAAAACTCATCAAGGATCCTATCCTCACTAGCCAGAATGAGGATATCATAGGCATCGACATACATAACCACATCATCGTCGGGGAGATTGCTAATAAAGCTCTGACAGTGACCGAGCTTCCGATCAAAAGAGAAGGGCTCTCCAAGGCCGAAAATCTCGACATTAAGGTGGTTCTCTTTGCATGAGCGGAGAAGTTTGTCTACTCCCGGGTCCCAGTCAGAGGCGGTAGTGCAGATGTGCAGACGAGGTTTCTCTTTCGAGAGAAGAGGAACGGCGAGAAGAAGGAGTAGAGCGAGAATAATTTTTTTCATGAACCTATCCGTAAATTTGTGGTTTTGAATTTTGTTTAGATTTTTGATGAGATTTCATCCCCTCCTTTGCAGCCCATATTCGTGAATATGGGTAAAAAGGAGGGGTTGGAAGATCGGAAAAAGAAAACAAAAAGGCAAAGCATAAATTTACGGATAGGTTCACTTGATGAGCTCTCCATATTCTGAGGCAAATAGTGTGGTGTAGATGTGCTGATAGAGCTTCTGTCCCTCTTTTCCATTTCCATGGGCAAGACAGGGATAGGTTCCCGTTGTTCGAAAGCGAAGGTTGCGTCTGTTTAGATCAAATTTAACCTGTTGATCTGCCACTCGATGAAGGGTGAGAAAGAGCTTGCAGTAGTAGTCAATTGCGATTTCTCCTGGGTGGTAGAGCATGTAGAGAGTAAAGAGGGCTTGATCGTCCGACCCAGGAGGAATAGGAAGCATCGCTGCGAACACTCTCTTCAAATCTTTCACATAGCCGATGTAGCTCCCTGAATTGAGATAGCGAAACTTGGTGGGGCTCTCCGGGTACTTGGCAGCAACCTGCTTATAAGGATGGCATTTTGCCTCTCCCGAAAAGACAATCGGTTCATTCATGGAGAGGAAGGCATCAAGGATCTTTTCCTCGCCGGCTAGGAGGAGGACGTCGTAGGCATCGACAAACATAGCCACATCGTCATCGGGGAGGTTCTCGATGAATGCCATGCAGTGTCTCAGCTTGTTGTCGAGAGTAAATGGCTCTCCAAGTCCAAACACTTCGATAGCTAGGCCATTCGCATCACAAGAGTTGATGAGCTGCTCTACTTCAGGCTTCCAATGAGAGGCCGTTGTGCAGAGGTGGAGACGAGGGGAGTCGGCCTGGAGGCCACAGGCAACCAGGAAAAGGGAGATGAAGATGCGGTACATGTTCTACCCTTCCTGCTCTTTTTCCCACGGAGGGGTTCCCCATTTGTCTCTAGCGTAGTTGAAGATGTCTACACCAGCTTTGTAGTAGGTCAGGTTTTTGGTAAGCCGTTTCCTCTGATCTTCAGAGAGGTGAGCATGAGAAAGAAGGTACTCTGTTGCTTCTACAGCCTCTTCAAATTTGCCGAGTTTCCAGGCTGCAAGGCTGTGTTGCCAGAGGGCTCCATAATTGTGGATCCAGGGCTTGAGCTTGGGCACATCGTGGTAGCGGACGAGCTTTTGGGCCTCGTGGGAAGCCTGGAAAAATTCTTCGACCATCCCTTGGGAATTATAGTATTTCGCAAGGTAGAAATAGGATTCCGCATTGGGCATGTAGTTACAAGCTTGTTGGAAAGCTGCTACCACTAATTCTCTCGGCGCGCCGCTATCTTGGATTGTTTTGGCATTCCTAATGAGACCTCTTACGATGGCTTTGGGGTTTTCCATCGGGCTTGCTGCTCGCTCTGCCTCAGAACCGTGAAGGAGTTTTGCCAGGGGGTAGACTCTGTGCTTTTGGATCTCTTCCGCTATCTCATTGGGGAGGTTTTCTTGCTGGAGGACTTGATCGCAAGCCTCAACAGACTCTCGAAAGGCGCCCACGTGGTAGGCAGAAATGGCAAACTGTTGAAGGAGACCAAAGCGGCCAATCCAATCAATGGAGTAGTGGCCTCCTCCCTCTAAGGGCAGTTGGGCAACTAGCATTTTCTCTAGCTCATAGGCCTCTTGGTATCTTTCTTGAGAATGAAGTATTTTCGATAGGTAGAAGACGGGTTCAACTCGATCGGGAAAAGCATTGTGACAGCACTGAAACGCCTCTTCAACCTCTTGGATTGGGTAATCAAGCTCCCTCTTGATGCACCCAATTTGGAGCATAGACCAAAAAGTCTCTGACTCATTTCCACTAATTGGGATCCAGGCCTCATAAAGCCCCAATGCCTGCTCGTATACCTCTTGCTCTTGGGCAACTTGAGCCAATGAAAAAATCGATCCAGGTGGATTTTCTCCTTTAAGCGGCGAGGCGATCAATAGTGTTAGGATCAATAGGACTTTTTGTAACATGCTAGTCGTCTCCCTGAGCATCAGTTTGCTCGATAATCTTTAGATATTTGTAAAATGTCGTGTGTCCATTGTATATGGATATGATCAATGCCTCTCTTCCTCCTAAAAAACCCCGTTTCAGCACGTAGCTTTTGAAAAAAGCATACCAGCTATGCATCAGGGCCTCGAAAAAAGAGGTACGCGTTCCTTTGTTTTGCTCAGCAAACAGCGTAGAATAGTTCTCCATTTTTTGCAAAAAGTCCCCGATTTCTCGGTAAGGGGTGTGGAGAAGAGGGGAGTGGAAACGGAGAGTTTTGAGTCCTTTAGTGATGATTTTTTCATGAACTAAATCATTGCTAAAGCTGGTTGTCAGGCGGTGATAAAGACGAGGAATCACATCGGGATGCCAACCAGCGCAACAACGCATCTGCCTTCCATTGTAGAAGTTCTTCCGATTCAGGGCATAAACCTTCTCAGGATCGAGCTTGGTCTTCAGTATCTCTTCCACAAGGGGCTCTGTCACCACTTCATCGCTATCGATCGATAAGATCCAGTCATGGGAAGCCAGTTTCGTGGCGTAGTTGTGCATCGGACCAAAGCCCAGAAAAGAGGTGGTGAATGTCTTTACGTTGGGATATTCTTTGGCAATTTCTAGGGTCTGGTCCTCTGAGCCAGAGTCTAAAAGAATCACTTCGGGAAATTTAGAGAGGGAGTCGAGAGTTGCACGAAGGGTTTTTTCGTTATTTTTCGTTAGAACGGTAGCCGTAATCATCCGCCTACTATATCATCCGGGTTTTTTAGAGAGAATAAAAAAGAGGTCGCAAATGATACGGAAAGGATACACCTTTGATGATGTCGCACTAGTTCCCCAATTCAACAATGTCCCTTCACGCACAGAGCCCGTCTTAGAAACCTGGCTCACGAAAAACCAAAAAATGGGGATTCCCTTGCTTTGCTCAAATATGGATACCGCGATTTCTGATGAGCTCGCTGAAATCCTTATCCAAGATGGGAGCATGCCCATTTTTCATCGGTTTACGGAAAAGGATCTCCAAAAAAAATGGGTCAAAAAGTGGGGAAAAAAGACCTTTATCTCATGTGGCCTTCAGCATATTGAACTCACCAAAGAGCTCCTTGAGCTCGGAGCTGCGGGGATCTGCATCGATGTGGCACACGGCCACTCGGATAAAATGTTCGCCTTCATAGAGAAAATCAAAAAAGCCCACCCAGATAAAGAGGTCATTGCTGGGAACGTATGCACAGCCATGGCCTATCACGATCTCGTCAATGCTGGCGCCGATGCGGTGAAGGTGGGTGTGGGTCCAGGTGCTGCTTGCAGTACCCGGATTGTGACAGGCTTTGGCGTTCCCCAATTTAGTGCGATCTATGACTGCGCAAAAGTGGCTGAGAAACTCCGTGTCCCCCTTATCGCTGACGGCGGAATACGGACAAGCCGAGATGTGGTTCTTGCCCTTGCAGCTGGAGCTAGCAGTGTGATGATTGGCAAGCTGTTTGCCTTGACGAATGAAAGCGGCGCCCCTAAGAAGCGCTCTTCTGAGGTTCCTTCCGGGTTTCTTGCGAAGTACAGGGGACAAGCAAGTGAAGACTTCCAAAGTGAGTTCTATGGTGGGCTCAAGGACAAGACGGTAGCTGAAGGGATCGATTTTTGGGCTCCCGTGACCGGAGGGGCAAAGGAGCTGATCGACCAGCTCCTAGGAGGACTTCGAAGTGGCCTGACCTATGGTGGAGCTCGCAATATCAAGGAGCTCCAGAGAAAAGCCGAATTTGTCGAAGTGAGTGAGGCCTACATCAGGGAGAGTCATCCACGAAGAGGATGACTCTATCCATCCTTATCGACTGCTAGCAGCTAAAAGAAATCGATTATGAAGCTCTCTAGAAGAGATTCGAGGATTTCTTCGGATTTCATCCTTTAGAAACTGGATATTTCTTGGTAGAGCTCCTCCGACTTTAGGATCGATCTCAAGACCGGCAAGGCGCGCCTCAGCCAGCATCCTGTTTCCATCCAATCCACGAATCATACGCTTTGTTCGATCCGTCAGTGGCAAAGCAGCTTTTTCCCACCCTTTCCAACAAGCTACAACTGAATCAAACCCAAAGGTTCGCTTTTGAAAGGTGAGTGCATGATCAATGGGAATCAGCTTAATCGATGGTGTTGAAGGGCTGAGACATGACCACCAGTGTCTTTTTGGAGAAGCTACTAGAATATTCCCTCCATTGCGGTCTTGATTCTCTGTCAAAATATCTAGAACGACAATATTTTGTAGGCTATCTAGGTCAATTCTATTCTGAACTTCTCGGCTTTTAAATCTGGGATATCGTATAACATCTCCTTCATTCTTAACGAAATCGTGAAGAGAATAAGCGCCGTCCTTTGTTAGAACGACTTCGGTCTTAGGGACACCTAGATTTTTTCCGATAACGTAGGCTAGTTTTTCTCTCTGAGCAAAATTGAGATGAGGATAATCATGGGTGAGAATCCGATTGGGATGTTGCATAAATAGACCCTCTACTTTACCTACAACTCCCTCCCCCTCTGTATATTCGAGCTGTTCTCGCACATCCCCCCATCGACTTCCAAAAACACCCATAGGAAGAGAGACTCGTTTAGCGATATAACGACTTTGTCCATTGACTTTAGCAAAAGAAGTTTCTGTTGTTCCAGCGCCAGTAGATGCAAAATTCAACTCACCTCTTGGATGTTTGGCCTTGAGGGCCTCTTCAATGCTTTGCTCAGGGGAGCCTGAATCATATTTTGCGACAAAGCGAGAGAGGTTTTCAGGGCTTTTCTCCAGCCTAGTCACCTCATCCCTCACCTCTTCATAGCTTGGAGTATCCTCTTCACTGAAATCGGTGAAAAGGGCTAGCTCACCATATTCAGTGCTAGCGTCAGATGGGCTCAAAGAGCTTGTGGTTGAAGCTGGAGAACGAAACAGACTTGGATCTGTTAGCCTTCTTGAAGGTTTTGAGCTTGGAAGCTCAATTGCAGACTCAATAGGTGAGGGGGTAGATGAAACAGACAATACAGACATATTAAAACTCCTTTTTTATAGTTTTTTAAAAATTATATAATTATTATAAATTTTTTTTATTTTAATGACATTATAATAATAATTTTATATCACCAATCACAAACGACTAACTATAAAAGTTTTATAAAAACCCATAATTCTCATAACCACATAGTACATTAACATTCAACGCTTTACACATGATATATATTTATAATTAAAGTTAATGCATAATATTGCTAAATAAGCAACTAAAACAATGCTATTATGACGGAAATTTCAACAAAATTCTTTTATTACTCTAATCGAGCAATTGAAGATGTATCCGAGTTCTCCAAGGAAGAGCTCAATAAGGAATCTAAAAAGATCCCCTCTGTTCAGAATCTGATCGAAGAAATGGGAGAGAAGGGATTTCGCTACGTTGGTGCCCCTGAATCAGACTCAAAGGCCTATACAGACATCGAAAAAAAGCAGATCTTCATTTCGAAAAACGCAACTCTAAATGAAGCAATTCTTAGCATCACTTATGAACTGATCAATGCAAAAAATCAGGACAAGTTTAAGAAGGTTTTTGCCGAGTATTTACATGATCCTTATCCGACCCAAAAGCGAGCAGAGGAATATTCGAGTAAAATCCTAAAAATTGAAGCTGAAGCCGTTTTCTTACGCTCTTTTGTTGCTTTGAGTCTAGGTCTCGTAGACTCGATCAAAAACCCCATATACCTAGACCTTGTGAAAGGATGTGAGAAACCATCACAAGAGTCGATCAATAAAATTCATGATGAGATGCTCGTGAATGGAAAAGTCCACAAAGGGACCAAACGAGCTTTCGACCACTATGTAGCCCAATACTACAAATTCAATAAATCTCGCTGAAAACTGGGATTTCTGCTACCCTCTGGCAGATGAAGATTTACGACTCTGTCCATGGTTTTATCCATTTTGGCTCTCTTGAAACCGCGCTCATTGACTGTGAAGCCTTCCAGAGGCTCCACTACCTCAGACAGCTCGGAATGGCCTATCTGATCT
>Ga0180437_10007385_pt1 | contig 14309 bp, 22 predicted proteins | sample SS_ome_4_FD_132410 | JGI IMG/M metagenome (GOLD analysis project Ga0180437, IMG submission 132410) | Hypersaline lake sediment archaeal communities from the Salton Sea, California, USA - SS_3_D_1 metaG | ecosystem: Environmental > Aquatic > Non-marine Saline and Alkaline > Hypersaline >...
ATGTATTGATTTATCTGATATGTCCGTCCGCTATTACAGGCCGAGTTATGCCACTGCTGATGAATATAATATTACATGTCTATCAACCATGGAAGATGGCCGAATCGGCATGAAAAGCTGGGTGACCGTCGGAAACGGTGGGTTGTGCGTGTTTGATCCATTTGATGAATCATGGACGGTTTATAATGATCAGAATACCCCTGGGTTAATATTTGGCGGTATTGCTGCCGGCCTGGGTGCGGAAATTCTTAAAGACTGGGATTATGATTCGGCAACCGGAACTTTTTATGCCACCTATTGGGGTGTGGGCGGAAGTGGATTCGTTGAGTGGAAAGAAACAGGATCGTTTGAAACATTGTATTATATAGATGTCACGGATCTTGATACGAACCCGCTTGTGCCTGTGTTTGGCGATTCTTATAAATTCAGTTTTTATGACAGTGAAGATAATTGTGCAATTGTCTATGATGCCAACGGATATCTATGGGCGGTATGGATTCACACAGATTCATTGACCGCATATCCATATACAAGGGACTCCATTGTGTGGGCCAACACGCTGTCGGACAAAGATTTAAGCGATTATCTCATTGATGGATCAAACGTGAAAATAACATGGGATGTGGAAAAGGCCGCGAAGCTCGAATTCGAGCTGTCGCACGGGCATCTGTTTGACCCGTTGAACCAGTCGTCCATATGGTCTTTATATTTAAAAAAAGGGAGGAAAATTACTGTCCGCATCGGCGAGAATATCAGCGATGTAGAATACTGGCAGAATCAGGGGGTCTTTTATGCCCAAGAGGTTTTCATGGGATTCAAGGTCGATCAATATCCCAAAATAAGCGTAAAAGCAGAGGACCAGCGAATATTCTGGGAGGATCATTCAATCATCGCCTCTCAGTATTACGGGGGAAATTATCCGGAGGATGTCATAGAGGATTTGCTTGTGGAGCATGGGAATCTCAGTCTTTCGGACATCAGCATATCCAATTTCGATAATCGTCATGAAATATACCACCAGTTTATAGAAACCGAGCTTGACGAGGCGGTCAGGGAAATATTGGATCACTTTTTTTATTTTCTTTACATGGACGTGGATGGCCGAGTTACCTGCAAAAAGGTTGACATTAATCAGGCGGTCGATCACACCTACTCGGATCTTGCCTGGATGTTGGAATATACCCCGGATTACAGTTATTCGACATTTATCAACAGGATCATCGTCAAAGGCATGTCCAATGATTTTAACGAGGTTTTATATAATGAGGAAACCGTCGGAAGTGTGAGCGGCACCACCGGGTGGTGGGGCAAGGATGTGGATGAAAAGGTGTGGTATTCCAGAAACCACGAGAAGACCTGTCGGTTTCCGAGGCTGGAGGTTTTGCAATCGGTTACGGAATTTTCAATATTCGGGATCAAGGGCGGGGGCGGTGAAAGCATTACCGACTGGGATACAGATGAAAAATACTGCATCGTTACAATAGAATCGCCCAACCTGGTGGGGGTGTTTATCGCCACGCTCGGGTCTTTGGTGGCGGTGGGATCCATGGCCATCACCTGTGACGGAGCACTCCAGAGTCATTGCGGCCCTTATATTTATGCGGCCACGGTTCTGGCGAATGTGGCCATGTATATCCTCGGGGCTGTGGCATCCTATAACTATGTGGTTTGGGCGAAGCCCATCGGCCATGAGAAGCAGACCTTTGAGGCGCAGGCAGACGATGAGGAGTTCAGGGCGCTGATCGGCGGCCGGGTAGTGCTCGAAGAAATCGAGGACGCGTTTTGTTATACCATCCAGAACTGTCAGGAAACCGCAGACGGAGAGATGGAAATCGTTTCCGCTCAAAGAAACAGGCTCAAAATCAAAAAAATAGGCCACCTGCAGGATGAGATCGGGGACATGATCACGGTTTATCATCCATACTCCAATGAGCAGATTGACATATTTATCACAAGCCTTTCACGGACGGTCCAGATCGGACATGCCATGGTCGATGAGATCGAGGGGTGGAGGACCCTGCCGCTATGAGGTTATACGGGAAAAAATTTGCCCGGCGCTTCGTTAATAAAAAACTCAAGACCACCTCTGAGACAAGAGACGCTATTTTGTGGGCCATTGACTGGACAAATAGGTTTTGCAGTGTGAAAATTCAGGGGAGCGATGAGTTGATCACCGCCCATTTTCCCCAAAATGAAGCAATGAAGCCCGAATGGCTGAAACTCGGCAATGCGGTGCGGGTGATTCACCGGGGGGGCGTACGTGGCAGGGTTGAGGTCGTTGGGCATGGCCAGGCAATACCCACTCCGCAAGCGGGGTCTGGGTCTCACCCGGCTATCCCGGGCGCCGGAGACATGATCGTATCCGGGCTGCAGATCACCGCAACCGATCCTCCCTCAATGAGCGTAAATATATCATCGGGCACCTATCGAATCGATGGCATTTTATACTCGTTCACCGAGGGGGATTTCGGGCTGATCATGGATGACACCGAACCCCCAATGGAAATGGCGGACCCCTATCCCCCGGCAGTCATGGGAGAGTTGAGCATTGATTACCTTATGGACGACCCGACCACCTATACCATGAGCGATATTTTCCCGCCGTTCACCCTGGGAGACACTCTCGGCATTTTTGAGCTTGACCCGGCCCCGGCCGTGGGCCAATTCAGGTATGACGGATTCGAGGTCGGCACCGATGGCATCGTTCATTATTTAAAAGGTACGGCCGCATACACGGATCCTGCGTTCCCGACCATTTCGGGCGATCACATTCAGATCACTCCCTGGATTTTGGTTATCGGCGGTGTGACGGAGATCAACCAAGGGAATATCGGCCAGTTGTGGTCCGCAAGGGCTGTGTCCGAGGCTGTTTTATCGGCCATTGACGAGTTTCCATGGAATGGCGGCGATTCATATCCTGAAACCCCCGTCACCCTTTCTATTTATGATCAATATGGATGGGCCCTGTCCGGGAATTTTGTCGCCATTCTGACAAAATTAATCGGAACCGGCCAAGTTTATTCGGCCCAGGACGGATATGATTCCGATTCGGTGTCGCAGGAGTTTGCCGGGAGTGCCTATAATTTTTCATATCAAAGAAATCAAACAGTGGCAGAGAGATCGCCGGTTTTTCTCGCAGAGGTTACAGGGGATCTTGATGCGACGAGCAATGCATTGAGGATTATATTGCTGGATAGTCTGGGGGCCGAAATTGAATGAGATGTTAAAAAAAATACTTGATGAGCTGGAATTGCAAACCAAGATATTGAATGGCATTTTTGATCATTTCGACCGGAACCGTCATGATTCCGGGTTGGCGAAAAATCAATTATCGTCTCAGATCGATGGTTTAAAAAAGATGATCATGCAACATCAGGCCGTAAAAGAAAACCCTGAGCTCGCGGCCCTGGTAAATAATGCATTATCGCCGTTGATTAAAGGAGGGGGCCAATGAGCGAAGAATATTACACGCCTTATGTGGATGGAACTACCCAGTTTAAAGCAGATCATATGAATTATCCGCTTGAGGAACTTAACACACAGATCGTGGCGAATGTGGCCGCAATCGATGCTGTCGAGGAAGATATCAATCAGTCCGGGTTATCATCCGGGGCCGGGAAATTCGTTATGGTCAACCAGGGGGGGACAGCCTTTGTGTTTAAAGACATTATCTGCAACGGCGGAGAGGTCGTTGTGTGCAACGGAGAGATGGTTATAAACTAAAAAGGAGAAGGATATGGAACTGAATGAAAACGCTTTAACCAAATTGACACAAAGCCCTGTCACGGTCAGTTTGGCGGGAACCGGGCAGACCACTCTTTACACGGTCCCGGCCGGAAAAATCATGATGCCGTTTGCAATCGGATTGGTCGCCGGAGCGGACTGCGGCGCGTCAGTCATTACGGCTGGCAGAAGTACGGCATTGACTGATTTCCTTGGATCTCAAACATTGAGCAATATCGATGCATCCGGGGATATGGCATGGCTCATGCCGATTCCAAACGCCACTCCCGTTCTGCTTAAAACATATGCCGCCGGTGTGATTTTTCAGATCGACGTAACCACGGCCCTGGGCGGGGCCACCAATTACGCGGACCTGTTCGGCTGGCTAAAGGATGCGTAAGGAGCGGGCCGCGGGCAGGATGCCGCCTAACCCACGACCCTGAACGATAACCTATGGACCAGGCTATCATCTGAGCGGAACACATATCAGAGGAGGTCGGAAATTGCAAGGGGACGATATTGTGGAATGCCCCAGCCCGGAATGTAAGAAAAATCTGGAAGGCATGCGAAAAACGCTTTATGGTCCGGATGGAAAATCCGGAATAACGTCCTGCATCCAGCGCAAAGTGTCCTGGAAGCAGTTGGCGGCCATTGCCGCGGTCTTGATCGGGATCCTGGTGGGCATGATGTACCGAAGCCTGGACGCGGCCCAGTGCGCCACAAAGGAGCGGTCGGAAAACAAAAAACAGATCGAGGTGATTCAAAAAGACCTGGAGCACATCAAGGCGGTCAATCAGGATCTGAAACAGGGCCAGGAGAAAATAAAAGAAGAGGTCCAGGACCTTAAAACCAACCAGATGACCCCGGAAATGTTTCGGCAAATCCTAAAAGATGAGATCAGGCGGAGGCGGCCATGAGGCCGGACCACATTATTTTACATCATTCATTGACCAGGGACTCGGAAACCGTATCCTGGCAGGCCATCCGGCGATATCATATGGAAACCCTGGGATGGCGGGATGTGGGATATCATTTTGGCATTGAAAGAATCGGGCGAAACGGCCATTCGGCGCCCATACTAAAGCGCGATCAATATGAGATCCTGGCCGGCCGAATGATGACCGAACCCGGAGCTCATTGCAAGCAACGGGGCATGAACTCCCGTTCCCTGGGAATTTGTTTTGTTGGGAATTTCGACTTGGTCCCACCGCCGCCAGAAATGTGGTCCCTGGGGATCCGCCTGGTGTCCAGTCTAATGAAGGTGTTTAAAATCCCAAGAGCCCGGGTATGTGGCCACTATGAATTCGCAGGATACAAAACCTGCCCGGGGTTATCCTTTAATATGGGGAAATTTCGGGACCAATTGTGATGAGGACTGGAAAAGTTTGAAAAAAGACTGCCCATGCCGGAGGGGAGAAAAATGCACCAATGGCTTATGGTGCGAAAGAAAAAACTGTTTTTTAATAAAAAAGGAGAAGTAAATGAAGAAATTATTTTTAACAACCGTTTGTTTTTTTGCAATGATCGGTGCGCTTTCGGCATCTCCATTTTTGGTTTGTGATTGTCAGGACAATGTCGAGCAATATGTTGTCAACATGGATGGAGCCATAGCCATCGTCGATGCTTCGGATGGCGCGGGAACATCTATGGTTTGCACTAATGGGCAGAAACGTCTTTCCTATGATGTCGGCAGTATTTCAGACGGAAACCATCATGTCGAAGTCAAAGCCAAGAATAAGTGGGGGGAATCTGTTGCCGTCCCTTTCGACTTCAGCAAAACACTTCCGGGAGAAATAACAGGTATCGGATTAAGTGCCGATTAGAGGATCAGGATCATTTTGATTTGAATCACATAGTTTTTGTTGATCAATGACCATTTTTATTTTTGAGAATTGGCCGGATACCGGAGACGAACTAAGGCTTGAAATTTTAAGGCTGGTAAACCGCGGGTGGAAGATGAATCAAATCATCCATGAGGTTAGAAAAACCTTTATTCGGACTGTTTTGCTAAAAATGAGGAATGAGTCTATGAGAAAGATCGCTCTCAGGTGTGGTACGAGTCGAACCGGCCTTGATTATTGGATTAACAAATATAATTTAAAGGAATATTAAAATGGGTATTTTAGACAAACTCAATCCATTGTCGCCGGTTCTGGATCTCGGATCCAAATTCCTTGACAAGTTCATAACCGACAAAGACGAAAAACTAAGGCTTGAAAACGAATTCAATAAATTTGCCATGGAACAGGCAACAAAGGCGGACAGCGTTTTTAGGCAATTCATTTTGGAGTATGAAGGATCGGCCAAGGATTATAAAGACATTCCTTTAATCGGTTGGCTTGTGCTGTTGTTTCGCGGTTTGATCAGGCCTGTTTTTACTACGGCTGTTATGTGGTGGGATTGGAAACTTGTTGATACGGTGCTTGCAGGCAAAATCACCGAAATGAATATTCCGCCACATTTCATGGCAATGATGGCCGGTATAAATTTGGTTGTCTTGATTTTTTGGTTCGGCGAGCGAAGTATAAAATATGTCATGCCTTTATTGTTGCCATTAATTAAGGCCTGGACACGGATCAAAGTCGACCTTAAAGATTAAGGCAGCGGTTTTCCGCACTGAATGCATTTAAAATCTTCCATCCGGTTCTTGGCCCCGCATGCCGGACATACTTTGACCCTGGTTTTTACTTTAACTCCGCTCTGGCGCGCCAGGAGCTTGACGATCGTGTCCATCTTCCGGCCCATGTCTCTGGTCTGGTTTCGGATTTGATACACGAACCAGGGCATCAGGAGCGCCAGGATCGCTAAAAACAGGGCAAGGATCAGAACAAGCACAGAAAGCGTTCCCCCCAAGGCCTCCATTTTTATTTACCCTCCCCTACTGCCCATGTGTCTATGGGCAGTTTAAATTGATCGATGGTAGTATTCAGCCGGATCCAGTATTTCCGATCTTTGATGGTCTCAATGATCAGCACGATACCTGCCTTTTTCCCGGTTTGCAAAGAATAGTATAAACTCTGCCCGATAGCTTCCGACCATTTTTCCCCGAAATCGAATTCAACCGCATGCGTTTCCGTCAGGCAGTCGCATCGCGTCCCGTCCGGCAAAACAACCTCCATTCGGCCAGGATGATTAGAGCACCATTGATGTTGATACCATTTTTCGGGGTGGATATGGCCTGCGGTGCAAATCGATGAGATAAAAATCAAAAAAAAAGGTAAACCACCCTGTTTTTAAAAGAATTTTTCGCATATTTAATCATGTTTACAATTTGATATATTTGGAGACCATAGGGCAATTGCATTAAATAAATCAGATTGTCGTTAATTCCATATTCGCCGACCCGCACCAAAGAATGATAATGATTATTTATTGATTCTCGTTTTTTTTATGCTTAATCTCGGTAATCTCACGTCTCAAGGATTCAATTTCCTCTTCGAGATTTTTTTGTTTTTGTTCGACCATTAAGCTGTGATAAAACGCATCAATATTGGCTTTTAAGGCAGTGCTGTAAATGGTTTTCGATTTGAGAATTTCTAAAACCTTACCCGCATATCCACAATCTTCGCCCACAAGCCGAGGTTTCCATCCGCCATGAAGGTCAAAATCTTTTTTTGGCGATGAAATTTTATTTTCTTTGTCGCCCATATGAAGTTTTCTGCCCAGGGCAAGAAAATTTATATATGAATACCCGCAGGCCCCAGCCAGTTTTTCTTGGTTTTCAAGAGATGCTTTTTTTTTGCCGGACAGAACCATGCTCAAAAACCCTCCGCTGATACCAGCCTTTTCGGCCAGCCTCCCTTCTTTTTTATAATATTTTTCCTTAATCACGTGTTTAAGGGCCATCAAAAACTGCACATTTGCCGATATGGGATATTCAGTCATATCCTGCCCCTATTTTTTGTTTTAGTAAAAAATTTTAACCTGAAGAAAAAAAATACTTGACATATAGTTTTCCACAGGTTAAAAATCAACACAGATTTAACCCGAATTAAAACATTGCGAACAATGAGACGGTTAAATGATTAACCATATAAAACAATTTAAAATATTTCAAGCCAAAAAGCCCAACCGCGCGGCCCTGAGAAAGCTCAAGCGCCTGGGATATCCCCTGGCCAACATCCGAAAAGCCCTGGTGCAATTAAATGGACTAAAGTTGTCCGATATTTCCGAAAACCAGGTTGCACCTTCCAATATTTCAAGAACCCTTTCCGGGATTCAAAACAGCCAAACAGCAAAAGAGCTGATTTCATCCAAACTAAACCTTGACATCGAGGAGTTGTTCTAATGTCACAATTGGAGTTGAATTTTTCTCAAAACACCATTCGGAATATAAATGTTTATCATGAGGCCTCAAAATCGGAATCCATTGGAGAAACCGGATTCAATGTGAAATTTACTCCCACCCAAAAACAAGCGCTCCAAAACATTTTAAAAGAACATAATATTAAAGCATCAACGTTTCTGCGTGAAGCAATGGACGTATATATTGAGATATTTCCTTTTAGAGAAAAAATACGGCGCCACAAACGCCTGTTAAACGATTTATTGTCAAGATTATCTTAAAAAATTTGCCATAGAAAGTGCACCTTGGTTCACTTTTGTGCACTTAGGTGCACTTTAAATAAAATAAGGAAGTTATCATGATTCCACAATCCATGCAAACCATGACCCGACGCATCGCCAACCTGATCCGGGTCCACGAATCCGGCCAGATCGACGATTCGGTATATTCCCGGGAACTCAAGGCCCTGCAGGACGAATTTTTAACCCGTGAACCTTTAAACCCTGAACCATTGAACCTTGACCATGGATCATAACTTCAACATCGCGGATCTGTTCACATCCTTGGAAAAATTCAAGGCCGTGGTGATCCAGCTCCGGCGAACCATGATTGACGACGTTGACCGGAAACGACTCAAAATCGTAATGGGTATGGCCAAAAAGGACATCGAGGCCATGTTTGAACAAATCGGAAAGGAGATATAAGCATGGGAGAATACGCACAGTTGTTGTGGGTGGTGCCCCTGGCCGCGCTGATATTCTACTTGCTGCGGCGAAAGGCCATCAAAGACGCCCGGGCAAGATACACCCGGAACCTCATCAAGAAACGACTTCAAATGATCCGAGAGGAAAACGACCTGTGGGCCAAAGCCGGGAAGTAGACAACATAAGAATGCCGTACGGCGCATTCAAAGGAAAACCGATGCACCAAATTCCATCCGGTTATCTTCACTGGGTTGCAGAGAATTTCAAAAACGAGGACATCTGTGCGGCTGCCGACGAGGAATGGCAATGGCGCGAAAAATACGGGGAGCACTGGGAGGAATGAAAACAAATTATGGCATAGGGACTTTTGGAAATCCAAACAACAAACTCCACCTTCTATCACAAGAAACAGATGGGGGTTTAGCATTAGACAGAACTCGTTCGATATGTGGCGTTGAGGCTCGGTCAAAATGGCTTTTCAATGATAATTGGTATCCAAGTTATGAAAAGTCGTGTGAAGTTTTTATTGGATTTTACAAAGGGGAAGCATGTCTTCACTGTCTTAGATATGCTAAACGGTGCTTTTTAAATGAAGATTAAATTTAAAAATTCAATTTTAGGAACCCTGTTCGCCGCCGGCATTGTTCTGGCGGGATCCGATGGCGACTGGTTCCCATGGATCAACGGGGCCGGAATTTTACTGTTGGCCCTGGTCACTTATTTCGCAAATATCGCACAGCGCCGTTGCCCGTGGCGGTAATAACGGGCATTTCCACCTTCTTCTATGAAAACCCGGCCACCCCGGACGGGTAAAGTAAGGGCGCCGTATCTGCCGGGCGCCTCTGAACCGGGGACAAATTAAGTATGAAACCATTTTGGATCGCATTTATTTCCGGAATGATTGCCGGCGCGGGGATAACCATCAATGTTTTGATATTTTTCTTGTTGAGCGGAAAACCCTGCGACCATTACCTTCCGGACATCGAGGACGTTCAGACCGAATGAAAACCATGATCCGCATATCCGGCGTGGCGGACATCACGGATAAGCGGGTCAAGATAATATTGGCGGATACCGGGGAAACAATCTGGCTGCCAAGGACCGAGACTGAGCGGTATGGAAACCGGGTATATATCCCGGACTGGCTGGCCAGACGATACAAACAATTGAGGCAATATGAACACACCACTTAAAAACCCCTGCCTGGAATGCGATCACCACCTGGCCGGCGGTGACAAAAACTGCGATCGGTGCCGGGACTGTGAACGGCGGGTCGAATATGTGAACGCCATCGGCAAATGCCCGTCTTCCACAGTGAGCGAACATGTGGACCTGGAAGGTATGGGCGGGCCGGATTTTGCTAAATCCAAAAACGAAATTCTTGCACAAGAAGAATCTCTATCCATCGATCCGATTGAAAATCATATCAGGGATGTTTGCAAAAAAGCTGGCACAACCATCGAGCGGGTCCGCGCCGGCATCAAGGGGTCTATCAATACATATGTAAACCAAGAAGTCAATAATGTGCGGGATGAAATCATTGTCGGCCTGGCTTCCGGAAAATTCGGACATTTGACCCAACCCCAGATCGGCAAATATCTGAACATATCCGGCCATCTCGTCTGCCAGCGCATGAAAAAGATGGACATTTCACCACGACCCAGAGATAAAAAAGCAAAAAGCAAACCACCCATGCAGGCGAACAAAATTCAATCCAAATCAAAAAATAAAACCCTGACCTTATGTTTTGATGATCACCCGGAGCTTTATAACGATATTATAAAACTGGCGGACAGGGAGCTCAGAGAACCCGAAAACCAGGCCCTCTATATTTTACTGAAAGTCCGGGAAAGAGGCCTGAAAATCCCCGAGGCATAAAAACATGGCCACCAAAATTGAATGGTGCGACGAAACCATAAACCCGATTGTCGGATGCTCTAAAATCAGTGATGGCTGTCAAAACTGCTATGCCGAAAAAATGGCCTGGCGACTGAATCGAATGGGGCATCCAAAATATCAACAAGTAGTGGATGCTGGAGGATGGACCGGCAAACAACATTGTACTCTAAACCCATTTTATGGTTTACCCAAAAAACCCAAAAAAGTCTTTGTCTGCTCAATGGGTGATTTGTTCCATAAGAACCTGCGAGGATCAACTATAGATATGATATTTTATGCCATGCGAGAATATCCGCAGCACACGTATATGTTATTAACCAAGCGGCCTGATCGCATGGATTTTTATTTTAAAAAAAGAGTCAGTCAAAAATGTCTCAAGGAAATACCGAATCTTTGGCTCGGCGTAACCGTGGAAAGTCCGAAATACCTCGATCGCATCGATGTGCTGTTAAAAATGCGGGCGGCGGTTAAGTTCGTCAGTATCGAACCCATGCTTGATTTTATGGATATCAAGAAATATCTATATTGGCCACCATGTGCCGATGGAACCAAAAGATCATTGATTGATTGGGTTATCGCCGGTCCGGAAACCGGACCCGGAGCGCGGCTCTGCCCTGCAGGCGCGATTGATAACCTTTACGATCAATGTTTAATGTCAGGAATCCCATTTTTTGATAAAACAAAAAAGAACTGGCTGGCAAGGGAGTTTCCCAAACCATGAACACAAAACCCAAAATAATAGTGCTCTGCGGATCCTCGCGCTTTACGGATGTCATGGCCGTTTGCGCGTGGTTCATCGAACGAGACGAACACGCCATCGCCCTGGGCCTCCACTTACTCCCCAGGTGGTATAGTAAAGAACACATCCCGCATCATTTGGCTGAGCATGAAGGCGTGGCCGATGCCATGGATGAGTTGCATCTTCGAAAAATCGATATGGCCGATGAAATTTTCGTTGTCGATTTTAATGAATATTTCGGACAAAGTACCGCCCGAGAAATAGAATATGCAAAAATACATGGTAAAAAAACAAGGTGGTTCACCCGTGATCCCATCGGCGAGGCTGTACTCCGATTATATAGAAGCTGGGGTGAAAATCTCGGCAAAAACACGCAACCACAACCCTTAACCACGCCGAGATCGTCCAATATAGGGCTTCTCAGAGAGTCGATATTTAACTGAATTTATTGAATTTTATGAAAAAGGAGAAAAAATGCCACAAGTTATTGAATTCAAGTTTAAACTTGGAAACAAGGTAAAAGACAAAGTGACAGGATTAAAAGGAATAATCACCGGAGCGTCTGCATGGATCACCGGTTGTAATGCTTATGGAATAGCTCCTGGCCTTGATAATAATGGAAAAACACTGGAAACAGAGTGGGTCGACGAGGTTCGTTTAGAGTTTGTAGGCCCCGGATTAAATATAGAGAAAGAAGAAGATCCGACAGGCGGTCCACAGCCTATACCAAAAAGAGAAATTGCCGGATATTGAAAAATATAAAAAACCACTTTCCACGCTGGATGAAATTGAAAACGGCCGCCTTTTATAGCGGAATTGGAAAAGAGCGGCTCAAAGACCTGGCCAGGTGCCGGCATATCAAAGGGTTTCAGGATCCGGACTCCAAGCGCGGGGACTGGATCTTCGATAAAAACTCACTTGATCTGTATCGGGAAAACCAGGCGGGCCAGATCTACGAAAAAGCATTTGCGATTTTAGGGCGATCATAATATGAAATTTTTCATGAGACTTTATAAAAGAAAAAACGGCTATTATTATTATGAGACCCAGCGAAACCGCCCTGTATCGCTCCGGACCAAAAACAAACGCGAGGCCCAGCAACTATATGGCATTATCAAAAAGGAGGTATTGCGCCAGCGCCTGGTCCAGTTGGACAGTGATAAAAGGGCAACCCTGACCGAATTTAAGGAAATCTTTTTTGCCCGGCATACGGATATCGGAGACAAGGCCACGGACGCATACGACCTGGCCATGCGCCTGTTCATGGATGCTGCCGGCGAAGCATCGCTGGTCGGCAGGATCACCGAGGATGACATTCGGAATTTCAAATCCGTGTGCCGGGCCAGGGGATGCCGCAAAACAACGGTCAATAATTACCTCCGGCATTTGCGGACCATTTTTAACAAGGCCCTGGCCTGGGGGTATATTATTGACAAGCCAAAGATCGAGTTTTACAGGATCCCCAAAACCCACCCGCGCATTTTAACCAAAAAAGAGCAGAAAACCCTATTAACAAAGGCACGCAAAACCGATCCGGAAATGTCCAGGATCATCGAATTTGCCCTGTGGACCGGTTGCCGGCGCGCCGAGATCGCGGGCCTGCGCTGGCAGAACATTCAAAACAACATGGCCAATATTATCGGCAAAGGCGGCAAGGAACGCACCATCCCGCTGTTGCCCCGGGCCATCAAAGCCATGGGCACACTCAGGGACATCGGGCCGGTATTTGTCCAATACGCCGACCTTTCCAAATACACAAAGGCATTCAAGGCCCTGGCCAGGGACGCCGGGATCCACGACATTCACTTTCACAATTTGCGGCACACCGCCGCCACTCAGATGATCGAATCCGGTATCGAGATCCGGTATGTCCAGGAAATGCTCGGTCATTCATCGGTAACGACAACGGAAATATATACGAAAATTGTGCAGAAAACATTGAGGGAGAAGATAAAAAAACTGAGGTATTGAAAGCAGACTGCTGCGGTCAATTTGCGGTCAATCCGGGCCAACATACTGATATAATTAAGACTGCCCCATTACTCTTAATCAGTAGGTTATAGGTTCGATTCCTATACGGCCCATCACATCTTTTTTAGTTATTCAAGTTAGTTCTGCTTTATATCTCACATTTTTATCAATTCGGATTTCTCTCCAAATCTGTCCAAAAGACACAATTCTGCGGTCAATTTGCGGTCAATTTATATGGGCCAGTGCGAGTAAATAACTCCCCGGGAAAACCGGCATTCCAGGTATTTAATCCTGGCTGGCCCTTCAATTAAAATAATGAAAGCTATAAGTCTTTGGCAACCTTGGGCCACGCTCTGGGTTTTACAAATTAAAAAGTACGAAACACGATCATGGCCATTTCCATATTGGCATACTGGCCCTGTAGCCATTCATGCAGCTAAGAAAGAGTATGGAAAATTGTTAGACATAAAAGAGCAGTGGTTTGATCTGGTTAATCAACAATTATATGAAGCTGGCTTTGATTTTTTTGAATTACCCAAAGGCGCGCTAATAGGTTTTTGTGACGGAATTATATCAACCCCGATCAAAGAAAGGCCAAAAAATAAAATGGAAGAAATGTTCGGGGATTGGTCACCGGGTAGATATCAATGGGCGTCCAGGAATATGAGGGCGATTAAAGAGCCCATTCCATTTAAGGGTCGCCAAGGTCTTTTCGATATCGACAATAATATTCTTGTCGATGGGCAACGAGATCAACCAAAAAGACATCGACAATTAAAATTGTTTTAATGGAATAGATCCGGAATAAATTAAACAGGATTTTTAAATATGATTGATCGGATGATAGAGCTCATATTTATTTTTTTGTCTTATTTTTGCCATATGGATGCGCCCTGCAACCCAATAAAATTTTAAATAGTCCAAAGTCCATAACGGTTAAATATTCGCGGGTCCTTTGACGACCGAGCGACCGCACAGTTTCTTCCAG
>Ga0180437_10007386_pt1 | contig 14309 bp, 11 predicted proteins | sample SS_ome_4_FD_132410 | JGI IMG/M metagenome (GOLD analysis project Ga0180437, IMG submission 132410) | Hypersaline lake sediment archaeal communities from the Salton Sea, California, USA - SS_3_D_1 metaG | ecosystem: Environmental > Aquatic > Non-marine Saline and Alkaline > Hypersaline >...
GACGGCGTCACCATCACTGAAGAGCGCGACAAGATCATTGATTACTCCATTCCATACGTCACGATTGGCCAGGTGCTTTTCGTGCGCGCAGACGAGACTGCGACTGTAGAAGAAATGAAAGCAAACGATGAAGCACTGATCGGTACCCAGATCCAGACCACCAACGAGATCGTTGCAAAGAAGAATTTTCCCGAAGAACGGGTGCAGTCTTTTGAAGATTTCGGCGCTGCTACACTTGCGCTGTTATCAGGCGATGTCGATGGTGTCGTCCTTGATACGGTCGCTGCAGTAGGCTTCATGAATGAAAATCCTGGTGATTTCAAAGTCGGCGGAGAATTGACCTCCGATGAGCAGTTAGGTTTCGTATTCCCGCCAGGAAGCGAATTGACTGCGGCCGTAGATGCTGCACTTAAATCTATGATGGATGACGGCACATTGGCGGAATTCAATGCCAAATGGGGGCTTTCCAGCGAAGATGAGGAACCTGCTGCGGTTGAACTGCCAGATTTAGGCGGTGTATCCATCACAGTTGCAGTGGAAGACGCGTACCCACCCTTCAACTATGTAGATCAAGATAGCGGAGAAAGCATCGGGTGGGATTATGATGTTGTTAGCGAAATCTGCGTCCGAATCAACTGCGTACCCGAATTTACTTTGGCTGCCTGGGATGGCATTTTCCCCGCTATGGAAGCCGGTGAGTTTGATATGCTTGCTGATGGTGTTACCATCACTGAAGAGCGCGACAAGATCATCGATTACTCCATACCATACATAACAATTGGGCAGGTTCTTCTTGTTCGTGCAGATGAAACTGCCTCTGTGGATGATATAAAAGCCGATGATGGTGCGCTGATCGGCACCCAGATCCAGACCACCAACGAGATCGTTGCCAAGAAGAACTTCCCCGAAGAACGGGTGCAGTCCTTTGAAGATTTCGGCGCTGCTACACTTGCACTGTTGTCAGGTGATGTCGATGGTGTTGTCCTTGATACGGTCGCTGCGGTTGGCTTCATGAATGAAAACCCTGGTGATTTCAAAGTCGCCGGTGAATTGACCTCAGACGAGCAGTTGGGATTTGTCTTCCCGCCTGGCAGTGAATTAACAGCAGCCGTAAACGCCGCGCTCGAATCTATGCTTGCAGACGGGACATTGAAAGAGTTTAATGACAAATGGGGTTTATCACAATAAAGTGAACAGGTAATCAAACCTTTCTGACAATCCTTTTGATTTACCTGAATCGAGCCTAAAAAAATCTCCCGCAGATATGTTTGTATATATCCGCGGGAGATAAAATATTGTATGAAATTTTAAATTATGGAAACAACACGCGAGCCTGGGACAACATCCCTTTCTAAACCTCTTGATTCTCAACTATCTAAAATCCCCTGGTGGATACTAATCATTATTGCCTCCGGAATACTGGCGCTTTGGTTTATCTTTACAGACGTCAATTATTACCAAACATTTTTATTCTTGCTTGCAGGAGTAAAAATGACATTACGCATCACGCTAACAGCATTTCCAATTGCAATTATTATTGGATTATTCACCGGACTTGCGCGGCTTTCTAAAAATGTTGTCCTATATACAATATCAACCATTTATGTTGAACTCATGCGCGGCATCCCAATGGTTGTACTGTTATTGATGGTTGCATTCGCCGTCGTACCGATGTTAGTAGAGATCATCAATAACATTGGGGAATGGGGACTTTACCTCTCTGATAATGAATTTCTTCAAAATTATGCTCTAATTATGGCAGAGTTCAGTATCCGAAAGATACCGATGGAACTGCGAGCAATATTCGCGTTAGCTATTGGATATGGCGCATTTGAAGCAGAAATCTTTCGAGCGGGTATACAATCAATAGGCAAAGGACAAATCGAAGCCTCCCGCTCCCTGGGAATGAGCTATATACAGTCTTTGCGATATATCATTCTTCCACAGGCAGTCCGCCGCGTTCTTCCCCCTCTTGGGAATGACTTTATTGCGTTACTAAAAGATTCTTCATTAGCCACAGTCCTAGCTGTAGCAGAACTCACCCAACTAACCCGAATTCGTAAAGCAAGCACATTTCGAGTCATGGAAACTTTTAATGTAGCCGCATTCTTATACCTTTCGCTGACATTAGTATTATCCGCTGCAGTCCGGTTTTTAGAAAAAAGAATGCAAATCGTGGAGTAAAAAACCTCGGAAATATCCCAAGGTTTTAATGCGCTGGGAGGGAGTTGAACCCTCACGCCTTGCGGCACATGGCCCTCAACCATGCCTGTCTGCCAATTCCAGCACCAGCGCTTGATCATAGGTATTATAATCTGCTCTGTTTCATTGTCAAGCAAAGAGGATTTTTTCAAATAAATTAGGAGTACAAATGCGCATTGCTTTAGACGCTATGGGGAGCGATAATTGTCCTCAGCCCGAAGTATGCGGAGCCGTCGAAGCCGCTAGAAAGTTTGGCGACGAAATTACCCTTATCGGTCCGGAAGACAAGCTTCGAGAGATATTATCTGATACTTCTTCAGAAAGTTTGCCGGTGCATATAATTCATACCACTGAAACAATCACCATGCATGATAAAGGCCGGCAGTTGACTTTAAAAGCAAAACACAAGGATTCGAAAACAACCATGGCAGTAGGAATGGATATGCTGAAATCTGGTAATGCGGATGTATTTGTAACAGCTGGCAATACAGGCGGGGCATTAGCCACGGCATATTTTCGTCTTGGAATGATCCCGGGCGTTAAGCGTCCAGCTATCACTGTCTTATTTCCAGTAAAAAACGGTAGATGTGCCGTCCTTGATATAGGAGCAAACCCGAATTGCAAACCTGACCATTTGCTTCAATTTGCCATAATGGGTTCTATCTATGCCAACAAAGTTCTAGACATTCAAAACCCTCGCGTGGGATTAATCTCAAATGGAGAAGAAGCTGGCAAGGGGAACGATCTCGTAAAGGATACGTACCCGATATTAGAAGCCAGCGGCCTAAATTTTGTTGGGAATCTTGAGGGGAAAGAAATATTCGGTGGTAAAGCCGATGTGGCGGTTACGGATGGATTTACAGGTAATGTTGTACTAAAAACCAGCGAAGCGGTAGCGAAGATGTTTACCGATATACTTCGCAAGGAATTAATGAGTTCAATGAGAACAAAAATTGGCGCAAAATTAGCAATGCCAGCTTTCAATAATTTAAAGAAGATTTTAGACCCTAGTGAAGTGGGCGCTGCTCCTCTACTTGGAATTAATGGATTGGTTTTTATTGGTCATGGACGCTCGGACACACAATCAATAGTCAGCGCCATCCGCTCAGCACGCCAAGCGGTTAATGCCAATCTTATCAATGCTTTAAATAGCGCGATTAAAAAGAGAATTGAATTTATTTACGACCAGGAAGAGCAATGAGCAGTACCCAGTCACGACCAAGAGTGGTAATAACTGGACTGGGCATAATTTCATCCCTGGGTTCAACGGTTGATAAACTATGGGGTGGTCTCATTAATGGACGATCAGGAATCCGGCGTATCACACAATTTGATGCGTCAAAACTTCCCTGTCAAATTGCTGGAGAAATCCCTGACTTCCAACCAAATGATTATTTTTCGCATAAGGAAGCAAGAAGGACACCTCGTTCTGCGCAAATCGCTCTTGCAGCGTCCATCAATGCAGTAGAAGATGCTGGACTGCCAAATATTATGCCCGATGCCGAACGAAGCGGAGTGGTTTTTGGTACTGGCATTGGTGGGTTTGATTATTTTGAAGAAGGTCTTTCTGTTCTTAGATCGAAGGGTTTTTCTCGCGTTAAACCCTATATCTTGCCAAGCGCCATACCTAACCTTTCCGCGTTCATCATCGCACGACATTTCCAGTGTTTAGGACCGAATTGTACAATTACAACTGCGTGTGCAACCGGGACTCAAGCTGTAGGAGAAGCCGCTGAACACATACGCCGCGGAGCTGCTGATATCGTAGTAACAGGTGGTACAGAATCATTAATTTCGGATTTTATTATTGGTGGCTTTTCTGCTATGCGTGCGCTTCCTTTCAACTACAATGGGGAACCCGAACGCGCTTCTCGACCATTTGATGCGAAACGTGAAGGATTTGTGTTTTCTGAAGGTGCGGCTGCCTTGGTGCTTGAAGAATACAACCATGCAATGTCCCGTGGCGCACGCATATATGCGGAATTAGCGGGTTATGCCTCCTCTACAGATGCCTACCACATTGCCGCTCCAAATCCCGAAGCTAGCGGACCAGCCCGTGCGATGCGTTGGGCAATTCAAGATGCTCGAATTTCTCCCAATGAAATTGATTATATAAACGCTCATGGAACATCAACCACCCTCAATGATGCTACGGAAACCAAAGCAATCAAAACTATATTCAAAGACTACGCGTACGATATCCCAATCAGTTCAACAAAGTCAATGCTTGGTCATTCCATGGGTGCTACTGGCGCAATCGAAGCAATTGTCTGTACCTTGAGCATATTTCATGCCCTGATACCGCCCACAATCAATTATGAAAACCCTGATCCAGAATGTGATCTTGACTATGTTCCGAATTTTGTACGGAAACAAAAAGTTAATTACGCTTTGACAAATTCTTTTGGTCTTGGGGGACAAAATGCATGTCTCGTAATTAAAAACTTAAGAGCACAAAACTAGATAATAGCTAACAATACCTTTAATATTAAATTCTTTACTTATTTGACATTCACATTAATTTCAAATCATATGCATTAAGGAAATACAATGAAAATATACAGGAACGTGAATCTCATTAAACGGAATGCTCGAATAGCTCAGATAACTTTACTTGGAGGCTTATTGGTACTTGCGGGCGGAATGTTCATATCATTCCAATATCCGGGTCAATTCTATTATTCACTGATAGCTCTGGTAGTTGGATTTATTCTCTCCCAAATTGGTATTTATTACAGTAACCGCTGGTCAAGGAAACCGCGTCCTGATGAAATACTCGATCAAGCGTTAAAAGGTTTGGACGATAAATTTTCCTTATTCCATTATCAATCTCCTGTCTCACATCTATTACTTGGACCTTGCGGAATATGGAGCTTACGGCCATACCATCAAAAAGGCGCCATTTCATATACGGAGGGGCGCTGGCGCCAGAAGGGCGGTAATCTTTATATGAAAATTTTCGCCCAGGAGAGTCTTGGACGTCCTGATCTCGAGGTTCAATCTGATATCGTGAATCTCAATAGCTTCCTCCAAGAGAAATTATCCGAAGATTTCAGTTCAGTGGTAAAAGTGGCTTTGGTATTTACAAATCCAGATGTTGAAATAAACATTTCTGAAGAAGATAACCCTCCCGCCGAAACAATTTATGTCGCCAAATTAAAAGATATGGTACGCAAATATGCCAAGTCAAAAACAATTTCTTTAGAAAAAATTAAATTGATACAAGATGTTATTGAAGCTTAAATCAAAAGGATCCCGGATAACGATCAATCGTTATTACGGGATCTTTATTATCTAAAGGATGTGGTATTAATTACCCGGCCAGGAATGCCTCTAAGGCTTCACTGCTGATGCGGTATGCATTACCAATCTTTCGTGCTTTCAAGTCCCCGGCATCAATCGCAGCAATCACATCTTCTTCTGATACTTTTAATAGACCCGCTGCTTCTGTTGGTGTCATAACAGCCGGTATTCCACCTGCTGGGCTTCCACCACCGGTAGGCTGCATCTGTCCTGATCCAGCTGCACCTGCGCCGGTCATTCCTTGCAGAGACTGGCTGATAACTCCACCCACTCCCATACCAGCACCAATACCGGCAGTGAGTCCTGCGCCTCCGCTCGGATTTTGAGCAGCATCCCTCATGGCATCCGCAGCTTGCAGTTGAGTATATGTTTGCATATCTAACATACCCATTGCGCGTAATTCTTCTGCAGATTTACTGGATGGTTTCAAATTTTCTATATAATAACTTTTTAGGGTCAATCCCAATGCCAGGAAATCGTCCTGGGCTTTTGCTCGAACACCAGCGCCAAGTTCTTCAGTAAGGCCGATCAACTGAGGGACATCATACTCGGAAGCTGTCTCTCCAAGTAAATCCTGGAGTTTTGAGAGCAGCATGGAACGCAATCTGCTATCAATCTCATTCGTCTTGAACATTCCACGTGCACCTACAACCTGGGTTACGAATTGTTGAGGGTCCTTAATTTGAAAACTGTACGTGCCGAAACCCTGTAGAAGCGCGACGCCTAAACCCATATTTGGATTTCTAACGATTATTGGTTGTGGAGTTCCCCACTTCCGGTCAACGAACTCTCGCATCGATACAAAATACACTTCTGCTGGAAATGGTGACTTTTCATCAAATAGGCGACCTAAATAGTCGATTAATAGTGGAACATTATACGTCACAATTGTATGTCGCCCAGGTCCAAATACATCCAACGCATTTCCATCACGGAAAAATACTGCAGATTGGGATTCTCTTACAATCACCTGGGAGCCAATGCGAAAATTCCCTGGGCCCACTTCTGGAAATCGGTGGACGATCTCATCCCGCATTTCATTTGGATATTCAACTACATCAAATACTCTAGCCATCATATTCTCCTGCTTTATATTCTTTTCAAATAATAGTTTTTAACTTGTTTATTTTATGACGATTGATTGACTTCTCCGCCAAGTAAAACTTCGTCCCGTTTATCATAAACAATTATGCATTCTTGGGAAACACTCGTTAAATTTCGAATAGATGCCGGTAATCCGTCGCTGCCAATGGACATTTCCAAATTATCTACTGCTCGATTTACATCCTCAACCAGATCAAGCATTTTAGCATCATATTGGTAGAGTAGACCTAATTCTTCCTCATTTATTGTTACTGCATCGAAAAGACCAGAATAGCCTCGAGTTGCTCGCCTTATTCGATCTGAAAAGGTACGAATTTTTATCGCTGAGGCTTCAAGATCATCAATATAGCCAATTTCACCTGCGCTGATTAAATCTCGCTGCAGTGAAGATATTCGCTGGTATATTTGATCAAAACGGTCCGCAATCATTTCTCGTAAAAGTTTGTCAGAATCGCGCCGTTTTTGCCTTTCTACATAACCTCCAAAGCCCGGGATTTTACCAACAATTTTTTTAAAAGGATCCAGGTCGGAATCAACCTTACCATATATTTGATCACTCATTACGCACTCCTCATTGCATTTATTGCTGAAATTATTATCATGATTATAGCATTAGTATAATTCAGAATCCTGAGGCTTATTTATATAATACCCGATTATTTCTTGATTATCCTCCAATTATCACAGGTTATTTAGTTTGGATAACAATCTGAACCAGGGATTTTGTGAGGATTCAATAACCTTTGCAACAAGTAATGATTATTTATTACTGCTCTAGTTGATGATCTAAATAAATCGGATTAACTATTGGCTGCCTAAAGAAAAGTGCATTAACCGGTGATTTCCTGTATCACTCACCCAGATACCGCCCTCTTCATCAATCGCAATCCCAGATGGCATACCAAAACTATCCAATCCAGTTCCAAAATCACCCCAGAACTGAATGAATTCTCCCTCCTTATCAAACATTAACACCCGGTATCCTTCAGGATCAGAAGCAAATATATTTCCAAATGCATCCACGTCAATGAAAGGTTTGTTATCCAATGATTGTCCAAACCATGCAATAACCTCCCATTCTTTTTCAGGTACAAATGTATCGTCGCTAAATCGAGAAAATTCTTGAACCCGCTGGTTCCATGTGTCAGCGATTAAAATATTGCCTTCTTTGCCAATTGAGATGCCGACTGGTTCATCAAATTGTCCTGGACCTAAACCAGTTTCTCCAAATTGAGATACATAATTTCCATCCTCGTCAAATACGACTACCCTCTTATTCCCGGTATCAGTGATAAAAACCAATCCATCCTCATCAACATCGATATCTCTAGGACCCCAAAATGCTTTTGGTGTTTCTGCCTGTCCAAAAAATCCCCACATCGTCAGGAATTCCCCCTCAGGAGAAAATTTTTGGACCCGGTGGTTCCATGTATCAGCAACATATACTGATCCATCAGGACCAACCGCTATACCCCACGGTTGGTTGAATGTACTACCAGGTGCAGCATTAGTGTTTACATCACCGAATTGCCCCCATGAATGCAGAACTTTACCTTCTGCAGAGAGATGTTGAATTCTATGGTTATCCGTATCTGCAACATATATACTTCCATCACCTGCAACAGCAATACCTCGTGGCCGGTTGAATTGGCCAGCCAGATCACCTTGCGTTCCTATCGTTTTATCCGCAGCTAGCGTCTTTTCCTTCCCTTCATAAGGATCCGCTTGAATTGTTTCGATTGCTGGGACAGCGCCATAATTCCATAATTGGTTCACAATATCTTTACGGATATATAACCGCATACCGGCAGAAGGAGACCAATTCGGCAGACTCATATCTTTTTTCGTGACTTGCCCATAAAGCGAGTAATCTCTATTCAACCATATCTGGAACAATGCAGCGCGCATTTCAGGGTTGCGAATAGCGCCAAAAATCCTCTCCCAGGTCAAATCGTAATAATCCTGGTTTGGCCACCAAAGTCTAATGTAATCAAATTGATTATAAGCTTGACCCACCACGGGTTCTATTTTCCCATAATTTGCATCTCCCACTAAAATAGCTGCTGAGTCCCGCAAACTTCGGGTTGGGTCGGCTCCGAAGTAATGTGCATTACTGTAGTTTCGCAAATACCACCAGTACGGGTATGATGTTTCATTGTCATAAGCTACATTTATGGCCAAACCATCGGTAGTGCGTTGGGAGATTTCTTCAATCTGATCTAGTGCTGCTTTCACCCCACCCGCTGAGTGTGCATAAACCAGGAGTTCATTGGCATCATCATAATTAATAAATGCAGCTTGTACTGCTGTTCTAGCGGTTAAAAAACTAAATATTCCAAAAATTGTTAGGGAAGATATAAGAAATATTTGAATGGTAGACCATGATTTGAGCAAAAAATATAGTCCTGCTCCGCTGGTTATTGCCGTAATTAAGCTGACAAAGAATGTGCTAGTATCACCCAATTGATCAAGTGTTTTTCCTTGGAAAGGAGGGTTATCGCCCAAAATCGATCCAATCACAGACAAAGAGCTCACAAAGAATATTACAAATATGATTATGACCAACCATCCTTTTGATTTCTGAAAACTTTTCCAGTCAATCGACTCAATCAATTTTCCAAAAAACCAGGACGCACAGAGTATTAGAGGCCAGGTGATATGGACTGTCAACCAGGGCATCTTCTCCCCTGCGATCGAATATGCGACCAGGCTGGTAAAAGCCCAGAACATGAACAATGCTAAACTGGGAGCATTTTCTGGTAAATTTTCTTGGTGGTCTAAATAGTCTGAATCAGAATTTTCATATTCATCAACAACTTTGTCTGGTTTAGGAAATACCCATTTCCTGAATGCAAGTAAAATTGTCAGCAGCAGTGTGCCTATTGCGGGCAGGTATTCGTAAATTGGAATCTGGACTATCCCATAGTAGTACCACGGTTGGCTGCCTCGGTTTACACCTTGCTGTTCTAACCAGTAACCGAGTGATCCAACAATCCCAGTGAAAAAACCAGCTCCATTCGTAAAAATTGTAGTGTAAAAAAGGATAAATATTCCATAAAATATCCCCGCATTTACCAGCCATTTCCTTGGATTCCACCACAATCCAATCAGCAGGGAAATGATTAAAAGTGATACTAAGAATACACCTACTTGCAGTATATTCGCGGTAGTTATTGACTGGACCTGAGTAGCATTTGTGGGAATTGTCCATCCTAATAATCGGATTGGAAATGCGCTCAACTGCGGCAGGACCAATGTTCCTACTAGAATTAACAGGTCGAATGATCTTTCTGCCCGAATTTTTTCCAGCGAATACCCTTTTATTGAGAAAAATACCCCTAATAAAAATGAAAACACACTGCTGGCGATTAAAACGATTGGTAAAAGTACAATATCAACCGACTGGGATACCGCGTCACCATTTTGATCGATTGTTGGAAGTGTTGTTGCTGTGGAAATGGGACCAACTGAATTGTCATCCCATAAAAATGCGGCGCCTGATCCTGCAAGGAATATAAATCCCAATAACAGAGTGATCAAAAAAAAATTTCTGTACTTTGGATACTGCCAGGAATTCTTCAAAATCCGATATACAAAATAGAAAACTAAAAATAATAAAATTTGAGCTGTATAAATAAATGCAGTTTCTTTTGCCGTAAAATGCAGCACTGTTGCAATCGTCAACCAGTAGAGATAGCGTAATTTCCCAGTTTCGAAATAACGTAGAACTGCCCATATAGTCGCTACTCCTAGTAAAGCAACATACGCTTCATTGCGAACATATCGACCATAGTACAACATATACGGGGAGATCAGCATTAACATTGCTGCGATCAGTGCGCCCGAACGACCTAAGTAACGCCTGTAATTCCACATAAAAAGGACTGTTGCAATACTGAAAAGTGCAGCTGGGATGCGTGCAGTAAAATCATTATCCCCGAAAATGAAATAGCTCAACGCAACCATATGAAACTGTAAAGGACCGTGCATTAGTGGGTCGTGGGCAAATCCCTCACCTTTGAAAAGCCGCCAGGAATAGTAGACATGTGAATTTTCATCGTGGCTCATCACCCGGGATTCGAGATCGTAAAACCGGCTGAAAACCGCCAGGATAATTATTACTAATAATAAGAAAGTTTCTACTGAAAGATTAAATTTTCTGAATATTGGCTTATCCAACCAGGAGGAATCCCTTTCGTTACTTGTATGCATCAAATCTCCCAGATCTGAAAATTTCAAAGTATCCAAGTCAGGATTATACTCAAATCAGTAATAAAATTTCTGAAAAAGTTTTAATATAATCATCCATATTTACTAGGAGAAGCAATCTATATCCCGTTAACTAATTATTATTTGATACTTCAATGGTCAACTTTTAAAATTCTTGAGATTGTGGATTTCTTTACGATTTAGATAGCGCCATTTTTTTGGTTTCAGGTTTCCTAAAACCAGATTGGCTATCCGTATCCTAATAATTCTTTCTACTGGTAATCCTATTGTTTTTCCTGTGAGTCGAATCTGGCGTTTTTTACCTTCTCGCAATGTAATATTCAACCAGGCTCCATTTTTATCATATGAACTGATTTCGACCTCTGCTCTTTGAGTACGGTAGCCATCTTCAAGGATTACACCTCTTCTCCATTTTTCGATCTGTTCCTTATCAGGACGCTTTACAACTTTTACGCGATATTCCTTTTCGTGCTGGAACCTCGGATGTGTGAGACGATTAGTCAATTCGCCATCATTGGTTAGCAAAATTAAGCCTTCGCTATAAAAGTCGAGCCGTCCAACTGGATAAACGCGTTCTTCTATATCCACCAAATCGAAAATGCTTGGACGATTATCGTTTTTATTAATCGTAGATAAATATCCGGGTGGCTTGTACAAAGCGATATATATAAATTGCCGCTTCAGCTTAATCGGCTTTCCGTCAAGAACAATCTTGTCAAGCATTGGGTCAGCTTTTTCACCGATTTTAGCTGTTATACCATTTACTTCCACCCTTCCTTTTAGGATCATACTTTCACACTGTCTGCGTGACCCAATTCCTGCTTGAGCAAGAATTTTTTGCAATCGTTCTCTCGGCATTGTCTTCAATGTTCTTTATTCAATGACCGAGACATCTGCGTTTATCGGTTCTTCAATTTCTACTTTTGGTAGTTCATTCAATGAATTTATCCCAAAATGTTGTAATAATTCAGGAGTTGTTCCGTATAGAATCGGACGACCAGGGGTATCCGTACGCCCCTCCTCTTGGATTAATCCTTTCCGGAGCAAACTTTTCAGGACGCCATCACTGTTTACTCCCCTGATTGAGTCTATCCTTGGACGGGTAACAGGTTGAAAATATAAAATGATGGATAAAGTTTCTAGTGCAGCTCGACTCAACTTGACCTTTGACTCAAGTCCTAAAAATTTTTCAATTTCAATTGCCGCTTCAGGTGCTGTGGTTAATTGATAACGACCACGATGTATTTGTAATCGCAATCCACATTCAGAAGTATTATTTTTGTAGAATAATTCCAGTTGATCGATTCCATTTTGAATTTCTCTATTGGACAATTCGAATACATTAGCTAATTGATTGATTGTTACAGGCAAAGGTGCGACAAATAGTATTGCTTCAATTCTGGCAGCCAGCGTGAGTTCACTTTCTGGATAAATATTTTTATTCATGCTATGATAGAATTCTCCACCGGATTTGGTAAAAAATGGAGATTAAATTGAAAAAGATTAGACCACATAACCTGTTATTACTGCTCATTGCTGTACCGGTTCTAATAAGTATTGCATGTAATATCCCATTTGTTCAGATGCCGGTTTCAGAAGAACTACCTATTTCTACCCAGGTAATTGATAATAATATCGATGAAATTGTAGAAACCGTAGATCAAGTGGAAAAAACCATTGCACAATTCGGTGAAAGTAAACCCTTCCATCTGGTGGTTACCGAAGCACAGCTTACCTCTATTATAAACGCCGAATTGCAATCTTACAAAGAATATAAAATTGATAATCTAAAAGTACTTCTAAGGGATGACAAAGTTAAGATTTCTGGAAATGCCGAGCAAAATAATCTCGTTCTACCAGTCTCTATCGTAGCGATCTTCAATATTGATGAAAATGGAATACCAGATTACGAGATTGTTTCCGCAAATTTAGGGCCATTTCAATTGCCAGATTTCATTATTGAGCAATTGGATGTAACAATAGAAAATGCACTCAATTCACTTCTAATACCAGCCGCTGATGAGGTGTTTATTGAGGATTTAATCATCGATAATGGTCAAGCAACAATTACTGGCTATACGAAGTAGGTTATTTTTATATTATCTGATTTAGTAACCTTTTTCAAAATGACGGAAATGAATAAATGAAGGTATTGCTCACTGGGGCAGCAGGATTTTTAGGGTCTCATTTAAGTGACCTTTTAATCGGAAAAGGTCATGAAGTTATTGGAATGGATAACTTTATAACAGGTAGCCAGGAAAATTTAGCTCACTTAAGCGGAAATCCCAATTTTTCATTTATTCGACATGATGTATCGAACTTCATATTTATTCCAGGAAGCGTCGATGCTGTACTTCATTTTGCTTCTCCTGCCAGTCCAAATGAAAATTCTCCTTTAGGATATGTCAACCTCCCTATTCAAACGATGAAAGCAGGCGCTCTGGGAACTCACAATTCGCTCGGCATTGCAAGGGAATATAACGCAAGTTTTTTATTGGCTTCAACGAGTGAAATTTATGGCGACCCTCAAGTGCATCCCCAACCAGAAACTTATTGGGGGCATGTTGATCCTATCGGGAAGCGGTCAGTTTATGACGAAGCCAAAAGGTTTGCTGAAGCGCTTACAATGGCATACCACCGCTTTCACAATCTCGACACCCGTATCGTCCGAATTTTCAACACGTATGGTCCCAGAATGCACCTTGATGATGGTCGTGTTGTCCCAAACTTCTTGAAACAAGCGCTTCTCCATGAACCGCTAACAATTTACGGTGAAGGTACTCAGACTCGTAGTTTTTGTTTTGTTGATGATATGGTGGACGGGATTTATCGTCTCCTCTTATCCGATGAATTTGATCCAATAAATATTGGCAACCCGGTTGAAACAAGTATTCTCGAACTTGCTGAATTAATTAACCAACTTACAAATAATTCTTCTGGGATAACATTCATCGAAGATTTTTTGGGTGAAAGTGATCCACAACGGCGAAAACCGGATATCACCAGGGCGATAAATATTTTGCATTGGAAACCAAAAACGAGTTTAGAAGAGGGGATTTTGCGAACTATCCCCTATTTTCGCGAGAAAATGGGATTAGCATGACATCGGTCCTAACAAATAATCGCGAACGAACACGCTTCTTAAAGTTTACTGTCGTTGGTTTCATAGGCGCAGTTGTTGACTTTGGGGTCATGAATTTCATGGTCGCGGTCTTGTCAACTTCGCTTGTGATCGCCGGAACGGTTTCTTTTATTATTGCTGTTCTCAGTAATTTTTTATGGAACAGATATTGGACCTATCCTGATTCACGGACAAAACCTGTTTTAAAACAGCTTACAGAATTCTCTATCGTCAGTATCATCGGATTAGCGATCCGCATTCCAACCTTAGCTTTAGTAGAACCGATTGTTTTTTCTTTGCTTTCAAACCTTCCTTTTGAAATTCCATATTTTACGAGTAAGTTTCTAAC
>Ga0180437_10007387_pt1 | contig 14309 bp, 22 predicted proteins | sample SS_ome_4_FD_132410 | JGI IMG/M metagenome (GOLD analysis project Ga0180437, IMG submission 132410) | Hypersaline lake sediment archaeal communities from the Salton Sea, California, USA - SS_3_D_1 metaG | ecosystem: Environmental > Aquatic > Non-marine Saline and Alkaline > Hypersaline >...
ACAGGGGGCGTCTATTTGGTTAATTCAACCAATAAGACCGAGTCAGCACTTGCCGAGGTTTTTGACGGCGACAGTTTAAGTTTTACGTCAACAGACTCGTTAATCTGGAATATGAGTTCTTACGGTGAAATTGGAACGACGGCGGACCTAACATTTAATTCAACGTTTGCCTTTTGGAACGACGACGATTATTATCACTTCAACGTGAGTGTTTATCGTGAGTGGGGGTCTCACAATAAGACCGATTTTTTTACAGCAGTAGCGGCCCGGTATATCGTTAATCAAACCGCCGCTTGCACAAAAAATAGTTATTGTTTGGTATATGGCGCAATGTTTAACGAGGCCGACGAGTCGCAAATTACGTCCAATAACGATTACGACGGCTATTTCCTGACAAGCACAGGCTACGGCCACGAGCTAGAGTCCGGGCTTGCCGTTACAACACAGGACCTTAACGCCTCAATTTGCATAGACGCCACGCCTCTCATAGATAACATTATTTTAGACGGCCAAATTGCTTATGAGTCGGCGGGGTATTCCTCAAGGACACACGCATTTGACGGGGCAGAAATGGAGTTCGTCGCCAACTGCACGACCGCAAACTCGCAGTTTATCAAGCTTTATACTACCGCCAACACAAGCACGACGACCGTAACATTTACAATATTACAGGGCGGCGTTCCTCTTGAGGACGCATTATTAACAGTTCAAAGATACTTTGGCGGCACTTGGAAAGAGGTTTCCTCACAGTTGACCGACAGCAACGGTCAAACCCAAATGGCCCTTGAATTGTGCAACCAATATTATAAGTTCCTAGTCTCGCAGGACGGGGAAATCCTATTTTCCGAAAAATTCTGTTTGAAGGATTCTACACAAACCATTGAAGTTGAAGGCTCAATACATGAGTTTTATGAGGTATATGAAGACCTCGTCTCGGTTTGTGCATACTCCAACGCGACCCGTTACTTAAGTTGTTCCTTGATTGACGCCTCTGGAAAGACGGCGACAGCTTCGCTTTATGTTTATCCCGCAGGTAGTTCAACCGCCGTATGTTCAGAGTCAGAATCTTCATCAGCTACCACCCTTTTATGTGATATGTCTGACCAAAACGACGGTGATTATACCTATAAGTTGACGTCCACAACTGATGAGGGAGTCTATATCGTCAACTCAGGGTCTTTTATGGTTGGCACTCCTGACGTATGGAGCGGGGACTCGGCAATAATCATTTTCCTGCTATTTGGGGTTCTCCTGCTAGGAGCAACCTTACACCCCATATTTTTGATTCTTATCCCCGTTATTCTCGTTTATGCTTTAAGGGAAATGAATTTATTTTCAGTTCCATTCGCGGCCGTTGGTTGGGTTCTAGCCCTGGCAGTAATAGCGTTAATAAAAATCCTAGGAGGTAAATCAACATGAGTGAAATAACTAAGTTAATAGTTGGCGTCCTTCTGTTTGCGGTTGTAGCATACGGGGGGGCTCAATTAATTGGGTTGTTCACACTTAGCACGCCGACAGATTTACCCGGTTATGGAACGGGGGAGAATCTAGAGACCGACATTGAAACGCATATAGGGAGCTTCCAGGACACGACAGAGGAAGAATCAGACGTCGGGGTTGGCGGGCTTATCGGGCTTGTCAAAGACGTTATACTAAACACACCCCGGTATGTTTCGGAGGTTGTCTCCGGTTGGCTTGCTTATTTCGGGATTCCGGGATTCGTCGGTAATATGTTGAGAGCGGCCGTCTATATCGTGGTTATTTGGGTCGGAATATTGCTATTGAGGGGGGTTAAATAATGAGCTATCCTAACGCAACAAACTTGACACAGGCGAGCATAACGTCAGGAATAGGATTATTGCAAACTGTAAATGATTTGTCGGGCGGGCTTTTTGGTCCAATCCTTAGCCTTATGTTTTGGGGTCTGCTGTTTGTTATGTCAATGGCGGCCTCTCGCAAGAGAGGATTGCCCCTAATGGCCTCAAGCTTCGCGACGTTTATTCTTAACTTGTTCTTGGCCAACCAGGACTTAATAAGTGGTTACTTTGCGGCCGTCCCGTTGCTGTTTTTTGCGATTGGTTTATTTATACCTAATGAATAGTCTTTCGGCAGGTAAACAGGTGTAATAAGTGGGGGCAATGGTCAGAACGCTCCACCGTTCTCACTAGACCACCCCCCACACTCCACACGAAATTAAGGCGAGTTCCACACGAAACCAAGGTGTTAACAAGGGCATATATATTTTTTAGAAGTCTTTTATTCATGGCAAAGGGAGGGGGAATCGGCGGATTCGCCAAGGAGCTCGGGGTTGCCGGCGTCGTAATAGCAATATTATTGTATGTCGTTGTGACCATAAAGAGCACTGTGGCAAGTCCTTCTGCTGATTTCAACACAACGTTGGATAACACAGTTACGGCCGGGAAAAACATAACCACATGGTTTGCGATTCTAGTTGTTGCTGTTATGGGTTTCTTGACTCTCCGAAACTTCGGAGGGGGCAAGGCCTGACGCGGTTCGTCGGGCAAGTCCCGACGAAAACCTTTTTTATTTCGGTGTTATAGTTTTTGGTGAGTGAATATATTGTCGTTGCTTGTGCTCTGTTTGCCTGCGCCTATATGTATCTCGGCGGTCAGCGCGTTATTAACGAAATTTGGCGGGCTTGGTTTCTCTTAAACGGCGTGGCTTTCGGCGCGTTAACCTTTGGACTTTCACTAGCCCCAACGTCCCACGAGTTGCACGTTGTCGGGATTTTCATTATGGCATTAACGGTTGTTATGGCTATTTCGTTTAGGTTTGTTGCGGGTTGGCTTGAAAAATATATTACGGCGCGGTGAGGAAATTGGCAAGGCCAAAAAAACATAAACGGCAAAAGAGACGCCCCACAAGCCACACCAGGGCACACCCAAAAGATATTGAGACGATAAAGGGCCACGCCAAAATTAAAGGTCTTACAAGCGCCGACGCTCTGCACGATTTAATTAACCCCGAGCTTGACGTTCTAAAAAGCTTACAACTCTTTGACGATTCTGACTAGCTTTCGGATTCTAAGCGCCGGCCGGATTACCGCCACAATTTGGAGAGGCACTACAACCCAAAAAAACCAAAAACGGGGAAGCCACAGAACAAGCGCCATTAAAATAAGGCCCTGATAATTCATGTTCGTTTGAGCCGTCAAAATTTCAAGCAAAAGGTCGTTCGGAATCTCCTTATTCAAAAATTCGTTTTGTTTTTCCTCCCAGAGAAACTTAAACCCGTTTGAAATAAGTTTAAACTGCCATTTGATACGCTCCACTATTGAGTCACTCACAAAGCTTTTTTATCCCCTGACTATTTATCTTTTGTGATGCCAAAATTCAACACCAAGGTTAAGGAACAAGTTAATTACGCGCAGATACTTTTTCAGCAAATTGACAGAATAGGTCTGATTATGTCGCTCCCAGAGCTCAACATAATGCAATTAAGTTATGCTGTGGACGGACTCGCCGCCTTCGCTTGCTTCTTGCCGAAAATTGCGTTTGACGCTTCTGACGCAGGAATGGACGAAATGGAGAGGTACAAAAAATGTATTACGACCATTGAGACAATAATTAAGGGCCTAAACGCTAACGGTCTCTTGTTCAAGTATAAGGTCGGCGGCCACGTCGGCGACGACGAGAAATAAGCCGTCGGTGAGCTCGTAACGTTTTTTATCCTTAGCCCCTTCTTTGTCCGTCACGATAACGCGGGAGTAGCCGTCCAGGTTGAGAGTGTTGGCCACCTTCTTAATCAACCCCAAATGAATTTTTAGGCCAGAGGACTCCATATAGACGGGAAGCCGACCCCTTGCAATCAAATTGTATAATTCCCTTGACCTCATACCCAACATGTGCGCCGCTTGTTCAACAGTAACGGCCCGGTCCACTCCACTATAATAACTGTCTGCCTCTGTATAAAGATTGTCAACCGCCTTTGAGCGTCGCTCCTCATATTGTTCAATGAGGTCTTGAGAAGGCAGGGAACAGGAGATTTTACCGGTCTCGTACGTCCGGCCTTTGTATGTAACCCGCATTGACCGCCGCCATAGATTGCCCTCCCAATCGTCGGTCATTATGTCATACCAACGGCCGTAAGACAGCTTTTTCTTATAGTCAATTCGGCGCATTGACACAAAATTGTGAAAGAGCTTTCGGCTCTTTATGTCAACAAAACTAAAGTCAGGGGTCGTAAAAAGCACAAAGAGGTTTTTGGTCCTGAAAGTTTGCATAACCTTTGTTATGAGTATGTTGGAACGCTTTTTCCACTCCCGCGAGTCAATCCCGACGCCGGCCTCGTCAAACACGACAACGCTACCAGGCTTTGCCCTCTTGGTTATTTTGAGAAACGGGCGAGGTTTAAAATAGGCAACGTGCTTTTTGACGTCAAACGTTTCGGGAAGCAGGGCCTCGCCGAGCTTGACGGCCTTCATGCTCTTGCCCTTTCCCGTTTTTCCACATAAAACAATCATGCGGTTTTGGTTGTGCTCTGTCAACTCCTTGTGTAAATTTTCCAAGTGCTTTTGAAAAATATTAATTGCCATTTTCTCGCCTCTTAAGTTCCCCAAGTATTCGCGCAATCCTGTGTCTTAAACGTCGCTTGCGTATTCGGTCCTTCTTGTCGGAGAAACGGGTTTTCAACTTCATAAGTGTCAAACGTGCGTCTTTCAGCAAGAATTGTAACTGTTCGCGATTCATTTTTTTTATTGCCTTCATTTCTTTTTTAGTCACCTGACCACCCCGACATATTCCTCAAACTCCCAACCTGAGCCGTTCCACGAGTAGAACATATCCCACTTTAGACAAAAATAACCGCCTTTGGTCGCGCCCGTTTGGAGATTGCGATACCAATAATTACCATATTCGCCGCCGATTGCTTCACAATGGACTTTCCGGTTATTTGTCTCCAATAGGCTACCTAAATATAGGAAAACAACCAAAAGGATAATTACCCCCGCAACGAGTTCCGGGACTTTAGCGCCCACAACAACACCCCCTCAATTATTTCCAAATCATAGGCCCAACGCTTAAAGCCGGCCTCAATGGCTTCTTTTTTCTGTCTCCGCACGTCTTTTAACGCCTTAACTACTTCTTTATGTGTTCTCATAGTAACCACCATAACATTAACATAAACCCAACTCCTTGAGCCAAGCCCTGAAGCAACCCGACCGCAAAGACCTGAATTAATTCGTCAGTTGTCATTCACTTTTCACGCTCCTTTTTCTCAAGCCTTTTTACAGTCTCTTCCAGTTCCTTAATCTTTTCTTTGTAGTATCCCTTGTGCCACTGAATAAGCTCTTCGTCGGTCATTTCTTGAACCACATAATTACAGGAATTGGCGGCGGCAGGATTTGAACCTGCGTTACCCGAACCGCTTTTAAGGTTCTCAGTCTTCGGTGTTCTTGGCCGCTGAACTACGCCGCTTTCGCCTTCCTCATCAGCGATAAAAAAATACTCCCAAAATTCCATTTGCTCTTTGAATGAAAGTCTTTCAACTCTGTTAATTAAACGGTCTACCTTTTGCCTTTGTCTTTTTGTTAATGCCATCCGATTTCACTCTCCTTTTTGGTTTTGAGTTCTTTAATTCTCTTATATATGTGACCTTGCAACTCTCTAAAGGTCATAGACTTAAACTGTGGTTTTAGGTTTGAAAGGCCATAAAGTTTCTTAGCTATTTTCCAAGATAATAAATCGTCTGGATTTCCGATTAACATCTCTCCCAGTATTTTTTCCTCAAAGGTTGTCATTCACTTTTCACGCTCCTTTTTGAATATAGCCACGCCACCACCACAAATAACAACACGAATGTAAATAAACGATCGTCGCGGCCGCCAATTGTCGCAATAATGTAATGGCCACCCGAAATAAACACCGGAATAAACACAATGCCCAATGCAAGGACGAGACCCAGGACTCGCCAATCAAATTGGTCGCGCTTAAGCCAATCCCACAAGAACAAACCCAAAAAACACAAAAAGCTTGCAAGCCCTGAAAATTTTGAGGTTGAAATCACAAAAAGATAAACAAACGGGAGGAGTTGCGGCCACAACAAGCCGGCCATACTTGCTACAACGGAAAGGACATAAGGCAACATACCACCATACAAGACGGTCAACTCAAAAGACCAAAAACCGAGTGGAAAACTCCATAAGACGCGGTCCAATATAACTGAAACAACGGTCGGCAAAATATAAGGTAACTCAAAATAGGCCAACATAAACCAAAAAACGACAAGTTGGTCCTTAAACACACGCGACAACAACTCAAAAAACAACAACCTAAAAACAACAAGCGTCGCACACAATAGACCCGAATACACAAACAATAAATTATCCATGTCTCCAACCATAAAAAGACCCAATACACTGTGTATTAAAGTGGGGTAGTCGTCCATATAAGACGCTTCTTCCGGTAGTGGCACGTTAAAATAAAGCTCATTAATTTTGGCTCTGTGTCTTAGATAGTCGCTGCTTTGGACGGAGGCCACTGCGTCAACACGCAACAACGGAAGTAATATTATACTCAAACACAGCGCGGTTATTGCTTGGTTTTTCATAATATATCACGTTTAACTCTAAAGTAAAGTTTCTGAATCTGTGCGAGAAACGCCGCAGACCAAACAAAGAATATCCGACCCTGGCGGCCCTCCCTAGTCCGGCGCACTATATTAAGTCCCGCTTGTGTTGTCGTGCCGCTCGCGAGCCTGGCAACCCACCATTGTTTTGACCTCGGTGACCAATCAGAGGGCAGGTCGGCATAATAGACCCGCCCGTTCTCTAGCAGGACCTTGAAAAATTCAGAATAAAAAGAGGCCGAGCTCCCCGTCAACCCGACGAGCTCGCCTAACCATTCGTGTAATTCCATTACTGACGCCTCATTTTTGCGAGAGTGTCCCACGTTCTCTGAGCTGTCAAATCCTTCATTAGAACAAACCCGCCAACGAGGTACACTATCCCAACAAACATAGTCAAAATAACTTTGACTATCTCATATTCCCAAGGCCAACCAAACAATATAACAACGGTTGAAACCACTAAAAGTAATAGAGCCATACCGGCCAACATTTGTTGGTGAATATACTCCATTAAAAATTCGGTGTCAGACATTGGTTTTTCTTTGCCTTTTGGTTTCATTCACTCCACCATTAAGAAGTAAAGGCGCAATATAAATGTATTACGGTGGTCTGTTTTGGGTAGGCAAGCGACCTATAAAGGCGCAATGGGGCAGCGCCTACCCACCATTTAACCTTGATTGACGACCACAAACTAACGCAAGTTTGAAAGGCGCAATATAAAAACAAAAAAGGCCCGTTACTGTATGAGCGGCAAAGCGTCGTAACGGGTTTTTAGTCCTTCTCCTTCAACCCGGACCTTGACCGTTGTTAATCTGTCGCCGTATTCTTTTTCAAGCTTGGCAATTTTGCCATGCAAAGAAACGGGGACGACAATTTCGGTCTCGTCCTCCAAAACATACACAAACCGCAGGACCTTAACTGTTTTGCCATTAACGACAAAACTGTCCTCGCGCTCGTCAATTTCCCGGACCATGTCCAGGTTAATTATATCGCCGTCTTTGGGACGGCTACCTGACGCGAGTTCGTCCAGGCGGTCGCGTTGTTTATCCCAATCAACCATAATAAAAAAAAGAAGGGGGCTACTTGAAACTTTTGGTCTGCTTGCCACGATTGCCAAGTAACCACATAACTAGACTAACCAACAAGGTCGCCAGGACCGCGCTGTATGCAACGAGCTCAAAGGTCGGTTTAAACACCATACCACCTTTTTTTTACCCCGCTATATTCCGACCAGGCGGCCGTAACCCCGATTTTCGCGTTGCTTATTGCCTTTGATAATGGAATCTCCGGGCCTGGCAAGGCCCGGCGCTTCCACAACCATTGACCTCGGTCGTAAAAGTCCTCTAGCTTGGCAGATACCAACCGGAAGCAATATTCTTTTGTTGCGCCACTACTAAATTGGAGGTAACACCAATCCCGCAATGGACGGCCAAGGACTTTTTGCCAGGGAAAGCGGCGACCGCGATTATTTGCCTTCGCTGTTTGGTAGTTCATTTAATTCCTCTCCAACTGCTTGTGACCGCAACGAGAACAAAGCCACTTTCCATAGTCCACGTTAATTAACTTGCTTCCGCAGGTAGGACAAATCATATTATTACCTCCGACGTCGCACAAAGCGGTTATACTTTGCGACCAGGTCGTTGTATTTCTGCTTGAAAGCCTTAAGCTCCTTGTTCTTTGCTTCAATCCTGACGTTAAGGTCGGCTACTGTTTGCTCAAGTAATTTCTCTTTGGGTATACCGTCGGTCGTTTTTTGTCGTGCTCCTGCGGCGGCCGCCATTGCCGCTTGTATGTGTCTAGACCTTTCGCCTCTTGGTATTGCGCCCTTAAAGGCTTCCCAAACCCCAGAGTCAACGGTAAAATGTGTTAATACTGTGGCCATAGATTGCCCCTCCTGCTTATCGTTTCCTCGTATGTTACGGGGGTACACAAAATAAAACCCCTTTCAGTTACGCAGAAACGACAAATAATGCGTCCTGCGTTGGTCCTAAAATGGGAGATTCCCTCGCCATTTTTATCTACTTTGTAAGGACTTCGCCTTAAACAATTTTCACATTCCATTGTTCTCACCAAGAGTAAAAAGCGTTTCTTATATTTAAAGATAATTAATAAATTACTAATATAATATAATATAATATAATATAATATAACAAATATATACAAAACAAAAACAAAAACATAAATATCTAGGCGCAATCTCTTAACATGGTGGGGCAACCAGAGAAACAAAAACAACCTGAAAAAAAGAGTTCGCCATTGTTGGGAGCGGCCGCACTCGCAAAGTCACCAGAATTTACACGCTGGACGCTTGACCCCAACGAGGTTATACACCAGATTGACACCTGGCTAAAAGGCGCAAAGGTGGTCCTTGACGACAAGGGCCGGGCGTTTCTTGTCCCAGACCCAAATAACGAAAGGCTTAACGAGGAGGGCCGACGCTTGGTGTTGACCCCCTTACAAGCCTTGTTACACAAAAACGTGGTCCTGTCTAATTTCACAGACCAAAAGATAGGCGACCACGCGGAAAATTTTCACATAAAGGTTGGCTCAACCTTATTTAGAAATTGGCGCAAGGTCGGGGTCACGTCACCCCAAGACCTACCGGAAATTATCAATTGGATTTCCTTTAATGTTTATGCGGCGCTGAATAGGGCCAGGGACGGCGAGACCTGGAAGCAACTTAACAAGCTTCATGTGGTTCAGGAGCAAGTTCAGCATAAGGATAAGGGAACTTCGGGCGGGCTTACCGCAATAGGTAGTATGTTCGGGAGAGGTCAATAATGGCAACACCAACCGATGTAATAGGTCAGCTCTTTGGGGGAGTAGCAGGACAAGGCGTTAACTTTGTGGTATGGATTATCATAATTTGCGCCATGGGAGGGATTCTTTTATACTCTTATTGGTGGCGGAGTCGCCGGCCCTTCAAATATCCGGCCACGATATTTGAGCAGGTCGGCGACGCCTTCCGCGTAAGTTCGGGCAAAGTGCTGTATAAGCGCTTTGGTGAGGAACGGGGTTATTATGTCGCCGGCTACGAAAATAAGATTCACCTTAACAAAAAGTTGGCCGTCGTCGGCTCAAAGGGCCACACTGCCTTTTATCTGTTGAAGGTTGGCGAGGATAAGTTTATCCCAATGCAAATTGACAAATTAACCAAGGTTCTGATGGACGGCGAGACAAAAAAGATTGAAGTCAAAAAATTCGTCGCCGAGACAAAGATTGACGAATATGAGCGAGCCCTTGAGGAATCTTATAAGCGCGACGCTCAACGCTACCGTTGGATTGACAAGTATGGCCAACTGTTAACATTCGGCGGTATGATGATTATGCTGTTAATCGCCTTTTTCTTAACTGCCTGGAGCACAAAGGGCCAGGGGGAAATAACGGCGGAATTGCAGGAATTAAACGCCGAGCACGACAAAACAATGGTTGAATGGCAGAGGACCAACGACAACTTTGAAGCACTTATACAAGCGCTTGGCGGAACGGTCGTTCCGCCACCAGGATAAGACATTAATAGAAGCTTGTTTAAGTTTCTCATGCGTGGTAGTTTGTTTGATGTTTTGTTATTCGCCGGATTTGCGGCCTTCGCTTTTTTCTCATTTGTGTTTAATATGTACTTCGTGGACCAGGTCTCCGACCAGGTTGAGACTCAACTAATTGCCGAGGGCGCAGACCTGACAACTACCCAAGAGATTTTTGACAATTCCGAGACAATGCGGACGGTGGCGGGAAATATGTTTCTTGTTGTGCTGTTTGTGATAATGATTTTTGCTTTAATCCTGGCGTATCTGACGCCGGCCAATCCTATTTTTGCGCCGTTTGCGACCTTGTTGTTGGCGATAGGTGTTATTATTGCGGTGGCGGCCAAGACCGTTATTGACGCGATTCTTGCGGAAATGCCAACGCTCGCGAATTACGTTTCGGGCACAACTTGGTTTTGGAATAATTATATTGTGATAATACTCGTCTGGGGCGCTTTAGTCGTTTATCTGACATATTTCGGGAGGGCACAAGGGGGCTAAAAAATGGCAATAATCAAAAGACGCATTGACAAAGGCGGAGATACTCTAATTTATGAATATGTTGACTCCGAAACCGGCGAGGTTGTCAAGACCCAATATTTACCCAAGCCAAGCCCTATTACTTCAAAAGATATTGCGGAGGTTGAAGTTAAGGACGACGCCGGCACGTCCCGCATAATTGAAAAATATGAGGAGGGCGAGGTAGCCGAAAGAATAACGGTCACTCCTGGAAGTGCTCCCACATACGAAACACAAGGGAGAGGTGGCATAATTCGGCGAGTTCCGGTTAACATTAAAGTTGAGAAATACAAACAAAACAAGCTGGCGGCGTTGGGGTCGGGGTCAGGTGACTTAATTTTTACGAGCTCTCGGGTTGCGTTGCCTTTGGCTCAAATAAAGGCCAAGGACTTGACGCGGGAACAAGAGGCTCTTATACGAGTTGAGAGGGGAGAGGCTACCCCTTCCGACGTCTTTATTGCGGCGCAGGAAAAAGCCAAGTATGGCATTTTCCAAACCAAGGACGCCACACCGGCGGAGCAATGGCAAATATTTGAGAAGGTCCGCCTGGAACAAAAAGGCCAAGGCGCGCTAAAGTGGACCGCTAAGCTTGCCGATACAGCAGGGAATATTTTCGGATTATCAGAGGACATTAAGCAAGGTATTAAGGGCAAATTAAGACCCGAGTTGCTTGAGGACCCGCTCGTTCGTGGCGCGGCGGGCTTTATTGGTGGGTTTGTAACTGCGCCTTTGGATATAGCGGGGGTTATATTGGCCGCGCCGGTTGGTATGGAATTGCTCGTTCGTGACCCTGGCTTGGCTAAACAATCCTTTGAGTTCACAGTTGGCAACATTCTACCGACATTTACCGCAGACCCCGCCGAGTTTCTCGGGCGGGTTTCGGGTTCTATTGCATTTACAAAAGTAATGCAAACAGGCGCAGAACGGATAAGTCAGTTTAGACAGCAATCTTTCGTGCCGACCGAGCACAGCATAAGCCTAGTTATTGGCGACACTTCCGACGAGGTTACAAGAGTGACGGGAAAAAGCACAGTTACGGGGACTTTGACCTCCGAATATCCGGGCGGATTCTTTAAGCGTTCCTATCCGGCCGCCGTCAATGTTGACGTTGGCGCTGATGTCGTCGGGGTTGTGATTGACGCCGGGGACACGCCCTTAACTTATCAAGCTGTGTCGGGGTCAGGTTACGCGGAAATAAGGACGGCCTTAAAGGTGTCTGGAAAGACTATTTCTGACTTGGTCGTGTCAAAGTTCGGTTTTACTTCTGACGTGGCGGAATATACCGCCGCACAGGCAACGGCCGACGACGTCCTTTATACCGGGGGTTATAGACGCTTTAAAACCGTTGTTGAGCTTCCGGTTGAAATGATACAATCAGATACAGGTCAAATTTTTGTGAGTGGTCAGAAAGGCGCTTATTCGTTCCAGGTGTCCGGCACTTTCGGGACGGCCACACGAGCGGGAGATAGAGCCCTGATAATGTCTCGTGGTGTTGTGGTTACAGGTCCGGGAGGCAAAGGCGGAGTCGCCGGCAGTTATGGTCAAGAGTTTAGTTTAAGTCAAATGCCCGACGAGATTGTGACGGTATCAATTCCAGGAGCGGACTTTAAGAAGTCGTCCGTTCCTCTTTCGTCAATATTCGCGGAGACAAAGGGGGTTGAAGCCCTCAAATCGCTCGGTCTAGAGGTAGCCCAGGAGACAGACGTAAGGGCGGTTTCGTCCGCGATTTCTGGGATTCCGGCCGCCACCGGAGCGGTAGCGCTGACAACTTACCGGACAGGCGCGAGTCTGGAAAAGTCCCTTGAAACGGTCGGGGTCGTGGGAACGACCCTTACCCCGGCCGAAAAAACGACATTTAAAGAGGGCCTTGTAAGTGCTGTTAAAACCGTCCCCGTTTCTGAATCGCTAACGGCCTCGGCAATGGAATTTAAAGAGGACTCCGCGACGTCTTACAAATTTGAGGAAATCAGCGCCCAGGTTTTGGCTACTGATGTTGAGGAAGCTTTAGACCAACCACAGCGACTAAAACAGGCTCAATTATTGGAGCTTGCGCCGACAACGCCGGCGTTGGACTTTCCCCCATTTTTCTCATTTCCGCCAATTCGGAGCGAGCCAATGCTCGGGTTTTTTGATTTTCGCCTAGGTTCAACCAAGGGTAAGCGAGGCAAACAGACCTTCGGAACGACCCCGACCAAATACAAACCGTCGCTCGCCGCTATCCTGCTTGATATTAAGGGGTCACCACCGGCAAGGCTAACCGGTTTAGAAATAAGGCCAATACAGGTGTAGCCATGAATAAAACAATCACGATTGCGGCTTTGGTTTTTCTATTAGTCCCAACTTACGCTTGGCTCTCGGGCTTCAAATACAGGCAACCAATCAACATTACAAGCGCCGCCACCGTTACGGACTACACGGCACACATAAACATAACTTACGACAGTGACATGCAGGCAGATTTTGACGACCTGCGCTTTGCTTATGCAAACGACACGCAATTACCTTATTGGATAGAGGAAAAAGCCGACGGCGCTTATGCTTATGTTTGGTTCAAGGGGAATTGGGACACCGCAAACGACACCCAAGCCTATATGTATTATGGTAACGCGGGCGCGAGTGCGGGAAGTCTGGGAAATAACACTTTTACGTATTGGGACGATTTCCTCGGCGCTTCTCTAAGCGCAGATTGGGACAATCACGGCGCAACGATAAACGGTTCGGGGTTAATCGTGATAAACAGCGACGGAGGGAGCACAAACGACTATATTAATTTGACCGTTAATTCGGGAGCTTGGCCGACCGGTTATGCATTTTCAACAAGAGGCGCAATTGCTACGGACCAGGATAATATGTTCGTGGTAGTTGGAAGCCCGGCACATACACCGTCGGAAATATCCTATAACCAAAAAGGTGTGGAGATAATCCACACAGACGGCGGCGGCGAGGGAAATTATACACAGATAAGATTAAGAAGTCACGACGGAAGCCAGGAAAGTAATTATGTTTATGCGCCGGACGTCCGGCATTATCATCATTACGAGATGCAAAGGCAAGGCACGACGCAATTAAATTATTGGGTTGACGGAAGGAGCTATTATAACAGCACGACCCAAATTCCTGACGACGATTTCAGCTTTATGGTTGGGGAATATGGGGACGCGAGCGAGACCCTAATTGATTGGGTATTTATTCGTAAATATATGTTCCCCGAGCCCGTCGTAACCTTCGGCGCAGAGCAAGGAACGGTTTTAGATTATAATTATACACCGTCAACACCCTTGGTTGACATTCCTACAACATTTACCGCAACTTGGGACGCCGACTCATTCACTAACTTTTGGTGGAATTTCACAACGGCCAACCAAAGTTACCACACGACCGCAAACTCAACCGATTTTACTTTTACGTCCGGCGGTTACTACAACGTGACTTTGAAAGGATTGACAGGGGGGGTCAATCAAACCGCCACTAAAAATATAACGGTAGCGTCAGTACTTAGCGCGGTTGACATTACAATATATGATTATGTCCCGTTCATTTTCAGGAACGACACACATTATATTAGTTATTCGGCAACAGGTGGGTCGGGAACATATAACAACAGTTGGACCGTAACCTTACCGAATACTTCTGTTTTGTCTTATGTCAACCAGACACCATTGACTTTCTCGCCACAATCTA
>Ga0180437_10007388_pt1 | contig 14308 bp, 16 predicted proteins | sample SS_ome_4_FD_132410 | JGI IMG/M metagenome (GOLD analysis project Ga0180437, IMG submission 132410) | Hypersaline lake sediment archaeal communities from the Salton Sea, California, USA - SS_3_D_1 metaG | ecosystem: Environmental > Aquatic > Non-marine Saline and Alkaline > Hypersaline >...
CGGGTGGCTGAAGGCATGCGCGAGATCCTGGCCGTGCTCAATTCCCGGCAGTCCTTACAGGAGACCCTGGACTTCATCGCCGCCCAGACCTGCCGTCTGCTGGGCAGCGATGCGGCCGCGATCCTGTGCCTCGAGGACGGGTTGCTCGGAATCCAGGCAGCCTGTGGCCTGGAGGCCGACTATGTCTCGGGCGTGACCTTGCGCCTTGGCGAGAGTGGCGCTCGCCGGGCACTGACCGCACGCCAGCCGGTCGTCGTATCTGATCTGACAGAGGCTGCCCTCCACACACCGGAGCACGAGATACCCCCTGAGCCACAGAAAAGCCTGATCGAGCGATTGTTCCGGGAATACCGAGCTATCCTGTCGGTGCCGCTCATTGTTCAGGGCCAGGACTATGGCGCTATCACCGTTTACTACGCCAGGCCCCGCCAGTTTTCTGAAGAAGACCTCGGCCTGGCCATGGGCGTCGCCGACCAGGTAGCGCTGGCCATAGAGAATGCCCGGCTGCGCGAACAGGCCGGACAGGCAGCGGCTATGGAGGAGCGGGGCCGCCTGGCCCGCGAGCTGCACGACTCGGTTACCCAATCACTCTATAGCGTGACCATGTACGCTGAAGCCGCCGCCCGCCTGCTGACATCTGGGCAGGAGGCCGCCGCCGCCGAGTACCTGCGCGACGGGCGGGACACGGCCCAGGAGGCGCTGCGGGAGATGCGGTTGTTGATCTACCAGCTTCGCCCGCCGCTTCTGGAAAAAGGCGGGCTGGCCGTCGCCCTCCAGGTGCGGCTGGATGCCGTAGAGCGGCGCGGTGGCGTCCAGGCCGAGCTGCACATTGAAGGGCAGGAACGGCTGCCACCCATCATCCAGGCTGAGCTCCACCAAATCGCCCAGGAGGCGCTGAACAACGCCCTGAAGCACGCCCACGCCCGGAAGGTGCACGTGCGATTACACTTTGGCCCGGCTGCCACCTGCCTGCAAGTTAAGGACGACGGCGTGGGTTTTGACCTGAGTGATGCAGGGATCGGAGGCGGACTGGGCATTCCCGGCATGAAGGAGCGGGTACAGAGAATCGGCGGGCGGCTGGAAATCAAGAGCGCGCCCGGCCAGGGGACGAAGATCGTTGTCGAGGTACCCACCGGAGGTAGAGGATGACATCACCCATTCGTGTGTTGATTGCCGACGACCACGCCATTCTGCGCAAGGGCATCCGCGCCCTGCTGAGCACCGAGCCTGATATCGAGGTCGTGGGCGAGACGGGCGACGGCCTGGAGACGGTGTCCCAGGTGGGGGCGCTGCGACCCGATGTGATCCTGATGGACCTGGTCATGCCCGAGATGGACGGCATCGAAGCCACACGCCGGATCACGGCCGAGCAGCCAGGCGTGCGTATCCTGGTCCTGACCAGCTTTGCCGCCGACGACAAGGTCTTTCCGGCCATCAAGGCCGGAGCGCTGGGCTACATCCTGAAGGATTCCGGTCCGGCCGAGCTGGTTCAGGCTATCCACCAGGTCTATCAGGGGCAGCCGTCGCTTGAGCCTTCCATCGCCCTCAAGGTGCTTCAGGAGGTCTCCCATCCCCCCCAGCGGCCGCCCACACCCGATCCGCTCAGCGAGCGTGAATTGGAAGTGCTGCGTCTGCTCGCCCAGGGCAAGAGCAACCGGGAGATTGCCGACCAGTTGGTCATTAATGAGCTGACGGTGCGCACCCACGTCAGCAACATCCTGGGCAAGCTTCACCTGGCCAGCCGCACCCAGGCGGCGCTCTATGCCCTGAAGGAGGGACTGGCTTCCCTCGACGATGTACCGGCCATGGAAGCATAGGGGCGAGGTGACCTCGCCCTCAGAGTTATCTCAGCGGTGAACGGGGAATAGCGGAGGCAAGAACTTTTTTGGAGAAGGAGGAAAAAACATGGAAAAGCAAGCAATAGTCCGCAGTACGGTGGACGGATCCATTGCCCTGGATGCGACCCGGCCCGTGCCTGCCGCGGCGCCCGTCCAGGCCAAGGCAGCCGTCCGCCTGCTCTTTGTCGACAACATCCGCGTCTTTCTGACAATCCTGGTCATCCTGCACCATCTCATGATTACCTACGCCGGAACCGGGCGCTGGTACTATAACGAAGGCGGGGCGGATGCCTTCACTGGCTACGCTGGCGGCTGGTTCTGCTCGATCAACCAAGCCTACTTCATGAGCCTCTTTCTGCTGATCTCTGCCTACTTTGTGCCAGGCTCCTACGACCGCAAAGGGGCAGGCCGGTTTCTAAAGGATCGCCTGATCCGCCTGGGGATCCCCCTGGCTGTGTTTAGCTGGGTGCTCCATCCCCTGTTTGTGTACGGGGGCCTGGTCCTGGCCTATGACCTGCGCATGTCCTTGTGGCGCTTCATCACCACTGAGTACTTTACCACGTACGGCCAACCGGTGATCGGCGCGGGACCGCTGTGGTTCGTCGAAGTTCTGCTCATCTTTTCCCTCGTGTATGTGCTCTGGCGGCTAGTCTTCCGCGCTCGTCCCCCTGTGCCTGCCCCTGCGGCGCAGGCACAGGGGCAGACGGCCAAGTCGGGCGTGGAAACCCGCTTCCCCGGCAATGGCTCTATCGCCCTCTTTGCTCTGCTCCTGGGAGTGGCCGGTTTCCTGGTCCGCCTGGTATTCCCTATGGACGAGTACCTGTTCCAGCCCTTGAACTTGCAGCTTGGATTTTTTGCCCAGTATATCGCCCTGTTTATTGTGGGGTTGATTGCCTACCGGCGCAACTGGCTTCTGAGCCTGCCCGATAAAACGGGTCGCCTCTGGCTAGGGATTGCGGCCCTTTTCATTCTTTTGGGGGTGGGGATGCAATGGGCGATGGCCACCACTGTGATGTCTGGCGCTCTGAAAAACGGCGGCTGGCATTGGGAGTCCTTGACCTATGCACTCTGGGAGTCTTTCCTGTGCATGAGCATGTGCATCGGCCTGATTTACGCCTTCCGCCATTATCTCAACCGCAGAGGGAAGCTGGCCGAATTCCTGGTGCCGAATGCGTATACCGCCTATATAATCCATGCCCTGGTGATCACCACCGTGGCTTTAATCGCGAGTGATTTGCTACCCATCTATCCTTTGCTCAAGTGGATGGTGGTCGCGTTGGTGTCTGTTCCGCTCTGCTTTGGGCTGAGCAGCCTGATCCGGAAGATACCCTATACAGATCGGGTCCTGTAGTCGTGCAGCCCCAGGAAGCCATGCCGCCCAGTCACGCGGGGACGCTGCCACCTCCTTGAGCGAGTCGAGGGCCGGGGCTGTACTGGGCAACTGAATCTAGGCTCGAGAACACCCATCTACCACAAATGTCGTAGATTGGCTATACCGAGATTGTAGGATGGGACCACTCTAACAGCGGTCCTTTTCTATTAGTCTCAAATCCCGCGTTTTGACGATGACGGCGAAGCAACACCGTGCTATGCTGGGGGCGAGAACAAGGAAATGAGAAAATGAGTCACGGTGTTAAGCTCGTTTCGAAGTAGAGCCCGGACTGCAGTAGGTCCGGCATGATGAGGAGGTGCCATTATGGCTAAGAACGTAATCACCTATGACCTTTCGGAGCCTCTAAACGGCGCCACGACCGCCAAGGTCGACATCAACGCGGGCGACGGCAACCTGACGATCGACCGGCTTACCGGCGACGAGCAGGTGCTGGCCAGCGGCACGCTGCAGTACTTCGAGAACCAGGGCCTACCCACCCGGACCCTGGTTTCGAGCAACGGCCAGGCCACCCTCACGCTGAAGCGAGGCGGTACCGGCCGACGCTGGTTCCGTCTCCCCTGGGCGGCCTGCAACGGAGCAACCGAGTGGCGGATCCGCCTCAATCCCAGGGTCGCGTCCGATATAACAGCCCACAGCGATGGCGGCAATGTCAAGCTGAACCTGGCCGGCATAGCCGTCACCCGCGTCTCGGCCGATACCGGTGGGGGCAACATGGACGTGGTTCTGCCTGAGGACGCTGCTAACCTGAGCGTTACTGCCAAAACAGGCGCGGGCAATGTTACCGTCGAGATCGGTAGCGGCATCACAGGCAGCCACACCGTCAGCGCCAACAGCGGCGCGGGCAACGTGGTCGTGCGCATCCCGAGCGGCGTCGCGGCTCGCATTCACGCTACCGCTGGGCTGGGCAAAGCGACCGTGGACCCGCGGTTCGGCAAGACTGAGGACAACACGTACCAGTCGTCCGACTTCGATAGTGCCGCCAATAAGGTCGAGATCACGGTCAACAGCGGCGCGGGCAACGTGAGCGTCAACACCAAGTAGAGCCCGGGCGGCGGTCTGTCCCAGCAGGCGAGGCGAGCTGATGGGTTGATCGGATGGTTCCATTAAGAAAACCTTGACTTTAGGTGTGTAATTTTAGGAGGGTGAAAGAATGAAACCAAAAACAATAATACAACCCGGACAAGTGCCGGCGAATTCTCGTCCTAGCGGGTGATTTGGGAAGGAGGTCATCATGACGACTATTAAGGCTTTCATGAAGAACCACCCGGTGGCAACCTACTACACCCTAACGTTTGCCATCTCATGGGGCGGCATCCTCATTGTAGTCGGTCCTGGTGGAATCCCAGGCACCAGGGAGGAATTCGAGAGGCTTTTTCCGGCCGTGCTCCTGGCGCTGCTTGCCGGCCCCAGCGTCTCCGGCCTCCTGTTGACCGGCCTCGTCTATGGAAAAGCGGGCCTGCGCGAGTTGCTATCCCGGTTGCTCAGGTGGCGGGTGGGCATTCGCTGGTATGCGGTCGCGCTTCTGACCGCCCCGCTGTTGATGACGGCGATACCCCTTGCGCTCTCGCTTCTCTTCCCAGAGTTTCTCCCCGGTATATACACTACGGACGACAAGGCGTCCCTGCTGCTGATAGGTATAGCGGCGGGGCTCACAGGGGGCTTCTTGGAGGAGCTGGGCTGGACGGGGTTCGCTATCCCCAGGCTGAGGCTGCGTTACGGTGTCCTTACCAGCGGGCTCATCGTGGGCTTCCTGTGGGGAGCGTGGCACTTGCTTATGAACTTCTGGACAAGCGGCGGTCCTTCGGGAGCACTCGCCCTGGCCCTCTTGTTGCACTCGCTTATCTTCTCCGTAGGGATACTGCCGGCCTTCAGAGTGCTCATAGTGTGGGTCTATGACCGTACCGGGAGCCTGCTCGTGGCGATGCTCATGCACTTTAGTCTCATAGTCAGCAATGTGATCCTCGTGCCTGTGGCGATAGCAGGGGCGACAGGCCCGACCTGGTCCCTCGTAATGGCCGCTGTGCTGTGGGTTATAGTTGCAGCGGTTACCGTGGCCAACAGAGGGCAGCTCTCGCGAGCTCTCGCGACAACCGCTTAATTCCAACAGAAATTCAACAAAAAGGAGACCCATCATGATAAACATCCTGAGAAATCAAAACGGAATGAGCATCATCGGCGAGGGCGGGAAAATCATCCTTTTTACGCTGCCGTCTTTGATTGGGGCCATATGGGTCCATACCGATTTTCCCCAAATCTCAGCCTTGCCCGAGAGCGTCAGTTTCATCCAGCCCGTGGGATTTTTATTGCTGCTTCTTGGGCTAATCCTTTGGGGGGCTGGGGTTATCCAATTAATGACAGGCTTTTCCAAAGGTAAACTGGTAACCAGCGGCGCATACGGCATTGTCCGCAATCCCATCTACGCCAGTGTGACGTTCTTCATCCTTCCCGCCGTCGCGCTGCTGACGTTAACCTGGGTCTATTTTGTTGCTTCGGTCTTTTTGTATGTCGGTGTAATGATTTTCATCGGTAAAGAAGAGGAGCAACTCACGAAGGCCTTTGGCAAGGAGTATGAAGATTATATAACCAGGGTTGATCGGCTGGTTCCATTAAGAAAACTTTAACTCGGACAAGCGCCGGCGAATTTTTGCCCTGGCGGGTGATTTGGGAAGGAGAACATCATGACGACCATTAAGGCTTTCATCAAGAGGCACCCGATGCTGACCTACTACATCCTGACGTTCGCTATCTCCTCGGGCGGCATCCTCCTGGTTATTGGCGGACCCGGCGGCATCCCAGCGACTGCGGAGCAGTTTGAGAGGCTCCTCCCGATTGCGATCCCGGTACAACTCGCGGGCCCCAGCGTCGCGGGGCTCCTGCTGACCGGCCTCGTTTATGGACGGGTCGGCTTTCGCGATCTTTTCTCCCGGTTGCTCAGGTGGCGGGTGGCCGTCCGCTGGTACGCGGTAGCGCTGCTGACCGCTCCGCTTGTGTTCGCGGTGGTACACCTCGCGCTCTCGCTAGTCTCGCCGGTTTTCCTCCCCGGCCTGGTCACGACGGACAACAAGGCGGCCTTCCTGGTGTCCGGTTTCGTGGGGGCGCTTGTGGTGGGCTTCCTGGAGGAGCTGGGCTGGACGGGGTTCGCCATCCCCCAGCTGAGGTTACGTTACGGTGTCTTTGCCACCGGGCTCATCGTGGGCGTGCTGTGGGGTACGTGGCACCTGCTTCCGCACGACATCTGGGCAGCCAGGATTTCCTCCGGGGAACTTCCCCTGGCCCTCTTCATGGCTGCGAATGGCTTTGGTTATCTTGTAGGGCAACTGCCTGCCTTCAGGATGCTCATGGTGTGGGTCTACGAGCATACCGGGAGCCTGCTGGTGGCGATTCTCATGCACGTGAGTCTCACAGGCTGCACGTTCATCCTGGGTCCCGGAGCTCTGGCGATATCAGGGATGCCCCTCTTGATCTATGAACTCGTATTGGCCGTCGTGTTGTGGGTCGTCGTTGCAGCGGTCGCCGTGGCCAAGGGCGGGCAGCTCTCGCGACAACCGCTCCAGCAGCGGGTGGCTTGAAAGGGATGGAGTTGGTGGCACTCGCTAGAATTGCTACCTAACAACAGCATGACCAGCGGACGGCACTTCGCGCCGCCGCTGATGCTGAACGTTACCCGTCAAGGAGTTACAACTATGAATATCAAGAGATTCCTTGTCCCATCGTTGCTCGTGTGCGCTGTGTTGGCGCTAACCCTTCGGCTAATCGCCAAGCCCACTTCGGCGAAACCGGTCTTTGACAGTGGCTCCTATGAAGAGATCGATGCCTATATCCAAAAACAACTGGACGCGTTAAATATCCCCGGCGCATCGCTGGCGATCGTCGAAAGGGATCAGATCGTGCACGTGAAAGGCTTCGGTGTATCCAGCTCGGATGGGAAAGCCCCAACCCTACAGACGCCTTTCGTTATTTGCTCACTCACTAAATCCTTCACCGCCCTGGCAGTTATGCAGCTTTTCGAAGCTGGGAAGATCGACCTGGACGCTCCAGTCCAGCGTTACCTACCCTGGTTCACACTCACCGATCCCCAGGCAGCGGCTCAGATCACCGTGCGCCACCTGCTCAACCAGACCAGCGGCCTCTCGTTTGCCAGCGGATCGACGGTATTGGCCAATTGGGACGACAGCCCCGATGCTACCGAAAAACAGGCACGCGAACTGGCAGCCTTCAAACCCACCCGCCCGGTCGGCTCGGCCTTCGAATACAGCAACGTGAATTACAACTTGCTGGGGTTGATCATCGAGGCCGCCAGCGGCGAAACCTACGCAGGATACATTCAAAACCACATCTTCACCCCACTGGATATGAGCCACAGCTATACTTCGCAGGCCGCAGCCAAGCAGAATGGTTTGGCGGTGGGCCACATCTCCTGGTTTGGCTTTCCCATCGCCGTGCCGGATTTACCGCGTCCGCGTGGTTCACTTCCCTCCGGTCAGCTCATCTCCACCACGGAAGACATGGCTCACTACCTGATCGTGCAACTGAATGGTGGACGCTATGGCGAAGTTCAAATCCTCTCGCCTGAGGGCATCGCTGAAATGCACAGCCCGGCGGTTGACGCAACTACCATGGGTGTAGACATGGGATACTACGGGATGGGCTGGTTTGTCCAGCAAACCGATCAAGGCGTCAGTTTGTGGCACGATGGTACTGGCCCCGATTATTATTCGTACATGGCGCTGCTGCCGGATCAAAACCGAGGCTTGGTCCTGCTCTTCAATGCCAACGAATTTATGATCAATTTCGCACTTAAGTTTGTTGGTGAGGGTGCCGTCTCGCTGCTAGCGGGTGTTCAACCCGAATCCATCCCGTGGGCCGTTGTCCCCTGGTCGCTACGCGCCTTCCTGATCATACCGGTCTTACAGGTCTCAGGCGTCTTCCTCACCTTGGTGCTGGTACGCCGCTGGCACAAGGGCGAGAGCCGCCGTCCGGGCTCTATCCGCAAGTGGTTCCATGTTGCACTGCCGGCAATCCCCAACCTGGCTTTGGTATTCTGCGCCCTGTGGCTACTTACCAGTGGTATGTTCCGGTTTTGGCTGCTCTTCATGGCCGATCTGACCTGGCTGGCCCTGATCTGCGGCAGCTTTGCCCTGGTCTGGATCTTCGTGCGCACTACGCTGATCCTCCGGACCCTCCAAAAATCCTCGTCGCCCCAAACCTTCGCTGGGCGACTCGGCACCGAGCGAAGAGTCATTTAGGCATATTACCTGAGAAGTAGCTAGAGCTTGAAATAAGGCCCGGGTATCATAAGGTTTTGAGAAGGCATAGATGGATAATGGGTAGAGAGATGTTGGTCGAACCGATTCGAGTCCTCATCGTGGACGATCAACCGCGAGCTCGTCAGAGCTTGAAGGCATTGCTATCCACCTGGTCCGGGGTAGGCGATATGCACGAGGGGTGCAACGGCCGGGAGGCAGTGCAACTTGTTGAGGAACTCCAGCCCGACGTGGTGCTCATGGACGTCCGCATGCCGGAGATCGACGGCCTGGCGGCCACTGTGCAAATAAAGGCACTCTGGCCCCAGGTCAAGGTCATCTTACTATCCATGTACCCCGAATATCAGGGCGAGGCTCTGGCGGCCGGGGCCGATGCCTTTGTGGGTAAGGGCAATGCCCCCCATGAGTTGTTGGACCTTCTGTCAGCCGTCTTGCGGAAAGGAGTCTGAGATGTTCGACTGGGGATATTGTGAATTCAACATGTGGCAGACATACAGCGACCGGTTGCGCCAGGCCGAAAAGAACCGGCTCGTCCGCCAGGCGCGGCTCGGGCAAAAGCGACGTTTTCGCTTTTGAGTAAAGCAGTTTGACCGTCGCCCTGTTGTGGTAGGAGGACTCAAGATGACGATAGACATGTGTCTGAGAATTGGCGCGATTGGTATACCATTAGTCGGAGCTGTGGCCATGTGGCGATGGGGAACCAAGTTCCCTCGCGCCCAACGCCGGCTAGTAGTATCCATCCTGGGCATAACTGGGCTAATCGGTTTGAGCCTGTTTCTACTCAACAGGTATTACGCCTGCATCCTGGCCTTCGGCAGACGGAACTGCCTGTTCGACGGCTTGGCAACCCTGTCCCTCTTCCTGCTGAGCACCGTTCTGGCCAAGTGGTGTATCGTTCTGCGCGGCGAAAACAAGGAACAGGACTATAGCCTCGTGCTCTTGCTGGGCAGCGCCTGGGCTGGAATGGGATTGACGCAAAACTTTTTCGTGTTTCTGGGATCTGCGAGTCTATTCGTTCTTGCTGCGGATCAGTGGCTCAGGAGGAGGGGCATAACGGCGCGTTTTCTGGTACTGCGGGATGATCATCAAGATGACGTTAAATAAGTTGGATGAAGGGCATCAGAACAAGGACCCGGAGAGGAGAGACTCGATGGCAGAGTTGATCGAGATCCGTTCGCATGGTCGCGGAGGGCAAGGCGTGGTTACGGCCGGCAAGCTGCTGGTCGAGACTGCACTGGACACCGGCTTGTACTTCCAGGCCTTCCCCGACTATGGGCCGGAGCGCATGGGTGCCACCAGCCGGCCCGATAACACAAGACCATTTTGCTTGTTGTTGTGCTCTATTGATGGTATAATTGCCCAACTAGGACAAGTTACCAATGACATTGCAGGCAATTCTTCAGAATAAGCCAAAGATTCTTGACCAGTTGGCCGATTACTGGCAACAAGTGACCGGCGGGCAGCTCCTGGCAGTAGACGAGGAGGGCAAGTGGGTAGCAGGGGATCAACCCTTTGCCCATCTCGACAATGGTGCGCTTCCCAAAAACTGGAGGGAATGGCTTTCCCAGGAAAACGCCGACCAACAGCCGATTACGGTTGAGGGATGGCCAGTCCAGATAACACCGCTTAGCATCCAGCAAATACCGGTTGGTTACCTGGTGGCTGTAGGTGAAGCATCATCCGACTTGTTGAGTTGGAGTGCTGGCACGCTAGAGGAATTACTCACCGCCGAACACTCGCTCCAGGGCATGACAGACGAACTGATGAGCGCCTGGGACCAGCTTGAGCTGGTATTTCGTGTTACCCAGACTTTGGCGTCAACTTCAGATCTGATGTCGGTGCTGCGTTCAGTATTGGACGAAGTCAAACAGGTTCTGAAAGCTACTGAAGGCTTTCTGGTTATAGAACAAGATGACCACCTAAACCATATATCGGTTGGCGGCGATGATAGCCTCTCGCCGCAGCGGCGGCAGTTATTTTACCGTTTGCAGCGCGCCAATCAATTGGTACTATGCAATGATACTGAATCATTGCACGAGTTCTGGCCCGACGCCCCGGACCAAGTCGCCAATCTGCTGGGTATGCGCCTGCCGACCTCAAGCCCGGCTCAGGCTGTGGTCGGCCTTATCAACAAGAAAGAGCACAGCTTCACCGCGGGTGATGGCAAATTACTGACTGCGGTCGCCGAGCAGATTGCGGCAATTATCAACAATACACTACTCCACCAGCAGATATTGGCCCAGGAACGGATGCAACGTGAACTCGAAATTGCAGCCGAGATTCAAGTCAGCCTGCTCCCGCACGGGTTGCCGGAAGTTCCGGGGGTAGACTTCGCCGTGGCCTCACTGCCAGCGACTGAGGTCGGCGGCGATTTTTACGATTTTATCCCCCTTGACGAAGATCACCTGGGCGTGGTGGTAGCTGATGTGGCCGGCAAGGGGGTGCCGGCCGCCATGCTTACCTCGCTGGCGCGCACAATCCTACGCGTCGAAGCAGGATACGGGCATTCACCCCAACGTGTCATCAGCCAAACCAACCAAGCCCTACTCCAGGATCTGCAGCGTGCCGAGATGTTTGTCACCGCCCTGGTTGCCTACCTGGACCATAATGATTTAACCTTGACTTACGCCAATGCCGGCCATACCCCAGGTCTCTGGTGGCGAGCTGATGTGGGCAAATTTGAGCAATTGGCGGCTACCTCTCCGCCATTGGGCATTGAAATCGCCGACATGGGTGGCGACCGGACACTCCAACTCTTCCCTGGTGACTCGATACTATTCTATACGGATGGGGTGACCGAAACTATGTCGCCAGACACCCAGATCTTTGGCGGCGACCGTCTGGAAGAAGCCCTGGCTGCTCACGCTGGAGGCAGCGCCGACGACCTGGTGCAATCGGTTTTGAGCGCAGTGCGCATGTTCCGCCAAAATGCGCCCTGTTCAGATGACATCACAATGATTGCTATGCGAGTAAGACCATCTGCCACACCCCAACTGCCTCAACCGGAATCGGCTATAGATTTTGCTCTCCCGGCCGACTTGCAGGTCTTGGAAAACATTTCGCAGCAAGTCACTGAGGCCTGCCGGTCGTTGCCAGATCTGCCGCCCCCCCCAGCGAGCGACGACTTTGTCTATCTGGTAGAGCTGGCCGTATCAGAAATCTGCACCAACATCATCCAGCATTCGTATATGAGGACCAGAGGTGAGATCCGTGGCAGGCTAACTCTGCTGTCGAATGGTATCCAGATCGACCTATACGATGACGGAGAAAGCTTCGATCCTGACGCTGTTCCAGATCCCTCTCCCGAACCTGGCACACTGAATGAAGGCGGCTATGGTTTACACATTGTTCGCCAGATAATGGATAGCGTGCAATATCAGGCCGATACCCCGAAGGGGAATCACTGGCGCCTGGTCAAATACATCTCTACAGAATGACCGAACCGCAAAGGAGCAGATGATTATGGAGATCACTCAGCAGTCTATTGACGAAGAAACGTGTGTTATCAGCCTAGACGGCACACTGAATGCGCGCTCAGCAGACCAGGTAAAGGAGACTTTCAGGCAAGTAGCTGGTAAAGGCGTGCGGCAGGTGGTCTTAGATCTGGGCAACGTGCCTTTCATTGACAGTTCTGGCCTGGCGGCTCTGGTGTCTGGGCTAAAGACTTTGAACGAAAAGGAAGGCAGCCTGAAACTTGCCTCTTTGCAGTCGCAGGCCGACCTGCTATTCAGGCTAACTATGTTCGACAAAGTCTTCGAGATTTACCCTGACGTTGACTCAGCCACGCAGGCCTTTGCCTCATGAATGAAGTCAGTATCACGATCCACACCAAGCAAATAAACCAGCACTGTGCCACCATTGCTTTGGCGGGGCGACTGGATGCCAGCAATGCCCAGACGTTGAAAGAGAGCCTGGAACAACTCATCGATGGCGGCACGACCCAGTTAGTTGTGGATCTGACCCAGGTACCATTTATTGACAGTGCCGGACTGGCAGCCTTGGTATCGACGCTCAAAGCGACCCGTCGCGTTGGTGGTAATGTGCTGCTCTCCGGGGTTCAACCGCAGGCACGTACTGTCTTCTCGCTGACGATGCTCGACCAGGTTTTCGCCATCCATCCCAACGTTGAAGCCGCCTTGGATGGCCTGGAAGCAGATAGCTGACGAGTCTTTCGGCCTAGCTTAGAGGGCTGCCCCCTCCACGAGGGTGCGGGGATTACGCCCCCCTCCGCTTCGTTATGAGGACTCTGCGGCACCTAGTTGCTCGGTTACGGGCAGGAGAGCCTATGACCGTCACGGTTTTGATTATTGACGACGAGATACACATACGTCGCCTCATCTCACAAATGCTCGAACTGGCCGGCTACCAGGTGCTGGAAGCCGCCAGTGGTCCGGAGGCGCTGCGTCTGATCGAAGAGACCAGACCAGATGTGATCACGTGCGACATCTTCATGCCGGGTATGAGTGGCTTCGACGTGCTGGAAGCTCTCAAATCCGAGTCGGCCACGGCCGAGATCCCGGTTATTATGCTAACCGCCCTCGGCCAGGAGAAGGACACTAATCGAGCTATGGAGTTAGGAGCCGCCGACTATGTTACCAAGCCCTTCGGGACGACCAAGTTAGCCGAGACAATTGAGCAACAACTCGGGAGGGAGCAGAGAGACGACGCCTAAGGGCAAGCATCTATTACACAATGGGTTCTCTGACCAGCTCCGTATCCAACTATTCATTTCCCATCGTCTGGAAAAGATAACCAGGTAGAAGATCCGATGGGCGAGAGACTTGTAGTCGCTGCCGCGTCGATGCAAGTTGCGCATAACAAATCCCAAAACTTGAAGAAATATCGGCAGTTTGTTGATCAGGCCGCCGTCGAAGGCGTCCGCTTGCTCGTGTTTCCAGAGGCCTCTCTGCAAGGTTTTCTTTTCCATCTCGACCACCACTTTGATCCCCTGGAGTCGCGCTATCATTGGGAAAACGCTGAGACTGTCCCCGGCCCCAGCACCGAGATAATCGCAGAATGGGCCATTGAAAGAGACATGGTGATCATTTTCGGTTTGCTTGAGAGGGTTGACTACCCGGCTACGCCAGTGCTGCACAACAGTTCGGTGTTGGTAGGGCCCGGAGGCTATATTGGAACGTTTCGGAAGGTGCACCAGCCCAGCGAAGAGCTGCGCTATTACCAGCCTGGGCGCGAATGGTCCGTCTTCGATACCCCTCTTGGCCCGATCGGCATGCTGATTTGCTATGATCAGTGCTTCCCCGAGGCAGCACGCGAGCTCACCTTGCGAGGAGCAGATCTTCTTGCCATCCCCAATGCCTGGCCGAAAAGCGATCGCGCCTCCGACGATCGCTACGACTTCTATGGCCGTGCCCGGGCGGCTGAGAACTGTCGCTGGGTGCTGCAAAGCAACCAAGTCGGCCCATCAGATCAAGGGGATTTCGAGTACCTGGGTTACAGCCGAGTTATCGAACCTACTGGCATGGTCGCAGCCTATACCCCTGCCGGCCAGGAGGGCCTCGCTGTTGCTGAAATCAACCCCACTAAGTTTGACCCGACCCGAGCGCGCTCCGGCTGGTATCTTCAGCAACGCGTGCCAGCCACATACACCTCCATTGGAGCTACCAGCCCCTACGAGCATCTCAAATAGACAACCTCCTCTATCCACCAAAATGACTTTCGGGTAATCACCAAACAGCAATTCCAAATATGGCCGTTTAGCCTCAGGTGCAACGCACTTTTCGCCTATGAGGCGGCTGAAATCACGATAGATTGCCGATTTTGATGTGGTCAAGTGCGTTGCACCTTCTCGCCCC
>Ga0180437_10007393_pt1 | contig 14306 bp, 5 predicted proteins | sample SS_ome_4_FD_132410 | JGI IMG/M metagenome (GOLD analysis project Ga0180437, IMG submission 132410) | Hypersaline lake sediment archaeal communities from the Salton Sea, California, USA - SS_3_D_1 metaG | ecosystem: Environmental > Aquatic > Non-marine Saline and Alkaline > Hypersaline > Sediment...
AAGCTGCTCTATGAAGAGTGGATGCTCACCGACGATTTTTACGCCCGCAAGGTGGCCGAATGTGAAGCCGCGCTTTGAGATCCGCGTGCGGTCCGGCGCTGTCGTAGGGGGGATACTGCTGTTGACCGCGTCTCTCACTATCTGTGCCACCTTCGCGGAAGCAGTGGCTCCGTACGGGCTTGCGGCCGGCACTGCTTCTGCGAAGCAGTGGCACACCGTCTATGACTGCCCTGACCGATGAAACATGCGGTCTACCCAATCAACTTGCCAGCAAGGACTGCAAAATGAAACGAAATACCGTCTGGCGACCGGGGCTCTTGTGGATTGTGATCGCGACTCTCGTCGGCGAAGCCGCTAACACAGCCGGGCAGGTGGAAGAACGCGGTGGAAACCGCGAGCAGATTCGCATTGCGGAGAACGTACTGCTCTACCAGCGGAGCAACGGGGGATGGCCGAAGAATTATGACCGGGACCGCAAGCTGACCGACGCGGACCGAAAGCGGCTGGCGGATGAAAAGAACCGCGGGGACACCATGTTCGACAACGGGGCGACGCACACGGAGGTGCGCCTGCTGGCCAAGGCGTACCACGCAACCGGGGACGAGCGGTTCAAGAGGGCTTTTCTCCGCGGTGTGGAGTACATGTTGCAGGCGCAGTACGACAATGGCGGCTGGCCGCAGGCGTATCCGAACCCGCGCGGCTATTCCCGGCACATCACGTTCAACGACGGGGCCATGATCGGCGTGATGACCGTGCTGCGGGACATGGCCCGAGGCACGCCACGGTACGGCTTTGTCGACAAGGACCTTCGCTCGCGGGCCGGGAACGCCGTGGAGAAAGGGATTCGGTGCATTCTTAAGTGCCAGATCGTGATCGACGGCAAGAGGACGGCCTGGTGCGCCCAGCACGACGAGACCACGTTGGCCCCCAGCCAGGCTCGCAGTTACGAGTTGCCTTCGCTCAGCGGAAGCGAATCGGTCGGCGTCGTCCGGTTTCTGATGGACGTCGACCGGCCCGGGCCGGAGGTGATCGCGGCCGTCCAGGGAGCGGTGGCCTGGTTCGACGCGGCCAAGCTCGAAGGAATCCGGCAGATCAACCGGGAGGACACGTCCCAGCCCAGGGGCTACGACAAGATCGTGATCCGGGACCCTTCGGCGCCGCCGATGTGGGCCAGGTTCTACGAGATCGGGACCAACCGGCCGATCTTCTGCAGCCGCGACGGCATACCCAGGAAGACGCTCGCGGAAATCTCCTACGAGCGTCGCACGGGCTACGGCTGGCTGGGGTACTACGCGGCCGGACTTCTCGCCAAGGATTATCCGGCCTGGCAGGAGAAATGGGCGCCGGACCGGAACGTCATCGAGTGATCAGGCGACCTGACGACGGCGTCGCGTATCCACGCAACGCCCTCTCCACGACACGGCTAGTCAAGAACAGCGCGCCGGGAATACCGAACAGCAGGATCGGGCCACCGGGTAGCGATCCATTCCCGATCATCTCGACGCCGAGAAACAGCGCGAATCCGATCAACGCCAGGCCGCCGCCAACCGCCCTGCGCCACCATCCCAAGATGAAGCCGGCGAGCATCACTGCCATCGCGAGGAATTCCAACTGAACGGGCACCGCCTGTGTGAAGACGTTGGGAAGGCCGCCGTAGCCGAACGTAAAGGCACACACGAGGCCGGCCAGCAATAGGCCGGTGAGGCCGGCAGTCCAACGGAGGGTCGGGGCGAGGCAGGCAATCGCGTGTCGAGTGTTCATCGATATGCTCCATTTGCTGTGGCGACTAACAGCCGCTGTTAAGGTAGGTTCTCGCTTTTCTCGCTACTTGATAAGGCTCGCCGCACGGCGGGAATACAACGCCGACTCAGAGATCGCGTGGCCGGTTGTCAGAACTCGCCCCTTAATGGGGGTGTTCTGCGCACCTGGCGGCGTTGGCCGGTTCCGGGACACCGCGACGACCCGGTTCGACTTTCGTACGGGATCCGACGATGCGTTGCAGAGAAGAGGATGCGGGACAACCCCGGCAAGGTGGACATTCACATCATGGGAATGATAGGATGATGAGCCGGAAGCGGCGGCGATTCCGTCGAATTGAGTCGCATTGAATCGATAGACGAAGAAAGGACCGGCTACTATGCAACCTTCATTATCGTTGAGTTGTTCTCGATGCATCGGGGCGATGGCAATTGGGCTGACTGTCCTCACAACGGCCGTCGGTGCCGATACGAACTCGAGTTCGTCTGCCGAAGAGGCTCGCCGGATCCTGGCCTCTACGGGCGTCCAGGGTGGGTTGATCGTCCATTTCGGGTGCGGTGATGGAGAGCTGCTGGCCGAGTTGGGTGACGACGCTCGCTTCATCGTTCACGGGCTGGACGCCGACGCCGAGAATGTCGCCCGGGCGCGTGCCCGGGTTCTTTCCCGGGGGCTCGACGGCCGCGTGTCGGCGGACCGCTGCGACGGCCGAAAGCTTCCTTACGTCGACAATCTCGCGAACCTCTTCGTCGCACGAGATGTCGGCGAGTTGCCGGCCGGCGAAGTCGAGCGAGTGCTTTGCCCCGGCGGCGTGGCGCTGGTCCACCGGAACGGTCGCTGGCTGAAAAGGACCAAACCGTGGCCCAACGAGATCGACGAGTGGCCCCATTACCTCCACGACCCGCAGGGAACCATGGTCAGCTCCGACGAGGTGGTCGGGCTGCCGCGCAGGCTCCAATGGGTGGGCGACCCGAAATGGATGAGAAACCACGATTTCATGGCCAGCCTCAACGGCATGGTGTCGTCCGGCGGCCGGATCTTCTACATCACCGACGAGGGACTCAGGAACCACATCTACTTGCCCGCTCGGTGGACCGTCGTGGCACGCGACGCCTTCAACGGCACGCTGCTGTGGAAGCGGAGCATCGACTCGTGGTTTCCTCATACGTTTCCCTTCAAGAGCGGGCCGGGCCATCTGCCGCGGCGGATCGTGGCCGACGGCGACCGCCTCTACGTCACGCTGGGCATTACCGCGCCGCTGAGCGTGCTGGACGCCGCCACCGGAAAGACGATCCGAACCTACGATCAGACCAAGGCCACCGAGGAGATCGTGCTTTCCGACGGCGTGCTGTATCTGCTGGTCGATCCCGACAAGACCACGTTCCCTTATAAACACGCGTCGGATAATCGCGGCCAGGAGCGCAACCGCGTCAACGAAGAGTTCGGCTGGTCGAAGGAGAGCCCCAACCGGCTGGTTACCGCCGTGTCCGTCGACAGCGGCGAGGTGCTCTGGAAGCATGAGAACAACATCGCGTCCCTGACGCTCGCGCTGGACGGGCAGAGCGTCTTTTTCTACGACGGCGAGCACGTGGTGGCCCTGGACCGAAAGACCGGCCGGAAGCGATGGGATTCGCCGCCGGTGGGCAACTCCACCACGCCCGCCACCGGCTATGCCCCCAGACTGATCGTGGGTGACGGCGTCGTGCTGTTGTCGACCAAAAATGCACGTGCCGGACGTCTGGTGGGAGTCTCTGCGGAAAACGGCGAGGTGCTCTGGCGGTCCGAGCAACTCAAGTCGGGACACTTCTCGCCGGAAGACCTCTACCTGATCGACGGCGTCGTCTGGACGGCCCAAACCGGCGGAAGCCAGTCCCAGGGCACCCGCTTCCAGGCGGTCGACGCCAAAACGGGAGAAACCAGGCACGAATTCGTGGCCGAGAACTGGGAAATCTTCTTCATGCACCAGCGATGCTATCCCGGCCGCGCCACCAAACGATACATCATGACCTCCGGCACCGGCACCGAATTCCTGAAACTGGGCACCGAGTATTGCGAGCTGCACCAATGGCTGCGCGGGGCCTGCATCTACGGCCTGATGCCGGCCAACGGCCTGCTGTACAAGACACCCGATTCGTGCGCGTGCTACTATCAGTCGAAGCTGCACCATTTCTGTGCGCTGGCTCCCATCCGCGAGCGGCCCGCAGCGAAAGCTCACCCGTCCGAACGTCTGGAGAAAGGCCCGGCCTATGAAGCCGGCCCAGCCGAGTCGGGGAAACTTGCCGCCGACGCCTGGCCGACGTACCGGCGCGACAACGCGCGAAGTGGTGCGACCGCCGCCGCCGTGTCGGCCGATGCAGACAAGCTGTGGCAGGCGGACCTGGGCGGCAAGCTGAGCACCATGACCGCCGCCGTTGGGAAGCTGTTCGTGGCGGCCGTCGATCGGCACACGGTCCATGCCCTTAACGCCGACTCGGGCAAGACCGTCTGGTCCTACACTGCGGGCGGACGCGTCGACAGCCCGCCCACAATCGCCGGCGGCCTGGTCCTGTTCGGCTGTGCCGACGGCTGGGTCTATTGCCTGAGGGCTTCCGACGCCGCGTTGGTGTGGCGTTTTCGGGCGGCGCCGGCCGCCGACAAGCTGGTCTCGTACGGACAAATCGAATCGGTCTGGCCGCTTCACGGCAGCGTGCTGGTACGCGACGGCGTGGCCTACTGCGTGGCCGGGCGAAGCCGGTTCGTCGACGGCGGTTTGCGCCTGGTCCGCTTGGATTGCGCCACCGGAAAGCTCCTTTCCGAAACCGTGCTGAGCGACAAGGACCCGCGGACCGGCGAGAACATCCAGACCCTGGCGGCTGGAAAGGCCGTGCCGGTGGCCAACGCCGATCTGCTCTCGTGCGACGGCGATCGCGTCTATATGGCGGCCGAGCAGTTCGATCCGGACGGCAATCGCATCGACGTGGAGCTGATAAGAGGCAAGGAGAGAAATCAGGCGGGAGAAGGCCGCCACCTGTTCTGCCCGACCGGCTTCCTCGACGACTATTGGTTCCACCGCTCCTACTGGATCTACGGCAAGAACGCCGGCGAGGGACACGGAGAATATCCCGTTCCGAGGAACTTCACGCCGTGCGGGCGGATCATGGTGTTCGACGATGCGAACGTCTACGGTTTGATCTCCGAGAACCTGGGCAACAACATCAACCCGCGAACCTCCTACACCCTCTACGCGGCCGGCAAGGACGCCGCCGTCACGCCGCAGCCGGCGACCGGTGACCGGGCCGGCCGCCGCCAGGCCGGGCCGAGGGCGGCCGCACGACGGATGCCGTATCGCTGGCGGGTCGAGCAGTCGGGCATCCTGGCCAATGCCATGGTGTTGGCCGGCGGGACCCTGCTGATGGCCGGGCCGCCCGACGTGGCCGACGAGCAGAATACCTACGGCTTCGTCTACGGAGCGGACGACCAAATCAATCGACAGATGCAGCGGCAGGAAGAGGCCTGGCTGGGCAAACAGGGAGGCGTGTTGTGGGCCGTTTCCGCCGAAAGCGGCGAGCGATTGGCCCAACGGAAGATCAACGCGATTCCCGTCTGGGACGGCATGATCGCCAGCGGCGGCCGGCTGTATCTCGCGCTGAAGGACGGAACGGTTCTCTGCCTTGGCGACCGATACACGAGCGCCGGCAAGAAGAGCAAGCGTTGAAGTCTCCAGGACAAGACGCAAGTGACCGACGGCAATTGAATCCTCTTGGGAGCAAATCCATGAAATCACGTCGAACCATGATTCCCATAGTGTCGGCTTTGCTGCTTTCCACCCTGACCTTTGCAGAGGTCGACGCGGCGCCGCCCGACGTCTTGCGGGCGGATGCCAAAGCGCGCGTCGTCGTGATGACCGACATCGGCGGCGACCCGGACGACCGACAGTCGATGGTGCGTTTTCTGCTCTACGCTTGCGACTTCGACGTGGAGGGGCTGTGCACCGGCTTCGGGCACGGCCATTACGAGGTCACGCATCCCGAGCTGATCCGTGCCGCCGTGGACGCCTACGGCAAGGTGCTGCCGAATCTCTACAAGCACCGCTCCGACTACCCGTCGCACGAACGGCTCGTGGGCCTGATCAAGGACGGCCATAACGGCGATCCGCACCGCGTCGGACCCGGCATGGACTCGGAGGCGTCGGAGTGGATCATCCGGGTCCTCGACCGCGACGACCCCCGTCCGGTGTGGTTCTCGATCTGGGGTGGTCCGCGGGAATTGGCCCAGGCGATCTGGAAGGTCTCCCAGACGCGCTCGCCCGCAAAACTGGCTGAGCTGAAGCGTAAGATTCGCGTGCACTCGATCGCCGACCAGGACCGCACGGCCGGCTGGGTCAAGCAGCATCATCCTGACGTGTTTTGGGTCTATTCCAACCAGCTCTTCCGCGGCATCTGGAAAGAGGGCGACCAGGCCATCGTCTCGCCCGAGTGGCTCCGAAAGCACGTGCTCGAGGGCCACGGCCCGCTCGGCCCGTTGTACCCGCCCAAGGCCTCCGGAAAGGACGGCGTAAAAGAAGGCGACACGCCGTCCTTCTTCTACGTTCTTCCCAACGGCTTGAGCGATCCCGAGCATCCCGAGTGGGGCAATTGGGGCGGGCGCTTTCGGCCCAGCGGTTTTGCCCATGAGTTCATCCCGGCCGAAGACCTGCTGGACGGCAAGCCCGACCTGCTCTACTCGATCCACCGCTGGCGGACGGCCTATCAAAACGCTTTCCAGGCCCGTATGGATTGGTGCGTTCGGCCGTATGCCGAGGCCAATCACGAGCCGACGGCCGTCTGCAACGGAAATCGGACCCTCGGCGTGTTGAAGATCCAGACCGATCCTGGGGCCGAGGTCAAGCTCAGTGCGGCCGGCTCGTCCGATCCGGACGGCGACGCGTTGACGTACCGTTGGTGGGTCTATCGCGAGGCGGGCAGCTATTGGGCCGAAGCGCCCCTTCGAGGCGCCGACAAGATCGAAGCGGTCGTGACCGTCCCGCAGCAGGCCTCCGGCCGGACGATTCACGTCATTCTCGAAGTGACCGACCAGGGCAAGCCGCCGCTGGTAGCCTATCGGCGCGTGATTCTCGACGTCAGCGGCAAGCCGATCCAGCCGCCGGCCGGGACGCTCGACGTCGAAGAAGACTTGACCACGCCGATCACCAGGCTGGAAGGTCCTCCGGCCAAGAACGGCCCGTGGGAATTCTGGCGGGGGATCAACGTCAACGGCCCGCCCATCACGATCGACGAAAACCGCTGGGAAGGCGACGCTGCGCCGAACTTCGTCTGCCACGACAAGCCGCTCAGCAGTCCTCAGGTCGTGCTCCGTCCACCAACCGACGCGGACCGGGCGAAGATGATCCACTCGTTTCGCTGGGACCGCGAGGCCAGGCTGCAACTGTCGAGCGTGCCGGTGGGCGTCTACGCCGTCTATGCGTACGTCTGGGAAGAAACCGGTCCCGAGACGTTCCGAATCCGTCTCAACGGGCGGATGGTCGAGAGGGACTACTACAGCGGGCGAGCCGGCCGATGGCGGCGGCTCGGCCCATGGATCACCGACGTCGACGACGGAAGCATTACGATCGCCTCCGAGCGAGGCGCCGCCAATTTCAGCGGCATCGAGGTCTGGCGACGCACAGGCAAGTCGGAATGACTTCCGTACCCTCCACGGTCCTGATGCTGCTTTCAGGCACCGTTGTGATCGCGTGAGGCCTGGACCGCGCAGACCTCCGCTCGTTTCAGCGTTCCCCCCCCGGCATCGGGGAGCGTACGTTTCGGTGCCAGGCGAGATCTTGCGGGCCTCAAAATGTTTGACACGAATCTTGGGGGCAGCTATACTGCCGACTGTCTGATGGTCAGATACTCAAACAGTGGGGGTAGCCATGAGATCACCCGAGTCGAAGGAGATCGTCATCGGCACCCCGCTTTCTTGGCCACTTGCGACTCGTCCAGGCGCGCGGAGCGGGACCATCCCGTTCTCGCTCCGCGACAGCCGGGACCGCTCCCAAGCAGTCTCTTTGCGAGTCCCTGAGGCGGCTTCGTTCTTCCGCAGCGACGTTTCGTCGTCCTCTGCCAACAGGAGAGAACCATGTTAGCACCGTTTGGAATTCAGCCGCGACGGCAGAACGTCGCACGCGTCCTCTTCGTTGCCCGGGCCGCCTTGTGCTGGGTGTTTTTGTGGAGCATGGCCGGCCCGCCCGCCCATGCCCAGACCGAGGCCACGTGGAACGGCGGCGCCGGAACGACCAGCTACGACGATCCCAATAACTGGGACACGCTTGCCGTGCCCGTCAACAACGGCGGAACCACCTACAACGTGACCATTCCCGGCAGCAAGACCGTCGAGTTCGACGTGGACGGAGTCAGCGAAGTGACGGACCTGACGCTCGGCGGCGGGAGCACGCTGACGATCGCGCCGGGGGAACAGCTCAACGTGCTGGACGATGCCCGCATCTCGGGCACGATCTCGACCACGGCCGGGACGTTCCACGCGTCGGGTGTGGGCGCCCAGTTTCCCGGCAACTCGGCCTTGCTCTACGCCTCGGGAGGCGGCCAAATAGCCATCGCCGCGGCGGCCTACACGAACACCCGAAGCGACTACCGCAACCATCTGACGTTCGTGTCGGCCCAGGGGCAGGATTCCCTGGTCGACTTGTCGTCGGCGCAGAGTTTCAGCGCGTCGGGATCGTGGGGCAGGTATGGCACGTTCTATTACGACGTCGTGGCCAGCGATTACGGCGTGGTGGATCTCTCCAGCGTCGGCGCGATTACCGGCGCCACCGACGACGACTGGCTGCGATTTCGCGTTCTTACCGACGGCGACGTTCCGCTGACGGCGCTCACGCAGATCGGCGGCCGAACGCAGTTTGTCGTTGAAGTGGACAACTACATCTTCCCCGCCCTGGACACGACCTCCGATACCTACTTCGCGATCGGCGCCGGCCGTGCCGTCAGCGCGCCGGAACTGACCGAGTTCTCCGGCTCGGTCGGCGGCATCAACATCTCGGACGGGGGAAGCTTCACCGCGGCCAAGCTGACGTCGATCTCCGGCTCGGGTGGCTCGCTGTCGGTCGGCGCCGGAGCCACGCTCAGCGCGGCCGAGTTGCTCTCGATCGACGGCAAGGCGCTCTCGATTGCCGCCGGTGGCACGTTCACCGCGCCGAAGCTCGCTTCCTTGACCAACAGCACGCTGACGCTCGGCGCCAGTCAGACCTTCGCGCACGGGGTGATCGAGGACGTCAACTATTCGGGACTCCACGTCCGCGACGGAAGAACGCTGACGCTGGACGGCGTCGGCGGATATACGAACGTTTTGAGCGATCGCCGGGCCCACGTGACGCTGCTGTCGGCCGAAGGGCAGGACTCCCTGCTCGATCTCTCCGGCGCGCAGAGCTTCGACACGGGCGGGACATGGGGTAGATATGACCAGTACTACTACGATGTCGTGGCGAGCGACTTGGGGGTTGTCAACCTCTCGAGCGTGGGCACGATCGTCGGCGCCACCGACGACGACTGGCTGCGGTTCCGCATCTCGACCGGAGGCAATATCCCGCTGACCTCGCTCACGCAAACGTCCGACCGGACCCAGTTCGCCATCGACGTGGACAACTACAGCTTTCCCGCGCTGCAAACGGCCGCCGATACGCACTTCGCAGTCGGCGCCGGCCGGGCGGTCAACGCACCGGAACTGATGACACTCTCCGGCTCGGCTGGCGGCATCGCCGTCTCGGACGGGGGGAGCTTCACCGCGGCGAAGCTGACGTCGATCTCCGGCTCGGGCGGTTCGCTCTCGGTCGGCGACGGGGCCACGCTGAGCGCCGCCGAACTGCTCTCGATCGACGGCAAAGCCCTCTCGATCGCCGCCGGCGGCACGATCACCGCGCCGGAGTTGATCTCCCTGACCCGGAGCACGCTGACCCTCGGCGCCAATCAGACGTTCACGCACGGCGCGATCACCGACGTCGACTACTCCGAGTTGCACGTCCGGGACGGGGCCGCCCTGACCTTGGACGCCGTCGGGGGATACACCAACGTTCTGTCCGACCACCGCGCTCACGTGAAACTCCTCACGGCCGAGGGCCTGGACTCCCTGCTGGACCTGTCTTCGGCGCAAAGCTTCGACGCGGGGGGAACGTGGGGAAACCACAACCTGTATTACTACGACGTGGAGGCGAGTGACCACGGGGTGGTCGACCTCTCGAGCGTCGGCACGATCGTGGGGGCTACCAACGACGACTGGCTGCGGTTTATCGTCCAGACGGAAGGCGACATCGTGTTGTCGTCGCTGACCGAGACCAGCGGCCGCACGCAGTTCGTCGTCGAAGTAGACAACTACAGCCTGCCCGCTCTGGTGACGGCAGCCAATACGCATTTCGCAGTCGGTGCCGGCCGGGACTTCAGCGCGTCGGAGCTGGTCACGATCTCCGGGGCGGCCAGCGGCCTCGGCGTCGCCGACGGGGGGAGCTTTACCGCCGCGAAGCTGACGTCGATCTCGGGCTCCGGCGGCTCGATCTCGGTCGGCGACGGGGCCACGCTCAGCGCCGCCGAACTGCTCTCGATCGACGGCAAGGCCCTCTCGATTGCCGCCGCCGGCACGATCACTACGCCGAAGCTGATCTCCCTGACCAACAGCACGCTGACCCTCGGCGCCGATCAGACGTTCACGCACGGGCTGATCACGGACGTCGACTATTCGGAACTCCATGCACGCGACGGCGCGACGCTGGCGCTGGGGAGTGTGGGGGCATACACCAACTTCATGAGCGATTACCGCAGCCATCTGACCCTTCTGTCGGCCCGGGGCCAGAACTCCCTGCTCGATTTGTCTTCGGCCCAGAGTATCAGTGCAGCGGGGTTTTATGGGAGCTACGCCGTATACTACTACGACATCGCGGCCTCCGATGGCGGCGTGATCGATCTGTCCAGCGTGGGCTCGATCACGGGTGCCGGTCAAGACGACTGGTTGCGGTTCCGCATCGAAACCGAAGGCGACATTCCGCTGCCGTCGCTCACACAGATTAGCGCCAGAACGCAGTTTGTCATCGACGTGGACGACTACAGTTTTCCCGCCCTGGAAACGGCCGCCAATACCCACTTCGCCATTGGCGCCGGCCGTGCAGTCGACGCACCGGAGTTGACGACGCTCTCCGGCTCGGCCAGCGGCATCGGCCTTTCGGACGGGGGGAGTTTTACCGCGCCCAAGCTGACGACGATCTCCGGCTCGGGCGGTTCCCTGACCATCGGTGACGGGGCCACGCTCAGCGCCGCTGAACTGCTCTCGATCGACGGCAAGGCCCTCTCGATTGCCGCCGGCGGCACAATCACCGCGCCGGAGCTGATCTCTCTGACCAACAGCACGCTGACCCTCGGCGCCGATCAGACGTTCACGCACGGGCTGATCACGGACATCGACTATTCGGAACTCCATGCCCGCGACGGCGCGACGCTGGCGCTGGGGAGTGTTGGGGCATACACGAACTTCATGAGCGATTACCGCAACCATCTGACCCTTCTGTCGGCCCAGGGGCAGAACTCGCTGCTTGATTTGTCTTCGGCCCAGAGTATCAGTGCAGCGGGGTTTTATGGGAGCTACGCCGTATACTACTACGACATCGCGGCCTCCGATGGCGGCGTGATCGATCTGTCCAGCGTGGGGTCGATCGCTGGTGCCGGTCAAGACGACTGGCTGCGGTTCCGCGTCGATACGGGCGGACAGATCGATCTCTCCAGCCTGCGATCGATCACCGGTCGCACGATGTTCGACGTCAACGGCGACGGTGTGCTGAAACTGGGCGACGTGGCCATCACGGCCACCACCTATTTCAATATCAACAGCCCCGATACCGACGTCGACGTCCAGGGCAGCCTCTATCTGGACGGGGCCAGCAAGTTGACGATGGTCCATGGGGCGACGATGGAACTTGAGGGCGATTTCTTCTACGCCTATACGGACGAAAGCCAGTTGGCCACCACCGAGGCGATTCTGCACTTCGACGGCTCCGGCGTCCAGTTCCTTGAAGTCGGCGGAGAGAACCTCGGCCTCGGAGGGCCCACTGCCGGAAACTTCGGCTTCGGACGCCTGCTGGTGGGGCAGGAGGGCTCGCCGACCACCGTCCTGCCCGTCGACCTATTCGACAACGGCAATCGTACCGGCGGTGGACGCGAAGCGCTTTACCTGTTCGGCGTCGGGGGGCTCGACGGGCTGGAACTGCTCGGCGGCTCGACGCTGGTGCTCGACGGCATCGACGTTTATTCCTGGCAGGACGGCGAAATGGTTTATCTCAACGACTTGTTCGACCCGGGCGTCAAGAAGATCGCCTACGCCGGCGGCACGATCATGATACCCGAGCCGTCCAGCCTGGCGCTGCTGGCGGCCGCCGCCGTGGCGCTGTGGTTCTACCGTCGTTTCCGCCGCCAATGATCCCGCACGCGTGTTTTGCCGAACCTCCCTCACGGTACCGGAAGCACATGAAGACATCCTACAGGGCGAAGCCATGAATCTGCGAAACTTGATTCAACGTCGATCGAAAAAGTTTCGGTCGGAAGAACGCTGTGCAGGCCGATGCTGCACGGGACGCCAAACGCGCGGGAGGCGCGCGGCCCGGTTCGAGGCACTGGAGCCCCGCTGGCTGCTGGCGGGCGAGCCGGTCGTCGTGGCCCACGATCCGGCCGGCACCACGCACGATCCGGTTTATGAGATCCTGATGGATCTCTCCGAGCCGGTCGTCGGGGAGGACGCCCGCGACGCGAGCAACTACAGCCTGCTCCACTTGGGGGCCGATCGCGCCGCCGGCGGCGACGACGATCAGCAGATTCAGATTCTGCCCAGCTACGCCGACGGCTCGACCCGAATCCGGCTGGCCACCACCAGCGACCTGAGCCCGTGGGGTGAAATCGACTATGGGTTCCCCAACGGGATCCTCGGGGATTGGCAGGTGGACGAGGGCGGCGCGGCGGTTACCCAGCATGCGGACGGCGGAAACACGTTCTTCGTCAGCGATCTCGACATGATCGACGGCCAGTTCGTGGGCCGCATGTCCGTCGAGCAAACCGACGACGACGACTTTATCGGGATCGTGTTCGGCTTCCAGCAACATCCGGTCACGGGCCGGCCGGACGGCTACTACCTGCTCAGTTGGAAACAGGCCGATCAGAGCACGGCCGAAGCCGGTCTGAAACTGGCCAAGGTCACCGAGACGGGACTGTCCGGCCAGCGGGCCGATCTATGGGACCTCGACGACGCCGATCCGCACGTCGACATCCTGGCCGAGCAGCTCGGTTCCGGCTGGCAGGACCAAACGCTGTACAACTTCCAGATCGACTATCGGTCCGACGGGACGATCGGCGTGTTGCTTCGCGAGGCCGTCAGCGGCCTGGTCGTCTGGGACGTCGCTTATCAGGATCTTTCGCCTTTGGGCCCGGGCAAGGTCGGCTTCTACAACTTCAGCCAGGCGTCGGCCCGCTATACGAATCTCGATTACGCCTCCTCCTTGCCCGACGGACATTATCAACTTACGGCCCGCTCCGGCGACCCGGGGCTGCGCGACCTGGAGGGCAACTTCCTCGACGGCAACGCCGACGGAACCGGGGGCGACGACTTCGTGACCACCTTCGAGATCGACACGGCCGTGCCGGCGGTCGCCATTGACCTGCAAGCGGCCAGCGACGCCGGCCAGTCGGACCAGGACGACCTGACCAACGTCACTTCGCCGGTGTTCGACGTGACGGTCAACAAGATCGGGCGAATCGAAGTCGACTTCGACGGCGACGAGACCCCCGACGCCACCCAATTCGTTTCGGAGCCGGGAACGTATCCTTTCACGGCCTCTTACGCGGCCGACGGCGCCTATACGGCGACGGTCGCGTTCTTTTCGGCCTCGGGCGATCCGAATCCCGCGGAGGCTGCGATTCAGGTGACGATCGACACCGAAGCTCCCCAGTTGGAGGCCGGGGCGTCCGTGGCCGAAGCCCCCTGGTCCCAGTACGATTTCACGTTCCACGAACCGGTCGACCCGGCCACCTTCGGCCCGGAAGACGTCGTGCTGGAGAAGATCCTCGGCCCGGAGGACCGGGAAGTCATTCCGATCGATGCAGTCTCGGGAAGCGGCACGCAGTATACGGCGTCGTTTACGCCGCAACTTAGCGCGGGCAACTACGAGTTTCAAATCGGGCCGAACGTTGCGGACTTGGCCGGGAACCCGATGAGCGATGTGGTCACGCGGACCTTGGCACTGGACCCCGACGTAACCGGACCGGCGCTCACGGACGTGCAAATCGGGCCGAGTGCCCTCTCGCTGACTTATTTCGACGCCAGCGGACTCGACGCAGCCAGTGTGACCGACCACGCGAACTACACGCTGTTTGCCAGCGGCGGAGACGGAACGTTCGGCGAACCCAACGACGTGGACCTGACGGCCCGAATCGGCGCGATCGAATTTGACGCGGTAACCGGCGTGGCCACCCTGCCGTTTCTTCCGGAAATCGACGATGAAGTGTTGCTGCTGACCATTCGGGCCACCGCCCCCGACGGCGTGCGGGACCTGGCCG
>Ga0180437_10007394_pt1 | contig 14305 bp, 5 predicted proteins | sample SS_ome_4_FD_132410 | JGI IMG/M metagenome (GOLD analysis project Ga0180437, IMG submission 132410) | Hypersaline lake sediment archaeal communities from the Salton Sea, California, USA - SS_3_D_1 metaG | ecosystem: Environmental > Aquatic > Non-marine Saline and Alkaline > Hypersaline > Sediment...
GGCCGGCACCGTTTTAGTCGGGAATCACCATCTTTTTCCGGGGAAAAAAGTCTGGTACTGGGGCAACAATGATATTCAACGGCTGTGGGATCAAATGCTCACCGACAGCGACGGTCCCTATTTAGAGCTGATGATGGGGCTTTATTCGGATAGTCAGCCCGATTACAGTTGGAACAGTCCGTATTCCACCAAGTACGGCACGATGTACTTTTACCCGATTAAAAACCTTACTGCCATTAAAAATGCCAGTAAAGATTTTGCCATTAGTCTGGTCGAACAAGACCGGGTGGCTACAATTGAAATTTACGCAACGGCTCCCGTGAGCGGTCTGAAAGTGGTTTTAAGTGACCCGAAAGAGACGCTTTTTACCGAAACTGTTGAGTTGAGTCCCCTTGACACTTATCGCAAACAGGTAACTCTGGCTCGAGATTACACACCGGGCGAACTGATACTGGCGCTGGTCGATCAAGCGGGCAACGAATTGATTGTCTATTCGGCGGAAGCCCGTAAGGACAAACCTCTGCCGGAAGTTTATCAAGATCCCGAAGCCCCGGAGACGTACCTTTTCGCCGATGAATTGTTTCTGGTGGCGCTGCGATTGGAACAGTACGGTCATCCTCGCTTTGCTCCGCTGAAATATTACCTGGAAGCCCTCAAACGGGAGCCGAACCACATTTTGGCGAATACGCATCTGGGAATCTGGTATTTGAAAAAAGGTCTCAACCAGTTGGCGGAGGAGCGGCTGCGGGTGGCGGTGAATCAGGTTACGGGCAATTACACCCGGGCTAAATACGATGAGTCGTTGTATTACCTGGGGGTGGCCTTGTACAATCAGCAGCGCTGGGAAGAGGCCTACGATGTGCTCTATCTCGCCACCTGGAATGAGGAGTGGGCTTCGGCGGCTTACTACCTGCTGGCGCTGATTGACTGTCGGCGGGGAAATATTGACCCGGCTGGCGCGGCACTTGACCGGGCGATTGCGGCCAATTCCAATAATACCGAAGCCCAGGTTTTGAAAGCCGTTCTTCTGCGAAAGCACAACCAAATCGAAGCCTGCAATCAGCAAATCGAAAGGGTATTGGCTTTTGATCCACTTCATTTAACGGCGCTGAATGAATCCTATTTACTTGCCAAAATTACCAGGCAGCATTCTGAAACAGCTTTGGCTGATTTGCTAGCCCATTTTCGTGATGAACCGGACAATTATCTGGAAACCGCTGCGCGCTATGGAGCCGCCGGTTTTTTTCAGGATGCGATTGATTTGTTGAGCATTGCGGCCACCTGCGACTTGAAGCAATTAAAAAATAATCCGATGATTTTTTACTACCTGGGTTATTTTTACCAGCAACTCGGTCAATCCGAAAAAGCCCGGAAGCATTTTCAACAGACCGCGACCTTACTCACTGATTTGTGCTTTCCGTACGGCCAAACCTCAAAAATAGTGCTGGAAGCGGCCATCAAGCATAATCCGACGGATGCCACCGCTCATTATTTAGCAGGAAATGTTTATGCCGACAATGACCCGGGCCGGGCCATTGAAATGTGGGAAAAATCTGTCGCCCTTAACGACAAAATGGCGATGGGTTACCGTAATCTGGCTTTTCTGCAGGCTAATATTTTTGATGAACTGCCCCCGGCTTTAGCCAATATTGAAAAGTCAATTCGTTTAAATCCCGACGATCCGCGCCGGCTGTTTGAAGCCGATATTTATGCAGCTTATGCCCGGATTTCGCCGGCAGAGCGCCTGGCGCTGTTGGAAAAGCATTCACGGACAGTAGCGAAGTGGGACAAGTTAGCCCTGCGGCGGATCAGTCTCAGGAACTTTTTTGGCCAGTACGAGCGCACCATTCCCGAGCTGAAAAATCGTCATTTCTACGTGGCCGAGATTACGCATATTAATCCGCACATTGAATGGACCAATGCCCATCTTTACCGGGGCATTCAAGCCCTGGCGAAGGGAGACCACGCAGCGGCCTTAGCCGATTTTAATGCAATTCTAGAATTTCCCCGCAATCTGGAAATTGCCCGGGACACCAAAACTGGTACGGCTCACTTCTGGATCGGCAAAACTTATGAATTACTGAAACAACCAGCGCAAGCCCATGAAGCGTACCAAAAAATGGTCGCTTTCAAATCCGGTCAGGGCTGGGGAGCTTATGCCACCCCCCTGATTCGATTTTACGCGGCGCTGGCCTTGCAAGCTCTCGGCGAAACGTCCACCGCCGACGAGGTCTTCCACGCGTTATTAGTAGACGGCCGTCACTCCCTGGATGAAACGGCGCCGACCGGTCTGGATTTGAAAGGCGTGCGTGTCCGCCAGGATCTGCGAAACAACCGCGCTGAGGCCTATTTTTCAATGGCGCTGGGCCATCTGGGAAAGGGAGATGAGTCGTCGGCAAAAACCGCTTTCCAGCAAGTCCTGGTCATCAATCCCGCTCATATTGATGCGCATAATTTGTTGAATAATCGGGAGTTGTTGGGATTGATTGGGAGGGAATGAGGTTGGGGGGAGGGATTTTGGCGGTCCTCCTAGTTAAAAGTTCAGTTTAAAAAAAATTGTCATCAATATTGCTATCCATGTATATCAAAAAGAGCCTTTATGACTTGGTTTTTTAAATGTTAGAACGCAAGTTTAAAGATAATACTTATTTTTACTGGCGAGTAGATTGTTTTTAATTGGGGTATATGTTATATCAATCGTTAATATGGGAATATTTTGTAATTTTTTGTTGCCTTTTATTTAAAAAATTGTTATATTAGTTATCACAAATATTGCTAGCTCATTATTTTTTTATTTCTGCATTTTTGGATATTTATTTCTCTCTTAATACTGTTTAGGATTGAGTAAAAAGGATTTTAAAAGCAAATAATTAAGGAGGAAGCAACTCCGAAGCACGTGCCTCTTATGGTTTTTCACCTAACATCTCGTTTTTAGATTCCTCTATCAATATTATTTCTGGTTTGTTTAGTACAATATTATCAATATGTTGTTTTTCATTTATATAACAAATTAAGTAATTTATTTAAATGATAATATTTATAGCCAATCAATTGATATAAGAAACAAATTTAAGGGAGAGTTTTTATGAGCAATAGTATTATCAATAAATTATTAGTATTTAAATTATTTTATTCTCAAAAATTTGCAAATTTTTTCAAACATCCAATGGTTACTTCTATTGGTGGTGCTATTGTTGGAGCATTAGTCACATATTGGCTTGTTTCACCATGTCCAGAACCTTTTGAAACTTGTTGGAAAATTCAAAATAATGGTGTTCGTTATTTTTATAAAGAAGCTTTTTATGATCCAGTTTTTGATAAATGGTATGGTTGTCATTTAATGGCTGATTGTTTTTCCAATCCAAAGCAATTGGCTGAATTTTTAAAAAATAGCTCAACTAATAATGAAGATATTGAAAATTATATTGAGAATTTAACTTCAGGTGAACAATCTGTCAGTACTTGGAATGCAATAGCTATTTTCCAGGAAGCTTATTGGCGTTTAGTAAAAGAAGACCATATTCAAATAGAAGGAGATAGTGATAAATGTATTCAAATTTCATTGAGTAGGATTGAAAATGAAATTATAAATCAATTAAATAAAAAATATCTTGAAATTCCAAAAATGAAAATATTAATTAATTCTTGTATAGTTAAAATTGATCCATTCATTGCAGGAGATAATGCCAAGTTGTTAAAGAAAATAAAAAACGCTATAAATGAAATTTTGCCTAATTATATTTGCTTTTTAGAAGCTGGACATCCTACGAATTCACAATTTCATATCTCGCTCGAAGTAACAGAATTCAAAATAGAAAATACTATCATTCCACAATTAAAATTTAAATTTTATGAATATGATCAGCAAACCAATAGTGATTTCTTGCCGATTCCAATAGTTAGAACCGATAAATCAGTGAAAAATATTTTTATTCAAAATGCTTTTCGGGCATTTAGTGGTAAATTATTGCAGGAAAATATATTTAAATAAAATTAGTGTTACTATATAATTATTATTGAACTATAGATGAGGAGAAATAGAACATGAAAAAAGTCATTTTATTGTTTCTTATTATAAACATTCTATTTTTCAATAACATTATTCGTAGTCAATTAATTGAAAGCGATGATTTAACTTCATTAAATAATAAAATATTTGAAACACTTTCGTCTGAAAATGGAATTTTATCCAAAGTGTATAAATATTACCAATCAAAAGATCCATGGATTTATAATGAACGATTACTATATCATGTCGATATCGATTTAGATACAACAATAAATACAGTTGAGATAAATAAAATACAAGAATTAATTAAGTGGTCATTTAACAAGGCAAGAGATGTCTATCCTGATTCAGATGAAACAAAAAAAGGTATTCCTGATCTTCCAATACTAAAAGAACAGAATATTCGTAAATATTTTGACGATCCTTATATTTATTTCGCAAAACAAACAATATTGATAAGTAAATCCAAAGCCTTCATTACAGTAAATATTGATACTGCTATATTTTACAAGATATCCTCAGAGAATGTGATTAATGATAGGGTCAAGATCCCAAATACTGCTGCTACGCTATCTGGAATATTAGAACTTCCACGCAAAATAAATTATAACTTTCTTACGAGGCATAAATATATTACTAATTTAGTAGATAGTTTAATTCAGTCATTTTCGAAACAACATACATTTCAAAAAAAATTTAACGATCCAGCTTTAAAAGCTAATTATGTTCAACAAAATGAAGATATATTTAAAAAATACATTAAACCCCCGTTAGAAAAAATTGCTTCGCCTGAGGCAGTTATTCATATGGAAAAATTTTTAACACGCTTTTTAGGGAATGAATATGCCATATTTTATGATCATTTTCCAATTTACAATCCAGAATTTGACGTTTTAGAGACAGATAGAATACAAGATGCAAACGTTGAAGCATTTGAAAATTATTCACTTTTTTTAGTAAATCAATCAGAAAAAAAATCTAATAATACTGATTTTGGTTTACCAACTTTCAAACACTACTTAACAATTACTGATAGATCACTTTATGATATTTTTATAACATATCCGTCAACAAAATATAGTAACGATCTATTTGATCCATTGATAGCTATATTTGACAGTACATTGGGGAAAAAGTTTTATCATGATATCATAAGATTTTTTTATGGCTTTACAACGGCATTAACTATTCAAGATTTTAATTGGATTAATGACCATTATCTTGATTTGGCTATCCGTAATTATTATCCCAGTATATCTGATATTAATTCAAGAAGACTTGTTTCAATTGGAGAAGCAGAAATAACTAGAGGATACAAATCCCTTGATAAAAAAGGGCGTGAAGTATATGTAACTTTAAATGAGGGGGTATGTGGAAATGAGAGATTATCTACTGCATGGATTCTTTTTCATCAGTTCAGTGAGCGTTCCCTCTCGGAAATTAGTCTTGATAACAATTTATCTAACAGCTTTATACAAAATCCTGCCTTTATATTGAAAGTAAAAATGGATCAAAGATGGCGGACCATTGACAGAAGAACTCAAAGTATAAAATTGAATGATTCAACTAGAGTGGATTTTACATTGTTATGTATGAATATCGATCGATTAAATAATTGGCTATCTCAAAATAGCTTTGATAGACTTACAATTTTTACACTAGCAAATTATTTTCAAGATCTTTTTAATGATATGTACCCAAATGAAAAAGTTTCCTTTGAACGCGATTATCAAGAATTATATCAATATCTCGAGAAGAACAAGCAGTTATTAAATCGAATTCCAATAATTACGGTTAACGAAGAAGTGTTCCAAAAATCAAAGGATTCATTCCTTCGGCCATATAGAGAGATATTGCCTATATTAAGTTCAAGGGAAAGATTTGAAACCATATTGTCAGATATACGAAGATTTTATATTTCAACATTAAGAAAAGATATACATATACGAAGATTTTTATTTAATATCTGCTATATCAAAATATTTAGTCAAATTAGCAAGGTCGATGGTGAAAATAGATTTTTTATAAAACCAACTAAAGAAAAAGAATTTTATAATTTAATTTTGGGAGAAAGATGAAATGATAAAATATTCAATTTTATTATTTATCTTTTGTTATTTTATAATTTTTAGTAATAAAATTTTTGCTCAATATGATCAATGTTATACAGTTACAGAAAAAGATGGAAAATGTAAAATAATAAAACATGTTTTCGCATATCCTCCTAAAAAAGATATTTTTGCAGAATTTACCTGTATAATTAATAAACATATTGAAGGTTTTATATACGAAATCGAGTTTGAAAAATCGGAGGACGCATGGAGAATCCAATCGGATAGTTTAGGTTTGAAAGATGGTAATTTTTTCCTCAAAATATTTTTTAATGATGACAGAATCAACTCAAGCTATTGTAAAGGGGAAATTATAATGGATAGTACGACGGAGAATCATTATAGTCGTCCAGCTGTTGATATTAAACAAAGGTGGAAATGGATAAAATACCTTATCTTTGATATAAAGATTACGTACAATCCAGATTTTAATTGTAGGGTACATTATAAAATTATCAAATCCGATCAACCGCAATCAATTAAAAAAAAAATAAATTGCCCCACTCATATTTATTATCCATTAAAAATCACCTCAACTCCGCAAGGGGCAAAAATAATATTAAATGATACCTTACAAGCAGAACATACTGACACCATATTTCAAGATTATAAGTATAAATCAGTTACTGTGAAAGTAAAGATGGATGGGCACGAACCAAATCCACCAGAAAGAATAGAAAGAAATTTAAAACCAAATGTTGAGAATGAATTCCATTTTGATCTTAATCCAGTCGAACCAAATAGAATCCTCGAATATATCATATTTGGCGCAACTGTTGGCGGATCTTATGGTATTTGGTACCTTTTACATAAGGAAGAAAACGCCCCCAAAAAAATCCCAGCTCCTCCTAATTTACCAGAATAAAATTAAAGGAACTTTCGAATATTCTTAAAATCTAAGGTTAATATAAATGGATAAAAATCATGATTAATCGAAACAAAAAGCATTTTCATTTAGGAATAATTATCATAATTAGTACATTTTTATTTCCTAAGAAAATGTTGTCAAGCCAAAAAAATTGTGTACCTTTTAACACCGGTCTCTGGGGAGCTAATGTTCAAGCCATTGCCATCGATCCAGATGATCCTAATTTCATTTACATTGGTACATTGGGTGGTGGATTTTATTATTCAGACAACTCAGGTGAAACCTGGATAAAACATAATTCAGGCTTGTCCTGCTGTAATATTTTGTGTTTATTGGTCAAAAGACATGGTAATGAAAAAAGAATTTATGCTGGCACAACTAAAGGGATTTATTATTTTAAAGTTGAGCCAAATATTTTTAGTGATTGGATTTTTTTCCTTTCATCTCTTGGTAGAAAATGTATCAGTCTTTTAAAAGATTATAAATGTCCTGTAAATCCACCCGATTCTCGTTATCTAGATGCGTTTTATTGTGTTATAAAAGAAGAAGCATCATCAGAATTATGGATTTTGGGGAAAAATGAAATGATAAGATCAATTAGCTTAGGCTCAAATAAATATAAACATAAAAAGATTTATGATCTCATTCCTCTTTTACATTCTGTTGATTCAGAGCATAATATAGAAAAATTGCTAGTTGCAACTGATATCGGCTTACTCAGATTACCAGGGAGCAAGACTGATCAAATTAATCTTGTAATAAATAAACCGACTTATACACTTGCTGAATGCCCAACAGAAGATGGCAGTATTTTTTTACGTCATGTCGGTACAAAAGATGGGATATTCTATTCATTTGATCGAGATGCACAATTTTGGCATCAGTGTGAAATTGAAAAAGAGGCACAGCCGTATAATAAATTAACGGAACAAATAACTGTTATCGAGCCTTCATATCATGAAAAAATGATAAAAAAATATGCTGCTACTTTTCTTTCTAATTTTTATATAAAAGAAGAAGATGAGGAAGCACACCATGATATTTGGTACTTTGAAAATAACAATAACTTCTCAGGTCTAAAAGTTAACACCTTAGCAGTTAAAAATACCGTTGATCCAGACACGATTTATGCTGCATGCACTCAGGGTATATACTCGCGTCTGGATTTGGGGGACTCATGGTCTTCGGATGATTTTAAGAAGGTCTGCGCGGTCAGAGTTCACGATTTGTTTTATTATTGGAATCAAATAATAGATAAAAAACAGCTTTGGGCGGCAACTGATGGAACTATTTTCCATAACGATTTGAATGAAGAATCCTGGAAAGATGAATTTGGTTTTTATTCGTACATTACTTCTATTCGAATTGATTCAAAAAATGCTTTTGCTTATGCTGGTACGAAAGGTAATTATATTTATCGAAAACATCTCTATGAAGATAATTGGGAACTTTGGAATACAAATCTCCAGGATTCTTATGTTACTGTTATTGCAATTGACAATAAAAATAATGAAGGCTTGGTCTACATAGGAACCGAAAATAAAGGAATATTTAAAAGATCTTATGATGAAAATTCCTGGAACAAAGATGGAGTGAATGATAACAGAATAAATCAATCTCATATTACAAGTATCGTAATTGATCCGCTTCGAGAAGATAGAATTTTTGTTTCTGCCTTAAATAGTGAAGTTTTCAAAGTTGAATCAGGACAATTTTATCCCTGGAATCAAGCGATTGGCACTACAGATGTCTATTCCTTGGCTATAAATGAGAGTGAAAAAACCCTGTTTGCCGGTAGCAAAGATGGATGTTACATTTGTGCTGATCTTGAAAGTTTCAATTGGCAATCCTATACTTTACTACAGGATTATAAATTATTAGATAATAACATTTTTAAACTTCAAATCATTCCAACAGATACCGCATTTAAAGGTGTACTTTGCTTGATGATTACTGATTCAAGCAACGGTCAAACTCGCATTCTTAGAAACCTTATTAATGAAGAATTTATAGAGGACGAAACTATATTTTTTGAAGGTTGTCAGTTTGGTGAATCATTTTGTGTTGACTTGGAGAAGCCAAATGTGATTTATATAGGCACAAATGGAGCCGGTGTCTATAAATATGAATTCGAAAAAGGAGTACAACCAGAAATTTCAAAGAATATTGTAATTATCATTAAGGAAGGTGTCATTGGTCAGGAAAAAGGGACCTTTACAATTACAAACAATAATTCATTTAGTCCAATAATAGTATCCTTCTCTTTAAAGGATACTAAAAATTTTGAAATAAATTCAAAGAATCCAATAGTTATTAATCCAGGTGATACAAAAACGATTCCCATTCTCTTCAAACCATCTAAATATGGAACTTTAAAATCAGAATTAAAAATTGACTGGCGAGACATTTATCTTAATACTGTATTCAAAGATTCTAAAACAATAAGCTTGGTTGGAATACTTAACGGGGGCGATTTAATTATTAATGACAAGGTAGATAGTATTCTTGATTTACCTCATTATAAAATATGTATAGGTACTGAGATAACCGAAACTTTGCATTGGAAAAAAATAGGAAATGTCCAATTTAGTAGTTTTAGAATAAATGGACCGACAGATACAAATTTCAGCTTGATTGGGGATTGGAAAAATTCACTCACAGATAATGATTCAGGTTCTTTACAATTTAATTTCCACCCAACAGAGAGATGCAGTATAATTGATTCAATTCTTATTGAATTTGAATATGTTCTCAAAGATACAACAATTTCAAAAACAAAAATACTGAAATTATTTGGGATGGGATTAGATGCTAAATTAGTCTTAGAGCCAGATTGTATTGATTTTTTTAATATTCCACTTCCTGATAGAAGTTTTCCGGAAACTTTTCGGATGAAAAATGAAGGTAATATAGGCATTGTTATTGATAATGCTTTTATAGCCACTGAAAATAGTGCATTTAAATTTCATTCTTCTTCTATTAAACCAGATATCATTAAGGCTGGGGAAGTAGGTGAATTCATAAAATTATATTTTAAACCAGACTCATTAGGTGAATTTAACGACCGCTTGATAATTATTTACCATGATAGTGCGTTTTGTTCAATCGATACAACCTTTGTTAAATTAACAGGTTGGGGTGTTGAACATAAAGTAGATTTATTTCCCATTGCTGCATTGAATTTTGGTGATGTTCATTTAAAAAAATTACCTAAAAAAGACAGTTTAAATATTACTAATATCTCAAGTATGTATACAGTATGGGTTGAAAACATCTTATTATTTGAAGAAAAAGCTTTTAAAATTTTAAATCCTGATAGTTTCACACTCCAATCCATTGATAATATGCCATCTCAAACTAATAATAAAAGAAAAATCTATTTTGAATTTTTTGCAGATTCAACCCAAGAAATTAATGAGTTATTAGGTGATCATATAGATTCATTATTCGTATTTTATCGTTATGGTAATCCACATCCAGATTCTTTAAAGATTTCTGCCATCAGAACAGACACATTAACGGGAAAGATAGTTAGTAGTCGGAGGGAAGTAATTCCAACCGAATGGGATACATGTTCTGCAATAAATGTTTCTTGCTCTAAGAATTTTAATTTAATAAATTTAGGAAATATCAAGCTATATTTTGAGCCGCTAGTTTTACCTCAATTTCCATTTACTTGTGATTTAAAAACAAATTATATTAATCCATATAGCGATACCACAACATCCATAAAATTTTATCCCCCAGATAGAGCATTTTATTTTGATACACTTGAAATCCATTTTTGGGATCAAATTTTTGATGACATACTAAATCAATATGAGGTTATCATAAGCGATACCGTTGATATACCTTTAAAAGGTCAGGGACTTGATATTTGGCAGCCCATAATTGACACATTAATTTTTGACCAACCAGTAATTTGGGAAGAATCCCTACTGGTTGCTGCTAAAATACACGATCAACATTCCGGCATTAATAAGGATAGTACATTTCTTTATTACCGAAAAGGAGGGGATTTCGACTTTCATTCAATATCTTTGACATTTCATGGAAATTCAACATACATTGCTACAATCCCAGCAGAGTCAATAACTTCCCGCGGCATTGAATTCTTTGTGGAAGCAAACGACCATTCAATTCATTCGGCCGCAGCTTTTTCACATTCGGATAGCTTATTTAAATATTCATCCCCACCGGTTAAAATTATCGAACCGGGAATTACTGAAACCGAAGATAGAACGGATAATGGAAGAAAAGCTTTTTTAACCGGCGGAAATGCCCAACAGGATTATCGCTTAATTTCTTTTCCACTGGAACTTGATTATCCTTCGGCTTATGAGATTTTAAATAAGAGTTTTCATTTAAATGATTATCATCATTACCGCTGGTGCTGTGCTGATTGGCAAAGTGCTTCAAAATCTTTTACTTATATTAATACCTATAAGAAAGATGATAATTTTTCTCATTTTATACCTGGGAAGTCATTTTTCTTACTCATTACCTATCGTTATCCCAAAAGGTATCTTATTCCTCAAACCGGTACAACAATCTCGACTGCACAGTTTTTTGAGTATCCTTTAAATATAGGGTGGAATTTCATAGCGAATCCCTTCAATTTTCCGATTCCAATTAATAATATAGTTTTGAAAGAAAATGGCTCTACAAATAGCCCCCCTGAATTCTTGCAATATGAAGGTGAGTGGAAGACGGTACAGGATTCAGTCTTGTATCCCTGGAGAGGTTATGCGATTATAGTAGATAATGAAAATACGACTCTTGTCATCTGCCCTAATAAAAATCAAAAATACGGGCCGACCAAATTTTCCAATTCATTTCAAAAACCACAATTTCAATGGTATATTCCAATTGAAGCCACCTGTCAACAAGCAAAAGATTTGTATAATCTGGCGGCAGTTAGTGAGCAGGCTCAAATCCAATTTGACTCATTTGATCGGGCTGAACCACCGCCGATTGGTGAATTTATTAGTCTCAGTTTTCCGCATGAAGATTGGGAAACTGTCTGGAATGAATATTCAACAGATGTTCAAGCCCCGAATAATGAAGGTAATTTCTGGGATTTTTCGGTGGTGACCAACATTTCTAAATCAGATGTTAATTTGACTTTTAATAACTTAGCGTCAGTTCCGGATATATTTCAAATCAAACTTATTTCTACTAATTTGGGGCTTAACCTGGATTTACGGAAAAAGAATTTTTATTGTTACCAACCTCACGCTATTCAGCCGAAACAGACTTTTCGATTGGTAGTCGGAACGGCCGATTTTATCGACAGCAATGATCTGGGTATTGAAAAATTACCTAAGGATTTCAGCTTAAGCAAAAATTATCCAAATCCATTTGCTAACTCAACTACAATTCATTATGCTTTACCTCAACAAACACAACTAACCATTTCGATTTTCAATATCCTGGGTGAATTAGTGAAGATTGTGAAGCAAGAAAGTGGACAACCTCCGGGTTATCATTGTGTAAATTGGGATGGTACGAACCAACAGGGAATTCCTGTGAGCAATGGACTCTATTTTTATCAACTAAAAGCATCAAATTTTTGTAAAACCATGAAGATGATCTTAATCCGCTAAATCGAATATTAGCCATTATTATTTTAAATTATTGTGTTGCTTTTTGATTTGAAAGGAATATAATGAAGCTTCAATTATATCGATTTTTAATTATCTTAGTAAGCTTACCGCATCTTTTATTTGCTCAAAATTTTAATTTAATCGATCCCGGCACGAAGGCTCGTAGCATGGGCGGTGCGTTTATTGGCTTAGCTGATGATGTGACGGCAACTTTTTGGAATCCGGCGGGTTTGGTACAATTAACTGGAATCAAGGGAACATGGGATGTTTCTTTTGAAAAGTATTTTATTTCAACGAATAAAAAAGATGATTTTATCGTGATGCCCTGGAAAAGCTCGCATAGTACGTGGTGGCGTTTTGGGGGATTATCCTATAAGCCAATTTGGTATCCAAAACTTGTATTGGCTATTGCCAGGCATCCGGTAATTGATTTTTTTCATAAATACGATGATGCTGAATTTTTGGACGAGCAGACCGGTTATATTAACACATATTCGTTTGCATTCGGATATCTGGTTTACAAAGGTCTTTCACTGGGAGCCACATTTAATTACTACATAGGGAAAAGAGATTTTCATTTTTATGATAAAAGTAATGATGGGAGGTTTGGCGATTATAACTATCTGGAACAATATGAATACAATGGTAAAAATGTCAATATGGGCGTTTTTTACAGTTATGATGACAAATCTGATTCAACGGCTGAAGCGCTTTTTCGTATTGGAGCGATCTTTAAATTTCCTTTCAATTTAACAGAAAAAAATGATGACCTGAATTATGAGGCCACCTTCAAAATGCCAAAGATGTTCGGATTAGGGATTGCATTCAGAGTTTTTAACAATCTTGTTTATAGCATTGATTTTGAATCGAGACTTTTTTCTGATTCCTATCGAACTTATGAAAAAGTATTTAGATCGTTTAAAAAAGGTAACCAGGATTATACTGACCTTGCTGATATTAAACAGCTTCGATTCGGCTCCAAATATATCATTCATATTCATGATGTGCCGCTGTTTCACGTTGGAGAATTAAAATTACCTCTATACATTGGGGTAGCGAAGACTCCTACTATATTCAGAGATTTAAAGGAAAACCAAATTAAGGGCGCCAGGTTCACTTTGGGACTGGGTATACAAAAAAAACACTCTAGTTTCAACTGGGAATTAAATATTGGCTTCGAATATAATACTTATAAATATTATATTCATGATAAATATCAATACACCGAAAAATTCCGCAGATACTTAATTACTACTTCATTTCAATATGAACAATGACATTTATATTTTTAAACTTGTTAAGGGTTGGCGTTTAAAAGGCCATATTTGATTAATCCTTACTCCCCTCACGAAATCGACAACAAATAGTTGATACTCTTCTCTCAAATAAAGCCTTGTTTGATCCCCAACCACAAAAAAAAACACCCCGACATTTTTCCAACATCGGGGTATCAACCAAAATCCTCAAGACCAGACTTTTGCCAAATTACTACAGTCCTAATCCCTTCGCTACGCCATCGCCGTAGGCTTGATCCGCTTTTCGAAAATGACCAATCATTTTTTGTTGGATTTCCTTGGGTACATCTTTGAGCGCGCCGACAATGTTGTCAATCAGTCGTTGCTGTTCAGCGGACGACAGTAATCGAAAGAGATTGCCCGGCTGGATGTAATCATCATCAACCCCGCGCTTTTGATCGTAACGATCCGCATTA
>Ga0180437_10007398_pt1 | contig 14296 bp, 8 predicted proteins | sample SS_ome_4_FD_132410 | JGI IMG/M metagenome (GOLD analysis project Ga0180437, IMG submission 132410) | Hypersaline lake sediment archaeal communities from the Salton Sea, California, USA - SS_3_D_1 metaG | ecosystem: Environmental > Aquatic > Non-marine Saline and Alkaline > Hypersaline > Sediment...
ATTCCGAAACGCCACGAGCACGCTGCACAGCAAACCTTTAGTAGCTTTCTCTGGTCATCGTATAGATGACCATACCTGTAGAACATCTCGAAGGTATCTGAATGGTGTGACCAGCCAGGCTTGGGAGCTTTATCCCTTACCATGGCTTGACCGCACCACCCACATACTCCAGGCTTTGGCTTTGCCATGGCTACAATGGTGCTGCGACCTGCTGCTCATCGTCTACGAGCACAAGGTTACCCCATTCGGCGGGCCTTCTTCCATAGCCAGTTGGGACGATGCACCACACAACAGACATCCCTCTTGGTGGTCTGTCCGGGGCATCGCCGTCGCCGTCTGTGAGGTAGATCACCAGCTCTGGCCGGGGGCGTAGCCTCTCTGCCGCCGCGAAGGCGGGCTTGAAAGATGTCCCTCCTCTCCCTTTGACATTCAGCTTGGGAATGTCTCTCAGCCGGACCCTGACAGGCTCGTAGGCTTTGGCATCCACGTCCATGAACCAGACCGAATCAACCCCGAGCTGCCTCATGATGCCCACCGCCTCTCTGTTGGCGGCCTGTAGCTGTGTGTGGCCCATGGATCCGGAGGTGTCCCGAACGAGAAGGATGTCCGGCTCCCTGGAGCAGAATCCCGGCCTTGGCTGTCCCCTCACCAGGGAGTGAAGGGAGGGTCGGGACCAGGAGAGCTCCTCATAGCCGGCGCGCAGCTTCCCCATGGTGTGGGTGATGATGGAGCGCAGCACAGTTCTCCAAGGGACCACGGCGGGGCGCTCGTCCATCTCTATCTGATCTACGAGCCCGGCCGGTACCGAGCCCCTACCATGGGCGGCCACATGTCTCTTGATGGCCGCCCTGGTCTTGTCCAGAGCGAGGGCCTTCTCTGTCGCGGAGCATCCCTTCTCCTTGTTCGCCTGGCCCTCTATGTCTCCTAAGGAGCCCCCGGCAGCACTTCCGCACTTGCCAGACCCAAAGCTATCCCCTGTTGGCTGCCAGTCTGGGGTCATGCCCGGCTTGCCCTTCCCAGCCTCTCCTTTCCCAGCCTTTCCTCCTCCCTCCTTCTTGCCTACTCCCTGAAGCTCCAGAGCAGCGTAATACTCCTCCAGAGACAGACCTTCAGAGAGCTTGTACTGCTCCGGGTAGAGCACCCAAGAGGGTAGAGGTACACCAACCTTTCTGATGTACCAGTTGATGGCCAGGTCCCCAGCGATGTTGGCCAGCCTCTTGTCGGGGAGAGCCTCTATGCGCTCCATCCCTCTATTGATGTGCTCTACCTCATGCCAGAGCACGGCGGCCAGCATCTTTGGGTCAGCTATATGGCAGACCCACCCAGGATCCATGAGAAGCACCATCTGGTTAGTTACCCCCATAGGGGAGCCATGGATGACGAACATGTAGGGAACCCAGTACATAGAGAGCATGTGCAGCAGGTCCAGGTAGTAGGGGACCATCCTACCAAACTGCACACGTGCTCTCTCTAGGTGTGCTCTGGCCTCTGGGATGCACTTGTCCATGTCTACCAGTAGACCGTGCTCCTTCAGCCAGGCACGTGTTTCGTAATCTAGACTAGACATCCATCACCTTGCTTTTGGTTAGCTTTCGCAGGACCCTACGTGCAGTGGCGCGTAGCTCTCCTTGAGCTTTGTTTGCCAACCCTTTGGCACAGAGCTTATCCCCATAGCGCACTGCGATGTCCTTGAACATGTTGTCCGCCAATAGCTCTAACCACTCCCAGGCTACTGTGGCCATCTGTACCTGTGTCTCTTTGTTCCCCTCTGCTACGACGTAGGTAGCTACACCGGAGGCCATCACGGACACGCGATCTATTCGCGTCTCTGGTCCTATGTCCCATCCTTTATCCCTGCTCAGTATCTGCTCTGGGGTGGGGAGGTCCTTGTACACAGCCCAGGTGCCCCACTTGCTGGCAGCCGCCTCTCCTATGAAGGCTTGCATGAGGTAGGGATCTAGTCTGCTATCCATGCCGAGGCACCGACGTGCGGTGATGCACTGCATGGCTGTCTTCCATGTACGTAGGGAGGGCCAGGACCCACCGGACTCTACTGTGCCTGCCTCCGGTTGATTGTGCAGCAGCTTGAGGTCGCGGAAGGTACGGTGAAAGGTCGTGACCTCCCCGACTGTGGCGGCCCAGCTGCTGCGCCACCCATCCTTGATCGCCTCTATCCCCCGTTTGAACGGGATGAGCCGGGGCGGGGTGGGGTCCTCCAGGTGGTTGCAGAATGCGTCGATGGCATCCTCCTCCACTGGGAGGTAGAAGTGCCCGAGCCTGTTGGCGAGGGCGGCCACTAGCTCGAACCCTCCGGCAGAGTACCGGGGCGGGTTGGCCAGCAGCATGATGCGGATGCCGGGGGGCAGCACATCATCCCCAACGCGACGGTCGAGGATGAGGGGCTGCATGGCCCCCTGTGTGAGTCTGTTGGCGTCGCTTGCTTCGTCGATGATGAGCACGGCATCCTTCAGTCCTTCTCGCAGGAGCCTTCTTATCTGCCCGATGAGCACCACCGATTTGACGTTCTTCCCCACAATTACCGGGACCCCCACGAAGTTCTCCGGGGGGTAGGACACGGGCATCAGCCGCTCAAGGGGCATGCGTAAAACCTGCTCCGCCACAGCGTCCAAACGCTCTGACTTACCGACCCCCGACAGGCCCCAGAAGATTGCGGGTATACCCATCCTGCACCTTTCGTCCCATGGGTTCAGGTCCCGTGGGGCTTGTAGAAGAACGTAGAGAAGCTCCTCGTAGCGGGAGAAAGGGATCTTGGTGAAGAAGTCCTCTTGTGCCTTTACCTTTGTCGTCATCGTACTATGCAATCCTCACATTTAAGGCGCCGCCAGCAGCGGCTGTATGTGCCCTCATCGCACTCATCCCCCTGAGATACATCGGAGCTCCACAGCTCCTTTATCTCAGAGTCGATGAGCTTCATGCACCCAATACAGAGCACCTCAGGTCGGGGCATCTTGTCCGTAGGAACAAAATCGGTCTCTGGGTGTCCGGAAGGTGTTTGTACAGACATGCAAAGGGCTCCCGAGCATATGGTAGCGAAGATCTCTCCTTCGGCGATGCCAGAGTTGCATTGGTCGCAACGTACAACGGCATCCGCCAGATAGATGGTTCTGTGGTGTGCGTGGTCTTTGCTTGCAGAGTCAATGCTCTCTGTTATCTCTTCCCAGCAGGTCATACAAAAGAAGTGCGGGGCGAAGAGAAAGTCGTTATCCTCCGCAGTCTCTACCTTGTAAGAGACCCCCTCCCCTCCTCCTGTGGTCGCTGTGACCACCTGAAGAAGAGCTACGTCCCACACAGCGTCTGGCAACGACACGCGGATATCTACACCGCAATAGCCGCACTGTTGTCCACTTTTAGGGAGGGGATCCAAGGGGCTGGATCTGTGAACGGAAGGTGGTTCCATGTCTCTCTATCATCCTCCACCAATGCCCATCGGTACTCGATGTTCTCTATCTTGGTATCTGGTCCTCTATGCGTGTATGGGTCCTCGTCACGGATAAGCAGAAGAAGCTGGGAGGTATCTATACCATCCTGGTGTACTCTCCGTCTTATCTCTGCCCCCGGTGCTAGCCCATTCGGGAAGTAGCTGCGCAGGAACAGCTCTCTATCGTGTAGATCATCCACCAGGTCTATGCGGTCTACACAGTAGCCGAACCACGCAGGTGTACCTGTCTCTGGGTACTCCTCTTTGGCCCACGAGCACCAGTCCCCTGGTTTCGCTATACCCAAGAGGATCTCCAGATCTCTCTGGTTCACAAAAGAGACGAAGCCCTTGCCATCTACCACCCGTGCTCTTATGCCCCCGAGCTTCCTTCGCACGGGGCCAAAAAGGCTATGAACCCTCCAGATTCTATAAGGGTTGCCGGGGTGCGGTAGTGCAGCCCCGACCACTCCCCACTGGTCCACAATCCTTCTCGTCCCCGGCATGGGGGCTACTCGTTGGGCGTAGGGGTTACACAGCACCCCGCCACCTTTCGTATAGCTCTAGCTGGGCCCAGAAGCGGATCCCAAAGAGGAGGCCCACTACCAGGCTGGAGACGAATAGCCCAATCATTCCTCCGGATCCTCCTCTCTGTCCTCCAGCTCGGGCTCTGCCCAAAGATCCTCTAGGTCTCCCATGTACGATTCTGACGGATCCTCTACACGGTCCTCGCTCATGATGCTCTCCTTGGGATAGTCAAATGCTCCTGTTGTGGATCCCCTACACAGCTCTTATCCCCGAAAACACCGGCTTCTTGCGGGCACCCAGTTATCTGCATTACGGTCGGGGATGAGGTAGAATCATCAAGCCATGCCGTTCGCGAGCCATAAAGAAGCCAATGAGGACCTAAGGGACCGTATTTTCCAAGGCATACAGGAGAGCTTCCCCATCGTGGGTAAGCGGCGGGAGCTCCACCTAGAGGGGCTGGAGGCGGATCTGCAGCAGGCCCCCACCGACATAAAGAAGCAGCAGGAGCACAAGATTAAGGGGAAGACTTACTCCACCCCCGTGTACGCTACGCTGCGTCTACAGGATAATCAGACAGGGGACAGCAAGACGGAGAGGGTTCGCATAGCCAGCATCCCTGTGGTGACCCAGCGTTACAGTCACATCGTGGATGGCGCAGAGTACCAGGTGGATAGCCAGTGGCAGCTCAAGCCCGGAGCGTACACCAGAAGAGGCGTGCAAGGGCAGCTTCATACAGCGTTTAACGCACCAGACGGAAGAGACTTCCATGTTGAGCTAGACCCCGCCAGCAAGCAGCTCAGCATGCGCCGTAGAAAGTCAAACATCCCCCTCTACCCCCTGCTCAAAGAGCTCGGCGTCCCAGATGCTCAGATGGAGAAGGTCTGGGGTAAGGAGATGCTAGAGGCCAACAGGAAGGCTAGAGGGGTAGCGGGGGCTCTAGAGGCTTTTTACAAGGCGGATACAAAGAGCTCTCCCACATCCCGTGCTGTAGCTGCAGATCACTTCAAGAAGATGATGGCGGATACCCAGCTACGGCCAGAGGTGCTAAAGACCACTCTTGGCACTGCTTCCAGCAATGTAACTGGGGATGTCCTGTTCCGGTCCACCAAGAGGCTTCTAGACGTGCAGGCGGGGGGAGAAGAGGATGATCGAGATAGCCTGGAGTTTAAGAGGCTGCGCTCGGTGGGTGATTATGCCTATGACAAGCTTACCCACTGGAGGACCAAGAGAGCGATAGAGAACAGAGCGAAGAGAAAGCTAGACCGTTCCTCTAATATTCGGGACATGGTCAAGTTTGACTCGTTCAACGAGCCTGTAAAGCAGGTGTTCCGTACCTCTATGGCTCGAATGGCCACACAGATAAACCCTGTGGAGATTCTATCCTCCGCCTACCAGACAACCCCATTAGGTCCAGGGGGCATTCAGTCTATCCAGCGAGTGACAGAGGAGGCCAAGGCGGTGAACCCCACCCATCTGGGGTATCTGGATCCGCTGCGTACACCTGAGGGGGAGAAAACGGGCATCACACTTCGGCTACCTCTTGGGGTGCGTAAGAGGGACGGGGATCCGGTGGTGGCGCTCTACAACACGCGCACCAAAAGGATGGAGAACGTACCGCCCAGTACGTTTGTACATGCCAACGTAGCTCTAGCAGATCAGGTGAGCTGGAAGGGGGGGAAACCGGTACCACGGTCCAAGAGCGTAAAGATGGCCGGGGAGGGCAATAAGCTGCGCGTGGGTAAGATGGAGGAGGTCGACTATGTGCAGCGCCACCCCTCCCAGATGTTCAACACGACCACCAACCTCATTCCCTTCATCAATAGCTGCTCTGGGAACAGGGCCACCTATGCAGGGCAGCACCTTGAGCAGGCCATATCCTTGGACAAAAGGGAGACACCTTTGGTGCAGGTGGGAACCGGAGCGCAGCGTGAGGGTATTCGTACGTTCGAGGAGATACTGGGGCGCAGCTCTGGGCACGTAGCTCCTGTCGACGGCAAGGTTGTGTCTGTGGGCAAGGGTGCTGTTGTCGTTCAAGATGCCAAGGGTAAAAAGCATTCGGTGCAGCTCTATGACGACTTCCCTCTCAACGACGCCAAAGGGGTTATAGACTCCACACCTCTGGTGAAGGTAGGGGACACGGTAAAGAAGAGGCAGGCCATAGCCGACACCAATTTTACGCGGGGTGGGAAGCTTGCTCTGGGGACCAATCTGGAGGTGGCCTACCTACCTTACCGTGGCTACAACTTTGAGGATGGGGTGGTCATCAGCTCCTCTGCGGCCAAGAAGCTCTCCAGCGTTCACATGCAGAAGCTGCCTATCAAGCTGGAGGATCAGGTCGTCACCTCCCCTGCTGCGTTCAAGGTGCAGCATCCGGAGGCGTTCAGCAAAGACCAGCATGGGAAGCTGGACGAGCAAGGGGTGGTGAAGGTGGGTCAGCGCGTAAAGCCCGGAGACCCCCTTGTCCTGGCTATGCGACCGTACATGATGAAGGACCGGATGGACCTGGGTGCCATCCGTAAGAGCATGGCGGGGCAGCACACAGACATATCTCTGCGCTGGCAGTCTGACTACCCGGGGGAGGTGGTGGGCGTCCATCGCAAGGGGAAGGAGATGCAGGTCCATGTGCGCACCATCGAGCCTATGAGGGAGGGCGATAAGATAGCCGGGCGGCACGGCAACAAAGGCATCGTCACTAAGGTCCTAGAGGACGCCGAGATGCCCCACACCAAGGACGGTAGGCCGCTGGAGGTGCTGCTCAACCCCTCGGGAGTTCCTGGACGTATTAACCCCTCGCAGCTGCTAGAGACGGCGGCGGGCAAGGTGGCAAAGAGGACGGGAAAGCCCTACGTCGTGGAGAACTTTGCCAATGGAGAGGACAACCTTCACCGGGTGAAAGCCGACCTGCAGAAGCACGGTCTGTCGGACACCGAGGAGGTCATAGATCCCATCACCAAGACGAGCTTGGGGCAGGTGCTGACCGGACCACAGCATATGCTCAAGCTGACCCACCAGATCGACAAGAAGACGGCGGTGAGGTCCGGCATGCCCTTGAAGGGAGACAACGAGCCCGAGTCCTACGACAAAAACCTTCTGCCCATCGGGGGAGGCAAGACCGGCGGGCAGCGGATGAGCCCCTTGGGAATCTACTCTCTGCTCGCTCATGGGGCCAAAGCCAACATACGTGAGCTGCAGACCATCAAGAGTGAGGGGGACGACCCCCGCCCCTTTGGCTGGCCCGGGCAGCATCGGGAGGTGTGGCAGGCAATCCAGTCGGGCACACCGTTACCCACTCCTCGGCCCACGTTCTCCTTCGCCAAGTTCACCGCAATGCTCAAGGCGGCAGGGGTCAATGTGGAGAAGAAGGGGCACAACATCCAGCTGCTCCCGCTGACCAATGCACAGGTGCTCGCCATGTCCAGCGGGGCCATTCCCAAGCCGGCCGAGCTCACCTACACCAACCTGGATAAGAACGGCGAGCCAAAGCCCAAGAAGGGAGGGCTGTTCGATCCGCAGATCACTGGGGGGCACGGAGGAAAGAGGTGGAACCACATCAAGCTGGCAGAGCCGGTGCCCAACCCTGTCTTTGAGGGCGCCATCCAGAAGCTCACCCGTATCAAGCGGGACGACTACAACGATGTGGTCGGGGGAGACAAGGCCCTCGATGCCAAGGGGAAGGTGGTCTCGCTAGAGACGCCCGGAGCCCTCACAGGGGGAGCGGCCATCAAGCGGCTTCTGCAGGGCATAGACGTGGACGAGGAGCTTGGTAAGGAGGAGGCGGCCCTTAAAGGCATGAGGGTCCCCAAGGGGTTCGCCCACGGGGGAGCTACCCAGAAGATGGATGACTCTGTGAAACGCATCCGTTACCTGCGGGCTCTGAAGGAGGCGGGGGCCAAGCCTGCTGATGCGTACGTGCTGGATAACCTCCCAGTCATCCCCCCACAGATGCGCCCGGCTAGTGTCCTGCAGGACGGGTCCATCAAGTGGGATGACATCAACGGACTGTACCAGCGATTTGCTCAGGTCAACGACGGGCTGGGTAAGAGCACCACCAAAACCTTGATGGATACGGACACAGCCAAGAGGGCGGCCCGCAAGGACCTCTACGACGGAGTGAAGGCTCTCATGGGTGTGGGCACAGTGGGAGAGAATGATAAGTTCAAGGGGATCCTCCGCCAGATACATGGGACCTCCCCTAAGGAGGGCTTCTTTCAGAAGACGATGATGAACCGCCGGCAGGATCTGTCCATGAGGTCCGTTATTGTGCCCGAGCCCGCCTTGGGAATTGACGAGGTCGGTCTGCCCAAGGAGAAAGCGTTGAGCCTCTATCGTCCCTTCGTAGCGCGCAAGCTCGTGGAGGTGGGGGCGGCACGAAATCCTCTGGATGCCCGGGAGATGCTGCAGAGCAAGGATGCCCTAAAGGACCCCTCCGTCATGCGTGCTGTAGAGCTCGTGGCAGACGAGCGACCTGTTCTGCTGAAGAGAGACCCTGTTCTCCACAAGCACGGGGTGCAGGCATTCAAGCCACGTCTGGTAGGGGGCAAGGCCATTCAGATCCATCCACTTGTTACCGGCGGGTTCAGCGCAGACTTCGATGGGGACACCATGAGCGCCTATGTGCCCGTGGGGGTAGAGGCCGTAGAGGAGGCGAAGCGCATGCTGCCCTCCAACAACCTCTACGCCGAGTCGTCGGGCAAGGTCACCTATCAGCCCAATCTGGATAGCGCGCTGGGCCTCTTCAAAATGTCTCGTGTGGAGGGGGACGGTAAGCGGATCTTCAAGACCCCCGCTGCCGCATTGCAGGCGGCGCAGCAAGGGAAGCTGGGCATGACAGAGCTCGCCACGGTGGGCGGCGTGAAGACCACACCAGGACGCCTGCTGCTCGCCTCCAACCTTCCCAAGGGTATGCAGGAGGAGGCCATCAAAGGTCTTCCTGTGCTGGACAAAAAGGGCATAGGGGGGCTCTACACGCGGCTAGCCAAGGAGCACAAGGGCGACTTCGGAGAGACGGCCGGAAAGCTCATGCGCATGGGCTATGAAGCAGCAAACGGAGTGGTGAGCATCCCGAACCCCGCCCACAAGGGGGAGGACGCCATCAAGGCCGGGGAGCGCCCGGACAAGAGCAAGCTGTTCGTTCCTATGGGCGCGCATTCTCTTAGCCTCAAGGACCTAGAGCCCGACCGCGCTGTCCGCGACAAGCATCTACGCACTGCTCAGAAGAAGATAGACCTCATCAATGCTCGTAAGGGGCTCTCGGATACAGAGAGGACGAAGCAGACGGCCATGGCGCTGGCCAAGGCGTCGGAGGAGATGGACAAGGAGCACAAGGCAGCTATGCGCTCGGGCACGAACAATCTCGCCACCATGCTGGAGGCAGGTACAAAGCCTTCCTGGAATCAGTACAAGCAGCTCCGTCTGGCTCCGGTCATCATGGAGGATTCCAAGGGGGAGCCGGTGGCTGTACCGGTAGATCGCTCCTACTCTGAGGGCTTGGACCTTGGAGGCTACTGGACAGCCAGCACTGGGGCGCGTAGGGGCTCTGTCCGTAAGGTGCAGGAGGTAAGCGAGCCCGGGTACCTGTCCAAGAAGCTTGTGCAGACCTCCATCAATCTCGTTGTGAGTGGGGATGACTGCAAAACCGATAGAGGCATCTCCATGGGTGTGGGAGACGCGAATGTCTATGACCGCACCCTGGCTAGACCGTTCTCCTCCAAAGGGCTCAGCGTGCCCGCCGGCACAGTGCTCACTCCGGACATCGTAGGCAAGATGCGCAAAGCGGACAAGAAGGGGCAGGTGGTCGTCCGAAGTGCGCTCAAGTGCAAGCACGGGCAGGGCCTCTGTCAGATATGTGCGGGGATGGGCGCCGATGGGGATCGTTATCCGGTGGGGACCAATGTAGGTGTTCTTGCTGCACAGTCCCTAGGAGAACGCTCGGTACAGCTCCCAATGAAGGCATTCCACATGGGAGGGATATGGACGCCGCAGAGATCTGTTGCAGACCAGTTCGAGCGTGTGAACCAGCTCACCGCGCTGCCTGATAAAGTACCTAACGAGGCAAGACTGGCGATGGTCTCAGGGAAGGTAGAGAAGATAGAGACGGACAGGACAGGAGCGAAGATCTGGATAGGAGGAAAACCGCATCATGTGGGTAAAGACCCGAAGGGAAACCCGCTGTACGCTCCTCTCCCCGGAGAGCATTGGAGACCGCCTATGGTGGGGGATAAAGTGGCTGCCGGTACACAGCTCTCAGACCCTGCAAGAACGGTTGTGAATCCGCGCACACTCTATAAGGCAACCAATAACTTCGAGGCAGTGCAGAACCATCTGGCCGATGAGCTACACGCCATCTACTCTGAGGAGGGTGTACGTAGACAGCACGTAGAGACTGTTGTAAAGGGTATGACCAACGTGACGAAGGTGCGTGACCCAGGTGACGCTCCCTATGTGCTTAAAGGAGAGATGCACCCATCCTCGGTCATCAGAGAGCAGAATGCAGATCTAGTGCGCAGGGGAAAAAGACCTGTAAAGCATTCTCCTATCCTCAAAGGGATAAACGTTGTACCCTTGTCCATACAGCAGGATTGGTTGGCCAAGCTACAGCATGAGAAGCTACGTGGTACCATCATGGATGCAGCAGCCACCGGGGCCGTATCACACATACATGGTCTCCACCCTATTCCAGGCATCGCCTATGGAGCAGAGCTTGGGATGACAAGAGCCACGGCAAAGAAGACGCCAGGCATGACGCATCTACTTGATGTTCCGGAGCACTCCTACTAATGGGTCTGAAAGGAACTAGAACAGGCAGAAGTGTAGACCCGATGATGCGGTCTTCCTTCCGGACTGCGTTTGTACAGCCAGAAGGGAGGGTAGGCGCGCACATCATAGAGTGCGTAATAACCGGGGTGAACACGTCTGCCTGGACAGTAGATGTAGCCTCTAAGTATGATCAGCTCTACTACGGCGACATACAGGTAGCATCTCCCTACCTGCACCCCAATAGGGGAGAGGGAGTGTATGTGCTGCCGGAGGTGGGGGCGAAGGGGATGGTATGCATCCCGAGTGATGGCCCTCCTCCCTTTCTTCTGTGCTTCATCATGCCTGTAGAGCAAACCCCTCTGCCCCCCGTACCAGAGGGCGATGAGACAAGCGCGGAGGACAATCAAAGCAACTACACCTTTGCAGGAGGGCGGACACGCGGTAAGCCCGGAGACATTATCATGCGGGGGAGAGATGGTAACTTCGTGGCGCTGCATAGGGGAGGCGTGCTACAGGTCGGCTCTACAGAGCTCTCACAGCGTCTTTATATCCCTCTCCAGAACCTGATAGAGGACATCTCCCAGAACTACAGGCACTACAATGTGGGGGGCACTATGAGCTGGGGTGTACGTGCCGGTAGCCCAGATGATGCGCTGGAGACGAGGTGTATGCAGACCATGCGCTTGTTTGCGGATCAGAAGGAGGCGACCATTCGCATCTGCAAAGGCACCTTTGAGGCCATGGCCGAGCCAGAGGATGGATGGCAGGAGGACATGGCGGAGCTAGGTATCGGCTCCGAGCCTATCATCTATGAGGTGACCGTGTCTCCAGAGGGCTTCTCTGCAGAGGAGGGGATACCCAATGCGGGAGCTGTTGAGGGCACTACCTTGCGGTTCCTCTTTGACAAGGCAGGTGGAGCGTTCCTCGGAGCGCGAGGCAGTGTGATGCTCGGCATCAAGGGGAAGCTCAAGATAGTAGCGGAGGACGACATCTACATTGAGAGCAAGAAGAGCATCACGCTCAAGGCAGGAACAACCTTCAGGCTAGAGGGAGGGGACGCGTTAGACCTAGGGGGTAAGGTGACCAAGGTGAACGGAGGCAGCAAGCCGGTGGCGCACGTTGGCTCTCAGATCCTGATAACCACCACGGTGCCTATTCCCATTGTTGTTGGCGGGACCCCTGGTACCATCACGGCCGGTGCGGTGTTCAGCGGTTCTGTGAGCACCGGGAACCCCACCATTCAGGTGTAGCCCATGACCACACCGCTTACACCTCCGCTGTTCCTGGTAAAGTCTGGCACGCTGGGCAGCCTTAATGTGGGGCTGGCTGCCGCTCTAGGGTTTCTATGGCCTCTGGGAGCTCAGATAGACGCCCTCATTGCTTTAGGCATTGGTCCTTTCGAGCTCGACCTTGCTCTGCAGTTCGACGCATCTCTTGCTCTGCAGGCCACTCTCAGCCTTCAGGTAAGCAACCCTCTGGCCGCCCTGCTGCTGGCGATCCAGGCTATGGCGCAGCTTCAGGCGGCGCTACAAGCAGCTCTTGCGCTACCTCCTCTCACGCTGAGCCTCAGTGCAGAGCTCGGGGCCTCTGTAGCATTGGCCGGCGCCCTCTCTGCAAAGCTGGGTGGTCTGCGCATACTCATAGAGGCGGCGCTGGCCATCAAGATACCGGCGATGAAGCTGGCATCTGAGCTTCAGGCACAGCTTGGTGCAGGTCCAGCCTTCCTGCTCAGCTTCACAGGCGGTACGCTAGCTCAGGCCGGATCGGCGATAAACACCGAGTTCAGTGCCGGTCTCACAGACCCTGGGCCTCCCAACTCTATAGCTCCCGGGGATCCTGTTACAGGTATAATAATGCTGACAAAGGACCCAACTGCTGCAGCTAGCATCTCCTTCCTGTTCGGTCTCTAGGAGCAACACAATGGATCTATTCATCGACCCCACACAGACATTCGAGCCTCTTGAGAAGCGAGCAGCAGAGGTTGACCTACCAGAGGACCCCAACTCCTGGCCGCAGGAGATACTGCAGGAGCTATACAAGCAGGTCCCCTACATCTCCAGCTTTGAGCCGCATGTGCAGATGGACCGGGTGGATGCAGAGAGGGGCTACGGCTTCGGCCATGTGCAGGTATCCAATAGGACCCAGATGCAAGGCGATGTTCCCATGGATGTGCAGGCCCGTGCGGGAGTACGCGAAGCACGCGTTCCAATTATCATCCGGGAGGGGCGCCTTCTACCGTTCGACCTGCTCGTGACAGACGACAGCAGGATACAGCCGCTCACCGAGGCACGTCTCAGGCAGGCCATCTTCCGCCCACAGATGTTTGATGTTGCCAGCAAGACCCCGAGGGACGTGTCACTCATCTCCGCGCTCTACCCCCCGTACCGGGACAGCGACTATCAAGGGGGTGCGATGATTGTTACCAAGCACGGGTCCGCAGGAGGCTCCCTCCTGGCTGCTGTGCTGCCAACCGCAGACACTAGAGATCATCAGGAGTATATGGCGCAGCTACGCGACCCCAGCCTACGCGCAGCCTTCATGAAGAACGCGTCGGCCTCGTTGGCCTCGGTGCAGCGTATCCTGAGGCATGAGCCGCTCAGTGTGGAGAAGATCGCCGAGGCTGTGAGGACCTCCATCACCCCCTCGGTAGCCCAGATACGCAGGGACGGCGGCATGTACATCCTGAAGACGGCCACGCATGCCATGTGGGATCCGGCCGAGCGTCCTCTCCTGCGGCATGAGGTGGTGAGTATGTTCGGCGCCAAGATCGCCATGGACGTGGACACCGCCGGAGCAGTCACGGTGGCCAGTGATGCAGATGCCCAGGGTGATGAGGACATGGGGAGCATGGCCCCCGTCAACGAGTTCGGCCTCTACAAGGTGCTCACCACTGAGAGCGACGAGCTCATCGGCTATGTGATCCCCAACCTGCTGGATGTGGATGGTGCTCCCTTGCCCATAGCCCTCTTCACCAACGGCTCCCAGGCAGCGGTGCAGGGAAGCATATCAGGCGTACCGGCTGCCACCGACGAGCTCGCCTTACCCACCGCCGACACTCCCTCCGGCTACGGCTGCTTCTTCCATCTTATGGGTGACCAGGCCGAGGCCACTCTGCCTATGGATCTGCAGGGGTCCTACTCCGACCTGGAGGAGGGGGAGCCAATCACCTACATGGCCACCACCTACGTTGGTCGCCCGGTACAGGTCTCGGTGCAGCCCAATATCCAGCAGGTGGTCGGTACCCAGGAGGGCAAGATGCTCATCCCCGAGCACTTCCAATGGCTGCCCCTGGATAAGGCGGGCGGAGTATCCCTGGTGTCTGCCGAGGAGGTAGCGGAGAAGACCTCTGCAAGAAGGGAGTTCGCCTCGGTCACGGTCAAGGCCATGAGCCCCACCGCCTACACCTTTGAGGGCCCCGCCGTGTCAAAGCTGGCCTATAGGGACAGGTCCTCTATAGGGCTTGATGAGGCCATGTTCCTGCTTGCCGGTCTTGGCGTAGAGCAAGGGTACGGCACTACCAAGCTCGCCCAAGCTATCAACGCCTCCGGCCCCGTACGGGTGCGCATCAAGCGGCTC
>Ga0180437_10007399_pt1 | contig 14296 bp, 12 predicted proteins | sample SS_ome_4_FD_132410 | JGI IMG/M metagenome (GOLD analysis project Ga0180437, IMG submission 132410) | Hypersaline lake sediment archaeal communities from the Salton Sea, California, USA - SS_3_D_1 metaG | ecosystem: Environmental > Aquatic > Non-marine Saline and Alkaline > Hypersaline >...
CAATTCATTCAAAGCAATATTCTCCAGATTTAAAAATAGAAAACGATTTTTATCCATTATTTACTAAAGTACCTGGAGAAAAAAACGAGTTGAGTTTCAAATACTTCATTTACATGTTCACGAAGTTATTCCAAAAGAAGGGAATTTTTATCGTAGACAATGACTTTAAAGTGTCCGATTTTTTCAAGCAAGTTCCCGTTTTGAAGATAAATAAAATTGAAGAACTGGATTCAGAAGAAGAATTCATTGGACTCGTAAAAGAAGAAGAAAAATAGAAAAAGTGCTCCATCATAAAATTTTTTTCTCACTATCAAAAATAAAATAAATATATGCAAGAAGCATTTCTCCAATAATGGATGAATTAAAATTTACGCTTTTAACTGAAGAAGAATTTAAAGAACTTGACGAATCTGCAAAATGGAATTATGTTGGAGTATTAATCAAGCAATTATACGAATTTAAGGTAATGGCGGATAATAATTGCGAAGAGTGTATGTATAAATTGCAAACAAGTAGAGATGTTAACGTAGATCTATTTTTTGACGATTGGCGAGAGTGTGCGAAGAATTGCGACGAATGCGGTAAGGAAGAGCTGGTTAACATGTGTAATACGCAACACAGTATAATGAATCATTTAGCAAACCTTGTTTTTGAGCTCCAAGTAAAGCAGAACAGGTTAGTGCATTTCTTGTACAAAAAAGATCCGAAGGGACAAGAAATTCTCGAAGAAATGAAAAAAGCGAAAGAAGAAGCGCAAAAAAAGGATAAACGCGCTGATAACATGTTCCTTTAAAGCATTTTTAAAAAAATGACAGAAGATATAATATGTGGAATTGACGAAGCAGGCAGAGGACCAGTTCTAGGCCCTTTAATATTGTGTGGGGTCTGTTTTGCAAAATCTGATTTAGGTTATTTGAGTGAAATTGGAGCAAAAGATTCTAAAAAGTTATCTCCTAAAAAGCGGAAAGAATTGGCCAAATTAATTAAAAAGAATTGTCACGCTTACCATATTATCGTAGTATCTGCTCAAGAAATAGACCAAAGGGAAAAAAAAAGAATTTCGTTAAACCGATTAGAAGAATTAAAAATGGCAGAAATTGCCAATAAACTGCAACCAAACGTGCTCTATCTGGACGCTGCTGATGTAAATGAAGAAAGATTTGGCGAATCGATCCGAAAAATGCTAGATTTCGACATAAAAGAAATCGTTTCAAAGCATAGGGCAGACGACCTTTTTCCAATAGTTTCTGCGGCTTCTATTATCGCTAAAGACCAGCGCGATGCAATTATTGAAGAATTATCGCAAAAACACGGTGATTTAGGTTCTGGATATCCTTCAGATGAAAGAACTACAAGTTTTTTGCGAAATTGGATAAAAAAAAATAAGAAAGCGCCCCCATTTTGCAGGAAATCGTGGGAAACTACAAAAAAACTACTTGAAGAAGAAGTTGGTAATAAAAAAATCACTGACTACTTCAAGTAGATTTTTTCTTAGCGATTAACACGATGTGCTTTTCTGCGAACTTGTCAATGTTCATGCTTTCTATTATTTCAAAACCAGATTTTTCGAGAATTTTTTTCTCTTGCGAATATATCTTATCTATCTTTGCCAAGCTGTCGATGGATTGAGATTTTATCGCTAATATCAGCATTCCACCAGTTTTTAAGTAATAATTACAATTATCCACGGCGATTTCTGCCTGGTTAGGCTGGGCAACGTCTTGATAAACTAAATCTATTTCGGTGTATATGGCTTTTGCATAGCTTGCGGGAAAAATAGCGTCTCCTAATATAGGAATGATATTTGCTCTTTCAGAAGTGTTTTGAACTAATTGTCTAATGCTCCTCGTTGCAAATTCAACGCCAAAAATGACTCCTTCCTTGACGATATCAGATAGATGCGATATCGTCGTTCCCGATGATGCTCCTAAGTATAAGCAATTAAGGTCTTTCGCGAGAATATTAGATGTAGGATTTTTTAATAATAAAGCCGCTAACTTACTTCTATAAGGATCCCATTCTCGATATTCAACACCTCGGAAACTTTGTAGTTTCTCTCCGTAAATTGATCTACCAGGGACTAAATTTTTCGTGTACAATTTTAAATTATCTTGAGGGCCGGATATATAGATATCGTAATATTTCGGATGGTTTCGTATCTCTATATTGCTCACTATTAACGACCTCCTTTTCTGGATTTCTTTTTTTTCTTAGGTTTTGTTTTAGCCACTCGCTTTTGTTCTACCTTTTTTGGAGGTGTAGGATGCCTTAATTCAATTTCCTTTATCTTTCTGGATAAATCTTCAGAGATTTCGTTTCCCATGAATTCTCCTTGAAAATAATCAATTTTAGCAGCAAGGCCAATTTTTCCAGAAACTACCCGGCTTATCTTGCCACGAATCCATGGTTTACTACCCCTGATTTGGTTCCATTGAAAAATCAACCCGTGTTTTGGAATTCCTTTTCCCGTTTTCAAGAACCGATAAAGAGCAGTTTCAGCACCTAATAATTGAATCCTGGAAGCGGGCATGTACGCTAATTTTTTCAAGCTCCCAGCTTTTGTTATTAATTTTGCACCTATTAAACTCCCAATTATCGCTTTGAGATTAGGTGCAGTAGCTTCCATTAATCCATCTAAATTCTCTTCTAATTCTTGACGGTATGAATCTAAACTCAAGATTTGATCAGCATATCCTTTAACAGTTTTGAGGTTAATCTCTGCGCCCATCGAAATCGAAGCGTTTTCAATTAAAAATCGTATCCTCTCATCGTTAAATTCAAAATCTTTCGTGATATTTTCTTTAGTAAAGTTATTCCGATGACCCAAAACCGAAATTAATCTCGCTAAAATGATGTTATCTTCAATTTCTTTATCTGTAAGCTCTGGGAAATGCAAGCCATACCATTCTCTAAGCCGTACCGAAAATAAGCTAATCGATTTTTTAAGAATGTCTAAAGTTTCTATGATCTGAATGACTGCTACATCGCCCTGCTCTCCAGCTTGACTTACTTGCATTTTAATTAACTGTTCGCTAATTTTTTTGTGTCTCGCACTAATATCTTCTTTAGACTTCTTTATTCCAATGCTTTTTAACTGAGTTTCTAGGGCAAGCCTGTAGTTCTTGAACTCTAGTGAGCTTGTTTCTAGAACACTTTCGTAATCTAACTCTTGAGATACTAAAAGCTTTAACTTAGCATTGTCGAAAATGAACTCGTTGAATCCAGAGTTGTTCAATTCTGAAAGTAGATCTTTTAAGTCTTTTTTTAATTCACCATTTTCCACCGCCTTGTAGAACTCGAGTATTTGTTGGTCGTCGTCGTTAAAATCCAAGAAGTTTATAGTGTTGCTAGAATCATCCAACGCAAATAAGCCACTTAATGTATCCACGATGTAGCACTTCATTTTTTAAATACCTTTCTTCTTAATAATTGCTTATTAATAATGATTATATAACTTTAAACATTATTTCTTTTAAAAAAATGTCAATTGATATTAACTTAGCCGGATTACAATTAAAATCTCCAATCATTTTAGCATCGGGTATACTAGGAGTGTCTTTTTCTTCGATGAAAAGAATCATAGATGCTGGAGCTGGGGCTGTTACTTCTAAATCGATAGGACCAACGCCACGGAAAGGATATAAAAATCCTTCTATAATAGAAATCTATCCCCAAACCTTTATGAACGCCGTTGGTCTTGGAAATCCAGGAATCGATGATTTTATATCCGAAATTGAAGAAATTAAAAAAGAAAGAATCGCATTGATCGTGAGTGTTTTTGGAGATAAGAATGAAACTTATTTAGAAGTGGCACGAAAAGCAATAAAGGGAGGCGCAGATGCCATAGAAATCAATATTTCGTGCCCACATGCAGAAGTTTCTTCGATAGGAATCGATAGAAACCTGACATATGATATAGTGTCAATGTTAAAAAAGGAACTAACCGTGCCTTTATTTGTCAAGCTCAATCCCAACGTGACCAACATAGGGGAAATTGCTCTTGCTGCTGAAAAAGGTGGCGCTGATGGAGTAGTTGCGATTAATACTCTTGCTGCATTAGCAATTGATGTAAATACGAGAAGACCAATTTTAGCTCATGGAAGTGGAGGCTTGTCAGGAAAAGCAATTCATCCTATAGCGGTTAAAAAAGTATACGATCTCTACAAGATATTGAAAATACCAATTATCGGGTGCGGAGGAATATTTGAATGGAATGACGCAATTGAGTTTATTCTCGCAGGGGCTTCCGCAGTACAAGTTGGTACTGCTCTCTATCAAGGACCAGAAATCATATCAGAAATTAACAAAGGAATGGTTAGATATCTGAAAGATAACGAATTTAAATCGATTAATGATATTAAAGGATTAGCCCACGAGTTTAAAACCCAGGAGGTGCCCGATTTTGACTGAGAATACGATTCAAACAGTACAAATTAAGCGAATAATAAACGAATGCGAAGGTGTCAAGTCGTTTGTCTTTAAAAAAGCGAGCACAAAATCTCCTCAACCGGGGCAATTTGTCATGGTTTGGATACCTGGAGTTGACGAGGTTCCAATGTCAATATCGTCATATAACGAAAGAGGTGAATGGTCAATAACTGTAAAAGACGTTGGAGAATGCACTCACGCACTTCACGAGTTAAAAATTGGAGACTATATTGGTATTCGAGGTCCTTTAGGTAATGCTTTTCAAATCCCTCAAGACAAGAATAAGAAGATTTTTCTAATTGGAGGCGGAATTGGAATGGTTCCACTGAGATTTCTTGCATCTGAACTAGTTAAATTGGGGTATAAATTCACGACAATTGAAGGCGCGAAAGTTGAAAACGATTTAATCTTTATGGACGAGTTTTTTGACCTCAAGCGAGAGGGTTCGGAATTTAATTATTGTACAGACGACGGAAGTTATGGCGAAAAGGGTTTCGCAACTGAAATATTTGAGAACGCTCTCATGGATCTAGAGCCAGACGAGTTAAAAAATACTATTGTTTATACTTGTGGTCCTGAAGTAATGATGCATAAACTCTTTCAAATATGCAATGAACAGGACATCGAAATAAACGCAAGTCTTGAAAGAATCATGAGGTGTGGTTGCGGATTATGCGGATTATGTGCTATAGATCCCATTGGATCTTTGGTTTGTAAGGATGGTCCCGTTTTTACTTCGGTAGAACTGAGAGAAATGAATGATTTCGGTAAATTCACGAGAGAATTTTCAGGTAAGAAAATTTCACAATAAGTTATAAAGACCTCTTAAATTCTCTTTTTTATAGGTCTTTTTTGCTTTTTCTATTAAAAAAAAGAGGGTTTTTAAAACATTTGCATGAATAAATATTAAAGTTCATATTTATCATGGTTAATATTGATTTTTTTAATACTAATTTTGATAATTATAATAATAATTTGGGAATGAATAGAAAATGGTTTTAGAAAGTTTACAGGAAAATTGGAATCCAAAAAAAAGGAATTATGCGTTATTTTTATTGATCATAACGATTATAGGTATTATTGGAATAGTAGTTGCCTTCTTTTATTTTTCTGATTTAATAATCCATACATTACTAACCGTTGAAGGATCTCTTATGGTATTAATTATCATATTGATAAGAGTATCAATTATGAGCATATTAACATTCTTTATCTTCTTTAATTGGCTTAAATCTGAAGAAGTTTATTTAAACGACATCCCATGTTTGATAGGGTTCATGTTTTTGACAATTTCTTTCGGAAAAGCATTAGATATATTGCAAAACTTAACATTCATGGTCATCCCAGATGAACAAGCGGTTATTTTCTTAAAAATTCGTTATATCCCAATCATCTTTGTTGCTATTCCTTTGTTATATCTCGGCATCAATATGATTTTATACAATTTATCACTCAAAGGAAAGGAGAAATACAAAGACGAGAAAAATATAAAAAATACAAGGAATTGGATCCTCGCAGGAATAATTATCGCTGAACTAATCCTTCTAATGATCGCTAATAGTATAATTTTAATTGGAATGCTCCTGCCACTATTTATCATTCCCTCATTAATCATTGCAACTTGGTTGTTTCATTTTGCCTGGAAAAATGACCGCCTTTCCTCGGTAAATCCTTTCATATTAATGATAGGTTTCGGATTATATCTTTTTTCAAACATTTTAAGACCAGTGCTACAAAGATTGCTCGGAGAAAATGTCTTATATATAATGATCGCAGAAACTTTTGATGTCATAGTATTTATCATTATATTCATGGGATTGATTTCTAAAAAATAAAACCTAACCTCTTAGTTTGATATTGAAACGGATAAATCTATCATTGAAAAGATTTTTCGGGAAAGAAAAAATCACAATAATTTTTAATTATATTTAGCTTGGACGCAATCTTAGTAAGTGCGAACCGTATTTAACCGAATATTTGGTAATATTTAATATGGGTAGGAGTAAATTAATGTATAAAAAAGGTCTTTCTGTTTTTTCTTCCTTTTTTAAAATCTTATCTATTTTATCAATATATTCCTTATTTAGATTTAGAACTTCCTTGTATTGCTCCTCAGTTAAAAAGCGAACATTCATCGTATTATTTTCTAAAGTTTCCATTAATAAAGTAATCACTTCAATCATGGACAATTGTTCCATTGCAACAGAAGTAAGGAGTAAATTCTCTATTGCTTCGACATAGTCATTCATGTGATCAGATATAAACTTAATCTTTTTATAATAATACGAATACATCGTTAGATTTTCAAGTAAATCCTCCCATTTATCATTAGATATTATATCCTTCAGGTCATACTCTTTTATCTCCAATAAACCATCAAAATTTTTATTTAATTTGTAATAATTTCGCTTTATATTCCCCGCTTGAGGCTCATCATCCTTTGAAAATGAATTGATTAGGCCTAATCGAACTAATTCCCTTGTTCTACGAGATATTGTTGCTTTACTTTTTCCCGTTTGATAAGCTAAGTTGGTCATGCTTAATTCGTCAAATATTTTTAATAAAATTAATATTCTCATGTCCAATTTATTTTTGAAGACGTTTATTAGATGTCTTTTTGGATCTATTTTTAAAAGTATTCGGGTTAAATTAATAAAAAGTTCTTTTACATTGGCGTTATTCATCGCTGAAATTTCTATTGGTCCAATCATGCTCTTCGATGATGCTAATTTTGAAGCATATTCGATTGAAATCTTCTTTTTATCTTGAACATCCGCCTTATTCCCAACCATCAAAATTGGAAGATTAGCATTGTATTTGCCTTTTCTTAAAATTTTTAAAATCTTATCCAGATCATTTAAACTAGAATTATCTGTCATGTCATAAATAAAGATACCTGCAGCAGATCCTGCCACGTAATTCTTGTAAATAGACCAGAACCGTTTATCTCCTAAAAGTTCCCAAATCTGCAATTTTACTACAATCCCATCAACCTCTAAATTGTCTTGAAAAAATTCAACTCCAATTGTATTTTTAGGAGATGCTCCAAAGCTTTCAGGATTATATTTCTTAAAACATTGATTGATAAAGCTAGATTTTCCTACTCCACGATTCCCAAATACGCATATTTTTAATATTTTTGGTTTTTCCATTTTTCTACCACTTCGTGCATTTTTTAACGTTTCATTTTCTATAAAAAATGTAACGTTGATCATATTGAAATCTTTGGAACGTGATTTATCAAAGCAAAGAAAGAATTGCGGAAAGAGCGTCTCATAATAAATAATTCTGCACTTTTACAAATTATTTAAGCAGAATTCATATCTTTATACAAAAAGTTTTAGACTTATAGAGGATTGAAGAGAATATAAGGACATTTTTAAGAAAAAACAAATTTTACTTGAATTGAATGACGCAGCAAGAAGAACAAGATGCTGAAACGGTTAAAAAAATAGCCAGAGCCACAATTAATTATCTTCTTGCTCATCCCGATACAAATAAGTCAAAAATAACCAATCTTAAGGGTAAATTTGCCAAAAAATTTTCATATCACGGCGTCATTAAGAATGCGACAATCCTTAATATGGCTACTGAAGACGAAAAACTAGTGATAACGCCACTTCTTAAAAGGAGATCGACGAGAACCTTATCAGGCGTTTCAATCATTGCCATAATGACGAAACCCTTACCTTGTCCAGGTACATGTATCTATTGTCCTGGTGAAGCATCCCAACCTGGGGAGAAAGTTGCTCAATCTTATACTGGTCAAGAGCCTGCTGCCATGCGGTCAATTCATTGCAATTACGATCCTTTCAAGCAAGTTCAAAGCAGAATAAGAGATTTAGAAGCTATTGGCCATAAAATAGATAAAATAGAATTAATCATAATGGGTGGTTGCTTTCTCTCAACTGACTTAGCGTATCAAAATCATTTTGTAAAAGGGGCTTTAGAAGGAATTGTAAACACGCAAGTGCAAAGTTTAGAAGAAGTAAAAGCCCTCGCTGAAGTATCTAAGAGAAGAATCATCGGAATAACTGTTGAAACTAGACCAGATTATTGCAAGGAACAACACGTAGATCAAATGTTAAGTTTCGGCACTACTCGCGTGGAAATTGGCATTCAGACAGTCTACGACGAGATATATGAACTTGTTAAGAGGGGGCATTCAACAGCAGATAGCATCGAGGCAATCAGGATTGCAAAGGATGCGGGGATGAAAGTTAACGCTCACATAATGCCTAACCTTCCAGGTGTAAATTATAGAAAAGATCTTGAAACTTTTAACTCTCTTTTTTCTAATTCTGATTATCGACCAGACATGTTAAAAATCTATCCGTGTCTAGTCATAAAAGGCACGGAATTATATGATTGGTGGAAGGAAGGTAAATATAAACCTTATTCTACAGAGGATTTAGTTAATTTGATTGCTAATGTGAAGCAAAACCTCCCATCTTATGTACGAATTCAAAGAATAATGAGAGATATCCCAGCGACTTTAATCGAAGCGGGTTGTAAGAACAGTAACTTGAGGCAAATTGTTGGGAACAAGCTAGAAGAGCTAAACGGAAAATGTAATTGCATAAGATGTCGAGAATATGGCATTACTAAAGGAAGAAAGAGCATTGATATGAAATCTTTAGATGATGTTAAATTATACAGGCAAGATTACGAGGCCTCTCTAGGAAAAGAAATATTTTTATCCTACGAAAATAAAAAAGAGAACTATTTAGTAGGGTATCTAAGATTAAGAAAACCTTCAGAATACGCACATAGACCCGAATTAAACGATGGGAAAACGATGATCGTGAGGGAGATAAAGGTTGTTGGGGAATTAGTCACTAAAGATTCAAAGCCAAGCAGTTTTTCGCAAATTCAACACAGGGGATATGGTAAAATGTTGATGAAAAACGCTGAAAAAATATCTCTTGAGGATTTTGACGCAAAAAAATTAGTCGTCATAAGCGGAATTGGCGTGAGAGATTGGTTTTACGAACAAAGATACGCCCTAGAAGGTCCTTATGTTTCAAAACTATTAAAAAAGTAACTATAAAAATAAGCGAATACATTTTTTAATATTGAAAAAAGGAAGGTTAAAAACTGATTTTTTATTGTATTTAGCATTGAAGAAAAAAAGTGCAAAAAATGATCTGTGAATACTGCCAAAGAACTATGACTCGGACTAGGGTGCAGCATGTTAACATATGTCAAAAAGTGACCACGCATGTTTTCTGTTCTAAAGAGTGCAAAGATGGATGGTGTTTTGACATTCAAAAGGGGAAAATCAAGGTACAAGCTTAATTTAGGAAACCTCATTACTTTTATTTTTTAATTGATTTATAAGATGAAAAAACATGAAAGAGTTTGATTATGAAAAATTTGGTTTAATATGTGGTCTTGAAATCCACCAACAACTCGATTCAAAAACTAAATTATTTTGTCGATGTCCAAGCAAGCTACAAGGTACAAGAGAGCCAGATTTCACACTAAAACGTACGATGAGGCCAGTATTGGGTGAAATGGGAACCTACGACAAGGCAATGCTTACGGAATATGAAAAGGACATGTCGATTTTATATGAAGGTTATAATGACGTCATATGTACCTATGAAATGGATGAAACTCCTCCATTTGATTGTAATGATGAAGCACGACAAATTGCAGTTCAGATCGCTTTACTCCTTAATTCGGATATCATCGAAGAAATGCACGTCTGCAGAAAAAACTATTTAGATGGTAGTGTTCCCTCAGGATTTCAAAGAACAATGATCATAGGAAAGGATGGATATGTGGAATTAGAAAATGGAAAGAGAATTGGTGTTGAATTCCTGAGTTTAGAAGAGGATGCTGCAAGAAAAATCAAAACTGAATTAAAAACGAACTATTTTAGGTTAGACAGATTGGGCATTCCATTAGTAGAGATTACAACTAAGCCAGATATTAATCGTCCAGACGAATGCCGGGAAGCAGCAGAACGTTTGGGTTTATTGCTATGGTCAACTAAAGTAAAAAAAGTACTCGGGTCAATTCGACAAGATGTTAATGTAAGTATAAAAGATGGCACGAGAATTGAGATTAAGGGCGTTCAGAAATTGGATATTATCCCAATTCTCATTAATAACGAGATATCAAGACAACTAAAATTAGTCGAAATTAAGAAAGAATTAATAAGTAGAAACTTGAAAGTTGATGATGTCCCGACTGAATCCGTTGATTTAATCAATGCTTTATCTAAAACAAAATCCAAATTCATTGCTAACGGATTAAAAAACGGAAAAAAAATATATGGTCTTAATTTTAAAGGTTTTAAAGATATATTTGGAAAGGAATTGATGGAAGATTATAGATTTGGCACGGAGGTTAGTAGTAAGGTCAAATCTATATCGGGATTAAAGGGAATCATTCATTCTGACGAGGATTTAAAGAAATATAAGCTCTCAAACGAGGATATCAAGAGAATTAAAACTGAGTTAAATACTAAAGATGAAGATTGTTTTGTATTAGTGCTAGGCACTAAGAAGAAAGTTGATAAAGCACTTGAGGTAATAATTGATCGAGTAAAATATGCTTTCAAAGGGGTACCTCCTGAAACAAGAAGATATCTTGAAGATGGAAAAACGGAATTTCTAAGAGAATTACACGGAGGCGCCAGATTATATCCCGATACAGATACTAAAGCAATTTTTAATAAGGAAGCAGAAATAAAACAGATTGCCAAGAATTTACCCCGATATCCATGGGATGTTATAAAAGAGTACTCAAAGAAGTTTAACCTGGAAGAAAAGATGATAAAAGATTTAATTTTTACTGGAAAACTTGAACTATTTGATAAATTAACTAAAATCTCATCAGATTATTCAACTCTAATAATTACAACTCTATTAGAAACAACAACTGCTCTAAGAAGGGATAAAAAGAATGTTGAAAATATTAATGATAAAGACTTTATTGATATTTTTACACTCTTAAAAAATGGAGAAATTGGCAAGGAAGCAGTTGAAGAATTCATGATTAAAAAAGCAGATTCCCCAGACCTCTCAATAGCTGAAATTAAAGAGGCCTTACACATCAGTAGGATTTCAGAGGAAGACCTCAATATCATAATAGACGGGATTGTTAATAAGAATATAAAACTTATTAATGAAAGAAAATTAGGCGCGATGGGTCCATTAATGGGCGAAGTCATGGAGGAGGTTAGGGGAAAAATAGATGGAAAAATCGTGTCAGATAGGCTTAAAAAAGCAATTCAACAAAAATTAAATGAGTAGGATCTTAAATGGATGATAAATTAAAAGGATATAAAGGAAAGGCAAAGGAACTATTAAAAAAAAACAAGATCGAAGTTTGGGATGTGTTGCGGGTTACCACTGAAAGTGGCGAATCAGAAGGAATACTGTTGCCAAGAAACGATTATTCTGCCCCGGATTATATCGACATCAAGCTAGAAAATAATTATAATATTGGAATTAATGCTGCTAAAATTACAAATATAGAGAAGATAGGTCGAAAAGAAGGACAATATAAAATTCCCGAAAAAGAATTTACTCAAAATAAAGAGCTCCCAAACATCATGCTTCTAGGAACAGGAGGCACCGTCGCTTCTCGATTAGATTACACGACGGGTGCCGTGATACCTTCTTTCACGCCCGGAGAATTATTTAGCGCTGTTCCAGAATTAGCAGATGTTTGCAACCTCGAGACAAAAATCGTGTTTGAGATACTCTCAGAGAACATGAAACCTGAATATTGGCAACAATTAGCAAAAAAAATTGAAGCCTTGGCAAATTCAGGGAAAGACGGCGTGATCATTAGTCATGGTACTGATACCATGGCATATACGAGCGCAGCTCTTTCATTCATGCTCAAGGATCTATCCATCCCTGTTGTCTTAGTTGGAAGCCAGAGAAGTTCTGATCGCCCATCTTCCGATGCCGCAATGAATTTAATTAATGCAGCAACTATTGCTAGCTACGATATTGCTGAAGTCGTGTTAATGATGATGGGTTCCTCAGCACACGATTACGGATTAATTCATAGAGGTACATTAGTAAGGAAAATGCATTCGTCTGTGAGACATACCTTTAGGACCATTGACGACATTCCTTTAGGGATGGTTAGAAACGGCGAAGTTAAAATGTTCAGCGATAAATATAGAAAACGACCTAAAGGATCTAAACCCAAAACGAAAGCACTTACCAATTTTGAAGAGAAAGTCGCATTAATTTACTTTTATCCAGGAATAGAAAACGAACATGTAGATTTTTACGTGGATAAAGGATATAAAGGCATTGTTCTTGCTGGAACTGGCTTAGGACATGTGAGCACGCGTATATACGATTCTATAGAAAGAGCAATTCAGCAAGGCATGACAGTCCTCATGACAACGCAAACGCTACACGGTTTTGTTGGAATGAATGTGTATTCCACTGGTCGAGAATTGCAAAGCTTTGGCGTGATTCCGGGGGAAAATCTAATGCCAGAAGTGGGATACGTGAAGCTGGGATGGGTACTCGGACAAACAAACGATCCTGAAGCAATAAAAGAATTACTCTTAACGAACATCGCTGGTGAGCTCACCAAGAGAGAGGTCCCATTAGCGTTTAATTACAACATTGATGATTTATTGAGAAGAAATAAGATTTAAACTATCAGATTTTCACGTTCAATCTGGTCTTTTTCTATCGTCACCACGTCAATATTTCCTCTCCCGCGACATTTTCCTTGAGCGTCTATGTAAATCAATAAAGCGTGCTCTGGATGGTTTTTGTATGAATGAACGTCAATGTACGACATAGGAAACCTCTTGATTTTTGATTCGTCAATATCGATTGCATATATTTTTTTCTGGCATCTTGGACAAACTGTTAACACTTTCCCGTTCTCCGAGCGCTTGTTTATCTCCTTGACTTTATCGCTTTCTTCGACTTCTTTAAGATATTTCTTTTTCAAATCCATTTTAGCGATATGGGCCGATCGAGAACTTAATTCACTAATGATCGTGTTGAAGTTCCTGGCAAAAAGCTCCTCGAAATCGCTTTGAAGAGATTGAAGAACAAACTCCATCTCCTGCCTTGATTCTGGACTAAATTGCCCGTTCATCACGTAATTAGATGATTGAAATCCGGACGTGAAAAAATCTAACAAGATCGCTTTTATGACCTTATACGCCGAATCTTTTTCCTGGAAAATGTACAAATCGTTCCTTTTTATTTTCTCGTCGCTCATGGTTCTCATGCCTTTCCATCGTGATAGAAGGTTCTAAATGTCATCCTACACTTATTTTCTCATTCTTTGGTTTTAAACTACGCTTAATTAGTTGTCGTTGAAAGTACGAATATTTCCAATTTTCAAGGTTTAAATCTTAAAAAAATGAAAAAATATTTTTAGCATCTTACATTTCATATACATGAATAAAAATAATGTTGTGAACCAAAATGGGAAAAAGAATACTCGTGCAAAGAAAAGGCAGGGGAAATTTATGGGCACGATCGCCGAGTCACAGGCACGTTGGAGCAGTTAAATACCGATCGTTCAAAGAAGGTGAAGATCAATTCAAGTTTAAGGTAATTGAATTAGTGCACGCACCGGGAAGGGGTGCTCCCGTGGCACGAATTAAATATGACGATGATACAAAAGGTTTATGGCTCCCTCCCGAAGGAATCTACGAAGGAGACGAGTTTATACAAGCGAAATCTGGAGAAGTCGATGTCGGAAATATCTTACCCCTCAAGGAAATGCCCTTAGGAACTCTCGTGTGTAATATTGAAGGCGTTCCTCAAGATGGTGGCAAATTTGCACGAGCTTCTGGCGTCGCAGCAATAGTTAGAAACAAGTCAGGAAGTAAAGTAGAATTACTTTTTCGTTCGAAAAA
>Ga0180437_10007400_pt1 | contig 14295 bp, 11 predicted proteins | sample SS_ome_4_FD_132410 | JGI IMG/M metagenome (GOLD analysis project Ga0180437, IMG submission 132410) | Hypersaline lake sediment archaeal communities from the Salton Sea, California, USA - SS_3_D_1 metaG | ecosystem: Environmental > Aquatic > Non-marine Saline and Alkaline > Hypersaline >...
ATATCCATGCCACTCTGAGCGACGCACAGCCATATATACTCCTACAAGGTAATAGTCTAGACTCCGTGCTAGCGGTTGGCAACCTCGGCAACTACCCGCTGCGCTATACCATCGAGGTACAGCCGTCAGCGACGCAGGCAGCCGGGGCCGGTACGCTGGGCAGTGGCGGCCCCGATCTGTTCGGGTACACGTGGCGCGACAGCGACGAGCGCGACGGTCCCACCTACGAATGGGTTGATATCACCGCGACTGGCACCCAGGTTACGGGATTGGACGATGCCAGCGGCCTGGGACCGTTTCCTATTGGTTTCGAATTCCCATTCTACAACGAGACTATGAGAGATTTCTACGTCCAATCCGACGGTGTGATCAGCTTCAACTCAACCTCCGGCGCGCCCGACAACCAGCCGATACCACAAGCCGAAGGTCTCAACAACCTGATCGCATGGTGCTGGGACGACCTGCACTGCTATCCCGACTCTTCAGTCTACTACGAGACGCAGGGCGGACGGCTGGTAATAGAATTCCTGAATTACGGGCAGTCCGGCTCAGACTGCCGCATAGACGCGGAGGTGATACTGTACTGTTTCGGTCGAATCGTGATCCAGTACCAGAGAATCGACCCGGGATTCGACACAGATAGTTGTACTGTCGGAATAGAGAACGGGCCCGGCTCCGACGGTCTACAGGTGGTCTACAATGCGCCATATCTGCACGATGAGCTGGCAATAGGGTTTGAGCCGCCGCAGCGGTGGCTGGCCGTGGACCCGCCGGATGGTGAAGTGCCTGTCGGCGGAGAGTCCAACTCTCATGCTGTAGTTCTGGACGCAACAGATTTGCAGCCGGGCACATACCAGGGTGTGATCCGCATCTATTCGAACGATCCGGACTACTCAAGCGACGAGCCGCTGGATATCCCCGTCCTGCTGATAGTATATCCGGCTTTCATAATCACTTATGGTGCGTACACCGTGGACGATAGCGACGGCGACAGCGACGGGTATGTCGAGCCAGGCGAACACATACGATTAACCGTGTCGCTCCAGAACACCGGCCTGGTGACTGCAACAAGCCCGACGGCGGTTCTGAGCACGACAGACCGGTATATCACCATGCTCGACGATACTCTTGCATGGCAGGACATTGGGCCGTGGGAGCGGCTCACGAGCAGCGTCAGTGCGACCTTCTATGTTGACCCGTCGTGTCCCACCACATTCCACAGTATCCCGTTCGTCATGACGGTGGAGGACGGCGAAGGCCGCTTGTGGGAGCTGGGGTTCCGCGTGTGGGTCGTGCTGCGCCACTCGGTGCTCGGCCGACTAACGGACGTGGAGACAGGCGAGCCGATTGCCGGTGTAACGGTGACATGTGACGGCCAAAGCGCGGTCACTGACGCCGATGGTCGCTACCGATTTGACGGGCTGTTCAGAAGTAGGTACGACGTCTCAGTCGAGACGCCGGCTGGCTATTCACCTGTGGATACGATCGAGGTTAGGTTCGAAGGCGACGATCTGCTGGACGTCGATTTCCAGATGGGCGCTTCGGACATCTCAGTCGAGCCCCTTTCGTTCCAACACACGATCGAGCAGAGGCTAGCAGTCTCTGACTCCATGACAATCACCAACAATGGGAACTTCCCGCTCATCTTCGACATCAGGGTTACACCTGAGCCGCCGTTAGCGGTGCTGGTCGTCTCTGATGTGGAGTGGTACGCGACAGATATTCGCGACCAACTCGAGGTGTACATCGGTATCCAGAGAGCAGATTTCTTTGACCTGAGCAATGCCCCGACTCCGACACTGGAGCAACTTGAAGACTACGATGTTGTTCTGGCAGCGCTCTTGCCGGATTCGGTCTACGACCCACAAGGGATGGGAGACGTGCTTGCCGATTACTACGACGCGGGGGGCGGCATAGTCCTACCGGCAGGGTGTTTCGTTGAGGGGGGGGACTCTGTGCCGCTCCAAGGACGACTCATAGAGGAGGGATATTCTGCGTTCGTCGCAGGCCCACCGGCGATCTTTGACCCCGTCTCGCTAGGTGAATACGATCCTGACCATTTCATCATGCAAGGAGCTACGATCATCGGTGACTTCTTCTATGCATACGTCACGCTCAGCCCGGACGCTGTTTGCGTGGCGAGGTATACCAACGGTACCCCGGGCGTGGCCACGAAGGGGCGGCTGGTCTGTGTGAACACCGCCCTGTACTTTGGTGAAGGGTCCTTCTCTATTGCTTTTTCGGACTGGGCACTGGTCCTTCGCAATGCCTTTGCCTGGATTGCGATGGACTGTGGATGGCTCTCCGCGAATCCGTACGGCGGGGAACTGGAACCGGATGAGTCGATGGACGTCACGGTGACATTCGATACCACTCGGAGCAGACCGGGAACGTATGAGGGGGTGCTTCAGGTCTGGTCGAACGACCCCGACTACTGGCCGGACACGCACATACCGGTACCAGTGACCTTGGAAGTACTCGCCGTTCCTGAGCTTACATCCATACGGCTGGAACCTGATCACCATGGGATTGTCGTACTTGAAGATGATTTGCCCGCTGAAATCCCTTACACCGCCTTCGGCACCTTCAGCTGTGACGAGGACGCGACAGAAAGAGAACTGGCTGAAGGTGAGGTGGAATGGTCCAGTGATGCACCGCCATCTCTCGGAGAGATCGATCCTGTCACAGGAGTCTTTACGGTGAGGAGCACCGTGGCCGAAAGTACGCTGGTGGAGATTGCCGCCACGTCCACGTTGGGACCGCGGATCGATCCGGACAATCCGGAGGAGGGTTCGACTACTCTTACCATCCATCCGGCATACACCGTCGTAGCCGAGATAGATTCGATAAGTCCCACACGGGCCGGTTACGGAGAGCCGATTACGTTCAGCGGCAGCGGCATCTGTTCGAGCAACCACGTAATTGACATGTACGACTGGCAGTCGGACAAGGACGGACAGATCGGCAACCGGCCATTATTCACCAAATCGGACCTCTCAAGAGGTGCGCACATGATATCCCTCAGGGTGCGGTCCAGTCAGCAGCGCTGGTCAGAAGAAGTGCAGTGGCCGGTCCCGATTGAAATCGGACCTTTTGTGGATGTGTACGCGCGTGGGTGCGTGCCCGGTGCCGATCAAGGAAACCAGTCTATCTTCCCCGAGACGCTGGGTGTGACAGCGGACAGCTCGGTCGTTGTGCGACTCACACACGATGTTGCCGTCGATCCTGAAAGCGTCAGCATTCGCGTATGGCACGACGGTGAGGAACTGACCGGCACGCTGCGATCGATACAGGTCACAGAAGGAGATGCGCGGGATTATTGGATAGTCTTCGATCCCGACGACCTGCTTCCTTATGCTGCATCGGGCACGGAGGTAGAGAACAACATTCGTATTGTGGTCGATGGCACCGACATTTACGGCGCCGCAATGGAACCACACGAATACTGGTTCAGGACCGAGACGGAAGAAGAGGCATTGTGGAGAGAGGAGAATGCGGTTGCGTATACCATTTCCGAACCGGATCCAGACACCAATCTCATCACCCTTGCTGCGCTTCCGGGGCAGGGGCTGGACGGCGCGCAGATCGTGTATGACGCGGATGAACTCATACCGCCGCGGTTCGGCGCTATCGGAGAGTACCCCGACCTGGACGTGGCGAACGCAGTTGGCATTCCTGTTCCTCTGGAACCGCATACGGTCTTTGACAGCCCCGTGACCATCTTTATCCCCTGTCCAGGTGTGCACAACCCAACAGGTCTGGAAATCTACCGCTACAGTCCTGCCGACGGATGGACACCGGGGAGCGACACAGTCGGCTGGATGGTGCCCGGCTCTCGTGTGAACCATTTAGAGGCTGAAGCATCGCCGGCCCGTATCGAGGTTCGGTTGAACCATTTCAGCGCGGTACAGGCGGGCCCCGGCGCGCCGGCCGGTGGTTCCGGCGGTCCGTGTTTCATCGCAACTGCCGCATACGGTTCGCCTATGGCCGAACAAGTCGGCGTGCTTTGCGAATTCAGAGATCGTTTCTTGATGACCAACCGTGGAGGACGCGCTTTCGTGAGAGCGTACTACCGCTTCAGCCCGCCGCTAGCTCGGTTCATAGGATCTCGGCAGCGTGTCAGAGTGGCGGTGCGCATTTGCGCGTCGCCGGCGGTTGCCCTCGCCAGATTTATTCTTTGGTCGCCCGCGGCTTCGGCTATGGTGGCGGCGACAGTGCTGACGACCATCGCTTTAGGCCCCTTTATAGGAGTGCGCAAGAAAATGGCGCACGCGTTTCACTTTTAGACTCGGCCGATGGCGTCCGGGCCGATCGGCACGGCGGTTCCGCAGCACGGTCCCTCAGCCGCGCACTGCCTTGACAACCAACGACTTAACTGCTAGAATCGCGGCCAAAGGCGGCACGCATAATGGACAAAATCCGGCTGAGGAGGATGGTTTTCGACGCCCGTCACGGCGTCGAACCACACGAAAAAAACGTTCCGGCCAGGATCGAGGTCGATCTCGAGGTTGAGACCGATTTGAGTGAAGCGGGACTTACCGACGACCTCAACGAAAGCGTCGACTATGCGCAGTTGTATGCCGAGGTCGCACAAGTCGTCACGGGTCCGAGTCGGAACCTGCTGGAATCGCTCGCCGAGGAGATTTCGTCGCGCGTGCTTGGTATCGAAGGATGCAGCGCCGTAACCGTGACCGTCAGGAAGATCAACCCTCCTGTCGGCGGCGCGTGCGATTGCGCAGAAGTGGAGGTACGACGAGTTGCCGGCGAAAGTGTACCTCGGAATAGGAAGCAACCTGGGTGACCGCGCGGAGAATATCCGCAAGGCACTGTCGATTCTAGGCGAAACGGACGCCATAACGGTTAGAACGGTCTCGTCCTGTTACGAAACCGAGCCTGTAGGTCCTGTGACCGGCCAGGACGACTTTTACAACATAGCAGCGCAAATCGAGACGACGCTTAGTCCGAGAGAGCTGCTCGCGTTCGCCAAGTCAGTCGAACAGCGTCTGGGACGTGTGGGAGGCGACCGTTGGGGCCCGAGGACTATTGACATTGACATACTGTTGTGGGAAGATAGAGTCGTCGACGAGGATGGACTGACAGTACCTCACCCGGAAATGACGAGGAGAGCCTTTGTTCTGACTCCTCTTGCGGAGATTGCGCCGGAGGCGATTCATCCGACGGCGCGTAAAAACATAGCGCAGCTTGCCTCTCAACTCGACGACGAACATCGTGTGAGAAGGCTTGAAGTTAAGCTGAAGGCGGATTGACAGAGATTAGGTTGCGCGGACGTACCGCTTGGATCCCGAGGATCGGGTCGTTGACTTTGACCCGGGAACAGGACCGAGACGGAATGAGTGCCGCTCGCAACACGCGAGTGTTTGACGGACTGACTGTAAAGCACCTTCTGAGCTCGGTTCAGGAGGTTTTTTTATGGCACAGAAAAAGGTTACCGCCGTATCGCTGCTGGAGATGAAACAGCGCGGTGAGAAGATAACGATGCTTACCGCGTACGACTACTGCACCGCGCTGTTGATGGACCAGGCGGAGATCGATGTGCTGCTCGTTGGCGATAGTCTCGGCATGGTTGTCATGGGCGAGGAAAACACGCTGGCAGTAACCATGGACCAGATGGTTCACCATACGCTTGCGGTTGCCCGTGGAGCGAAGCGAGCGCTGGTGGTCGGCGACATGCCGTTCATGTCGTACCAGTTGTCAGCGGAACAGGCCGCGGAGAACGCCGGCAGATTCGTGAAGGAGGGGAAGGCCGAGACGGTAAAACTGGAGGGCGGAGCCGATTTCGTGCCGCACATCAAGGCGATAGTGCGGTGTGGCATCCCGGTCATGGGGCATCTCGGGTTGACCCCTCAGTCGATCCACAAGTTCGGCGGGATGAAGGTTCAAGCGAAAACGGATGAGGCCGCCGAGCAGCTTCTCAAAGAGGCGAAAACGCTGGAAGACGCCGGGGTGTTCTCGATAGTTCTCGAAGCGGTACCGGCTGCCGTTGGTGAAAAGGTAAGCAAAGAGTTAACCGTGCCGACGATAGGGATCGGAGCAGGTCCCGGGTGCGACGGCCAGGTGCTCGTTTTCAACGATATGGTCGGTCTGTTCGAGCGGTTCGTGCCGAAGTTCGTGAAACGATACGCCGAGCTGGCGCCGGTCATGCGGGAGGCGTTCACCCGGTATCGCGATGAGGTAAAGGCTGGCGAGTTCCCGGGTCCGGAGCACGTCTACAAATGAGAGTGGTCGAATCGCCAAAGGATATGCAGCGCGTTTGCGAGGAGCTGAGGTCGGCGGGAGAGACCATCGGCCTTGTTCCCACGATGGGCGCTTTTCACGAAGGGCACCTGAGTCTGATGCGAGCTGCGCGCGACTCGTGCTCGCAGGTGGTGGTCAGTTTGTTTGTCAACCCGACCCAGTTCGGGGCAGGCGAGGACCTCGAGAAGTATCCTCGCACCTTCCAGCAAGATTCAGCCCTCGCCGAGCAAATCGGGGTCGACTTCATGTTCGCCCCGTCGGACAAAGCGATGTACCCGGAAGGGTATGCCACGTACGTGAACGTGGAACGTCTAACCGAAGTGATGTGCGGCGCGGCGCGGCCGATACATTTCCGAGGTGTAACCACCATAGTCGCCAATCTGTTCAACATCATCCGACCCCATAGGGCCTTCTTCGGCCAGAAAGACGCGCAGCAAACCGTGGTGATTCGGAGAATGGTCGAAGACCTGAACATGGGCGTTGAGATCGTGGAGCTGCCGATCGTGCGCGAACCGGACGGGCTCGCGATGAGTTCCAGAAACAAGTACCTCACGTCAGAAGAGAGAAAAGAGGCCGTGGTGTTGCACAAATCGTTGGAAGAGGCGCGGCGGCTGATAGAGAGCGGCGAGAGAGACGCCGACCGGATCGTGGAGGCTATTGAACGGACCATCGGCACTGCCCGGCACGCGGAGATCGATTACATTGCGGCGGTGGATAGCTCCACATTGGAGCCCTTGGTCAAACTCGAGGGGGAGACTCTAATCGCGTTGGCTGTTCGAATAGGATCTGCAAGACTTATAGACAATATCAAGCTAAGAGTGTAAGGTTATAGAGAGGTGCGAGAGAAAATGTACGTGACTTTGCTGAAATCTAAGATAGACGGGGCTACCGTAACGGAGACGAATCTCCATTACGAGGGTAGTCTTACTCTCGACAAAACGCTCATGGACGCGGTGAGTATTCTGCCGGGTGAACGAGTGCAGGTTCTCAACCTGAACAATGCTACCAGGATAGAGACTTACGTCATAGAGGGCGAAGAAGGCAGCGGTACCGTGTGCCTCAACGGTCCGGCAGCTCGGCTGGGTCTGGTCGGCGATAAGATTCACGTACTGGCTTACGCCCTTTACGCCGAGGACGAGACGGCTGGACAACAACCCAAGGTCATCCAGGTAGACGATAATAACGCGATCAGATCATAGAAGAGCGGGCCGCAGTGTCAGCGCGCGCTTGGAAAGAAGGGAAACGGTCGAATGGCATCACGGATTCAGGTGGATATCGAAAAGCTGAGCCGGGATGTGGCCGAGCTTAAGGCGAAGCTCAACGCCGTCATCCTGGTTCACAACTATCAGCTGCCCGAAATTCAGGAGATAGCGGATATAAGGGGCGACTCGCTCGGGCTGAGCAGGGAAGCGGCAAGAACTAATGCCGACGTGATCGTCTTCTGTGGGGTACTGTTCATGGCCGAGACGGCTGCCATTTTGTCACCCGACAAGACGGTACTCTTGCCGGTGAAGGAAGCCGGTTGTCCCATGGCGGACATGATCACGGTTGAAGGGGTCCGCGCGCTGCGCGAGCAGAATCCTGGCGCCCCTGTAGTCTGCTATGTGAACTCGTCCGCCGAGGTCAAAGCAGAAAGCGACATATGCTGCACTTCGGCAAATGCTATCGAGGTGGTCAACTCGCTTGATGCAGAACGCGTGATATTCGTCCCGGACAAGCATCTCGGACGTTACGTCGCGGAACACACCGACAAGGAAATCATCGCACACGAGGGTTTCTGTCCCACTCACGCCAGGCTTACGGTCGAGGAGGTCATCAAGGTGAAGAAAGAACATCCGAACGCCGCGTTCGTGGCACATCCGGAATGCAGAATAGACGTTCTGCGCCACGCCGACCACGTCGCAAGCACTTCAGGAATGTTCACTTACGCGCGCGAAAGCGGCGCTGAAGAGTTCATCGTCGGCACCGAAACCGGGATGCTTTACGTGCTGCACCGGGCGAATCCGGACAAGAAGTTCTATCCGGCGTCGGAACTCATGACGTGCCCGAATATGAGATTGAACACACTTGAACACGTCGTTGAAGCTATGGAAGAGATCAAGCACGTGATCACCGTGGACAAGGACATTCGCGAAAGAGCCAGAAAATGTCTCGACAGGATGCTCGCAATAAAAACCCCGGCGCCGCAGTCCGGGTAAGGTTCGCGCCGAGTCCCACCGGTTATCTCCACGTCGGCAACGCCAAGACCGCTCTGGTGAACTGGCTTTTCGCCAGGCGCGAAGGCGGCACGTTCATACTCAGGATCGAGGATACCGACGTCGATCGACACGTATCCGGAGCGGTGGACGTGATCTTCGAGTCGCTGAGATGGTTGGGTTTGACGTGGGACGAGGGGCCCGAAGCAGGCGGCGACCACGGCCCGTATTTTCGAAGCTAGCGGTTGGATCTTTACCGCGAGAAGATCGGTGTGCTTGTGCGTCGGGGTAAGGCGTATAGGTGTTTCTGCAGCCCCGAAGAGCTGGAGGCGGAACGCGAGAAAGCCCGGAAGGAAAAGCGGCCGCCAAGGTACAGCGGCAAGTGCAGGAACCTGACGCCAACACAGCTCGAGGCCCGCAAGAACGACCCGTACGTGGTTCGGTTCAGCGTACCGGATGGTAAAACCGTTTTCACCGACCTGGTCTACGGCGAGACCTCGTTTGACAACAAGGAGATCGGCGATTTTGTCATCCAGAAAGCTAACGGTATGCCGACATTTCATCTTGCCGTCGTTGTGGACGATGTATCGATGCACATCTCGCACGTGATCCGCGGCGAAGGGCACCTGTCCAACACGCCCCGGCACGTCCTGCTTTTCGAGGCGCTCGGAGAACCGCTCCCCCAGTTTGTACACCAACCGTTGATACTCGGACACGACGGGAAACCCCTGAGCAAACGTCACGGTGCAACGAACGTGCTTCAGTTCAGGGACGACGGTTTTCTGCCGGAGGCGATAGTCAACTACCTGGCGCTTCTGGGCTGGTCGCCCGGCGATGACAGGGAGGTGCTTTCGGTCAAAGAGCTCGCGGAGCTCTTCACGCTGGAAGGCCTGAGAAAATCCGCCGGCGTTTTCAACTATAAGAAACTGTGGTGGATCAACGGTCAGCACATACGCCGGCTTGAGAGGACCGATTTCGCGAACCGGGTCCGATCGGTCCTTCAGCAAGAAGGGTTTCTGCCGGCCGAACTCAGCAAGGAGCAAGAGAACTGGACACACCGACTCGCCGAAGTCTGTCAGGAAAAGATACCGGTTCTTGCCGACATTGTCTCGTACTCCGACTTTTTCTTCCGGCCAGTGACGCAGTATGACGAGAAAGGTGAGAGGAAGCACTGGTCCAAAGACGGAGTTACCGACGTCCTACTGCAGCTGGTAGAGACTCTTGAGCATCTCGCGGACTTTCGCGAGCCTGAGATAGAGAAGGTGTGCACGCAGATTGTCGAGCGGAAGGGTATGAAGCTGGGCGACCTGATTCATCCGGCACGTCTCGCGCTCACCGGGAAAACCGTGGGGCCGGGATTCTACGCGGTCGTGGAACTGTTCGGTAGAGACGAAAGCGTGAAACGACTTAAGGCAGCCGTACGACACATAGAGGAGAGGAAGGCATGATGGGCGAACAATTAGTTCTCGGTCTCGACCTGGGCGGTACCAACATGGTTGGTGCGGCACTGACCACTGAAGGCGAACTGGTTGCCAAATCGAAAATGACGACTGAAGCTTCCGGCGGGCTTGAACACGTGCTTGGCCGGATGGCTGACTGTCTGGAGGGTGTGTTGGAGAAGTCCGGTCGCAAGCGGGAGGATGTTCTTGCAGCGGGAGTCGGTGCTCCTGGTCCGCTCAACCAGGAGACCGGCGTCGTTTACACGCCGCCGAACCTGCCGGGCTGGAAGGACGTGCCTTTGGCGGACGAACTCAACAAGAGACTGAACATAGCGGTTTTCATCGAGAACGACGCCAACTGTGCCGCGTACGGCGAGAATTGGCTTGGAGCAGGTCGTGATTTCAAGGATTTAATATGTCTCACGCTCGGCACAGGGGTCGGCGGCGGCATCATTCTGAACAACGAGCTGGTTCGAGGCGTGGACGGTACCGCCGGCGAGATCGGACATCTCATAATAGAGATGAACGGCAGGAGATGCAACTGCGGTAGCTACGGCTGCCTCGAACAGTACGGATCAGCTACTGGCATAGTCACTACCGCACGCGAGATCATCGAGCAGGGTGAGAAAACCGTTCTCACGGAAATGGTATCCGACCTGAGCAAGCTGACGGCCAAAGACGTTTCGGTGGCCATGGAGCGTGGCGACGAGCTTGCACGCCGGGTTATTACGCAGACGGGCGAGTTCCTGGGCGTTGGTATTGCTAGTCTCGTCAACCTCCTTAACCCGGAAGTTGTCGTGCTGTGCGGCGGCGTGATAGCAGCCGGAGAAGCGCTCTTCAAACCGATACGCGAGACCGTCGAGAAGAGGGCTTTTCCGGTACCAAGCAAGAGGGCGCGTATTGTGCCGTCCGTGCTCGGCGACGATGCCGGAGTGACTGGCGCGGCCGGGGTCGCGCTCAGCAGAGCCCAGCGGAGTTCCGAGTAACGGATCGACCTGGCACTCGCACAAAAAGTGACAACATGGTTCTCACTGTTACGCCCAATCCATGCGTGGACAAGACCATTTTCGTCGACCACGTTGAGCTCGGCACCATTATCCGAGGCGAGAAGGCGACAGCCATAGCCGGCGGCAAGGGCACGAACGTGTCGCGGGTGGTCAAGGCGCTCGGTCGCCCGACAAAGGCGCTTCAGATCGTCGGCGGCCATACCGGCGCGCACATCGTGGAGATGATCGACACACAGGACGGTGTCGAGACACTGCCCGTATGGGTAGCGGCACCTTCCAGGGAGATCGTGACCGTCCTGGATACCAGCAAGCACGTGCAGACCGCTTATATGGAGCCGGGACCTGAGCTTACTCCGAAAGAGGTTGCGAGTGTGCACGACGCATTTGACGCAGTCCTCGGCGAAGCGAGTGTCGTCACATTCAACGGGACAGTCCCTTGTGCCGTGCTGAACACACTGTACTTCGACATGATTCAGAGATGCGCCGAGCTGGGTGTGAAGACGGTGCTCGACTCGCACGGAGCGGCGTTCGCCGAGGGTGTCAAAGCGCGGCCTCTCATGGTGAAACCTAACCTCGAAGAAACGCAGGAGCTGTTCGGAGTAACCATCAAGGCGGAAAACGACATACTTGGTGCTATCGCCAAATACCACGACCTTGGAATCAGGTTTGTGGTGATCTCGATGGGCGCCAAGGGCGCCTTCGCGTCACTCGACGGTCGGACGCTCCAGTGCACACCGCCGAAGATCGAGGAGGTCAACCCTGTCGGAAGCGGCGATGCCTTGGTGGCAGGACTCGCTGTCGGGCTCATGGAGGGAATGGACCTCGAGGAAATGTGCAGATTAGGCGTCGGAGCGGGCACTGCCAATGCAACCTCCTGGGATATTGGACACTGCACCCGCGAGGAGATAGAGCGGTACGCGAGAATGGTTAGGATAAAGAACGTTTGATACTCCGGCCAGCGTAACACGATAAACCAGCTCCTCTTGTATCGCCGCGTTTCGCAGTTCAATGAATCACGAGGACTTAGGCCGGCCAGCTGGAGATAGCGCGCTTTGCACTGCAAGGGTTGCTATTCTCACCCACAAATCGGGAACGAGGCGGGCATCGGTGTACTGTGGCCGTTGTATTTCATGCCAATTCATGTTAGAATGATTCCGGTCTACTACCTAAAGTTGAAAGGGCACTGAGGCAACAACTTCCGAGAGGGCAAAAGTCATGGATAGGAATCATATCATTGTCGTTGGGGCAGGGCCCGGCGGTTTGGCGAGTGCGATGCTCCTGGCACACAGAGGTCTCAAAGTCACCGTCTTTGAAAAGGCCGAGGAGGTAGGCGGGAGAAATGCGGCAATCAAACTCGGCGATTATACATTCGACACCGGACCCACGTTTCTGATAATGCCCTTTATCCTGCGGGAGATCTTTCAAGCAGCGGGAAGAAACGCTGAGGACTATCTCAAATTCAAGGCACTTGATCCTCTTTATCGCCTCATGTTCAAAGATTTGGAGGTGTTAATGTTCCGCCACGGGGACAGGCTCAGAGATGAAATCGAGAGCAAGTTCGGTGGCAATGGGACTTCACTGAATGACTTCTTCCGGAAAGAGCGAATCCGATTCGAAAAGCTCTATCCATGCATTCGGAAACCGTATTCAAGACTATCTGTCTTTCTCAATCCACTGTTCCTGCGAGCTGCACCTCACATGTCCTTGGGACGCTCGATGATCGAGGAGCTGGGTAGGTATTTTGACGACAATAAGCTACAGCTGTCTTTCTGCTTTCAGTCAAAGTACCTCGGAATGTCGATGTGGGATTGCCCGGCACTTTTCATGATCATACCCTATGGTGAACACATGTACGGTATTGAGCACGTGATAGGGGGACTGAACCAGATATCCCTGGCTATGGAGAAGGTCGTTAGGGAACTGGGCGGCGAAATTCACCTAAATGCTCCGGTCAAAAAGCTGATCCTCGAAGGGAAAACTGTCAAAGGGGTCGAGCTGGATAGCGGAGACAAGGTATACGCGGATGAGGTGATCGTCAACGCTGATTTCTCCTATGCTATGCGCGATCTCGTCGAGCCGGGGATAATAAGTAAGTACTCCGAAAACCAGCTTCAGCGGAAGGACCACTCCTGCTCCACTTTCATGCTGTACCTTGGGGTGGACAAGAAGTACGATCTCTCCCACCACAACATAATCTTTGCCGGAGACTACCGCGGCAACATCGAGGATATCGCCAACAGGAAGGTTCTGTCCGACGACATGTCGTTTTATATTCAGAATGCATCCGTGACGGACCCGACGCTTGCTCCAGAAGGTAAGTCGACGATTTACATACTCGTGCCTGTTCCAAACAACAAAGGCAAGATCGACTGGGACAGCTGCAAGGATGAGTACCGCGAGAAAGTCATGGCTCAAGTGGTTGCAAGAACGCCGTTGACCGACTTGAAAGAGCACATAGAGGTTGAGAAGGTCATCACCCCGGACGAGTGGGATCGGGATTACAACGTTTACATCGGGGCGGTCTTCAGCCTGGCGCATTCCCTGCGGCAGATGCTTTACTGGAGGCCCCATAACAAATTTGAGGAGCTGGACCGCTGTTATCTGGTGGGCGGAGGCACGCACCCCGGCAGCGGGCTCCCGACGATATACGAATCTGCAAGGATCACGGCGGACCTGATTTGCAGGTATCACGGCGTCAGCTTCGAGCCGCCCCCGCCCCTGCCAGGTCCGCAAACCGGTGGAGCCGGGACTTAGCTAGTAGTTTTACACCTATCGGACGACATGAAATGAATCTCAAAGCGATCATAGCGGCGGGTCTATGCTTCTTCTTGGGCTTCCCAATCGTCTGCATGGCGGCAAACCCGAAAGTCGGCGAGAAAGCTCCTTTCTTCAGGGTCAAATCCGGCGACGATAAGGAACTCACTCTCGACATGCTCAAAGGAAAGGTTGCGGTCATATTCTATGAAACCAAAGAGGTTGTAGAGAAGAACCGGGCAGTGAAGGAAGCGCTTAAGAAGCTGGGTCGAGATGAGAGCTACCCGTCGGGGATATCTGTTGCGGTAGCCGTTGTAGATTGTTCCGGCGCCTTCTGGCCGTTCACCCGGATATGGAGAAGCAAACTCGTAGAGAACTCCAAGAAAGAGGGCCTTACAATATACGGCGACTGGGATGGGAGAATGTCTTCGGACTACGGGATGAAACCTGATGAGAGCAACGTCATTGTGGTGGATGCGGGAGGAATAGTCAGATACAGAAAAGCCGGCGAGATAGACAGACCGGGTATCGACGAACTGAAGGAGTTGCTTAGAGAGCTCGCTTCGAAGATGAAACGAGCCGGCATGAAAACGGAGAAAGAGTCCGGGAAGTCCCAGTGAAGGCGAACGCCTTCAGTAGCCGCAA
>Ga0180437_10007402_pt1 | contig 14292 bp, 9 predicted proteins | sample SS_ome_4_FD_132410 | JGI IMG/M metagenome (GOLD analysis project Ga0180437, IMG submission 132410) | Hypersaline lake sediment archaeal communities from the Salton Sea, California, USA - SS_3_D_1 metaG | ecosystem: Environmental > Aquatic > Non-marine Saline and Alkaline > Hypersaline > Sediment...
CAAGATCAAAAAGTTTTTCAATGGATTCTTTATCTCCTTGCCGGACGGCGGAGATAAAAGAAAAATTAATATCAACATCACTGTTATTGCTAAACAGCTTGATGCACTCTGCGTCACCGCTACGAATTGCCAAATCTAAAGGAGTAAGCCCCCGACCGGTCTTAGCGTTCACATCGGCACCATTGGCAATCAATAATTTGACAATATCACTGTTCCCAACCCGAGCCGCTTGGTGCAGAGCCGTAGCCTGACCGTATAGCTTCAAGTTAACGTCTGCCCCTTGGGCGATAAGCAACTTGACCACCTCTACTTGACCCATACAAGTAGCCCAAGAAAGCGGCGTACATTCCATCTCATCCTTGGTATCTACAGCCACACCTTGCTCCAAGAAGGACTTCACCCCTGCCACATCGCCCATAGCCGCAGTCATATGAAACGATGAAATATCTGCCCCTTTACTGACAAGGAAATCGACGATTTCCCTATTTCCCTGCCACACAGCGTTATAAAAGGCGGTCCAGCCATCTGGGTCTTTCTCATTAAATCGAGCTCCATAATCGACCAAAATCTTAACTGTATTAAGGTCTTGATTCCATATCGCGTGATGAAGAAGTGAATACTTCCCAGGCGCCGGATTAACATCAACCCCCCTACTAGCCAAAACTTCAACCATAGATGTTGATCTAGACCAAATAGCGTAATATAGTAGGCTGAAACCATTCTTATCCGTATAGTTAATATCAGCTCCCTGGTCAATTAAGAACTGTGCGAGCTCATCATGACCATCCCTAATTGCATAAAACAATGGTGTATTTCCTTTATCATCCTTTAAATTGACATCGATTCCTTGCCGAAGAAAAGCTTTGACCTTTTCTTTGTCTCCAAGCATGGCAGCCGCATGAATAGACTTCGCTTCAGCGCCATTATTCTGAAGCAGTCTGATTATTTCTACTTTGCCTCGACCCAGGGCAACATCTAACGGGGCGTAACCTGTACCATTAACATAAGAACACGTCGTATTAAGATCAGCTTCTTTGCGAATTAATAGTTCAACTATCTCTTTGTGACCATTGTAGATAGCGTAATATAACGGAGTGTTCAATGCCTGATCTCTCTCGTTAATAGGGGCACCCTCTGCCAATAAAAGCTCAACTGCGGGCTTATGCCCTACCATTGCTGCACGATGAAGAGGGGTCATGTAAGAAAGACTGTCGAAAGCCTTTATTCTGAATCCATTCTCAATGAGCTGCTTAATACGGTCAACATCACCAATTGCGGCCGCCTCCTCAAGTGAAATTGGTGGCTCGGACGACTCTGTTAATTCGTAGATAACGTGGCGGTCAACTCCCTGTATTTTATAACGATAAGGATGAACAAATAGTGGAAGACACGGCCAAGGCTGAGGTACAACCTCGCCTTGAGACTGTATCACCGCCTCAAGACGAAGCAAGGCAATAGGCTCAAAACATGCAAATCTCGTATAAATGTGTCCTTTACTGGGAACAAAGAAACCATTACAAAACCGCTGCTCTATTATGTTATCAGCGATGTGGCGTGCTACCTCCAAATAGACGGCCTGGTTGGTTTTTCTGTATAACTCAAGGAAACCGAAAATTCCATAAGGATGTGAACACGCAGTACCAACCTGCAAAGTAGGATTAGACGTAGGTGCTTGTCCGATATCACCAAATCCGTTACCGAATGCAATGTCTCTGGCCATCTCCCACATAAACTCATTACCGGTTCTTCCATACGCTAAGCTGTAAGCCCAAAAAAACGATAGATCTGCCGGATATAAATTCACCTCATTACACCCAGAACTCTCACCAGGACCGTCATGCCACACGTATCCTTCTAGGCTAGTGCCATCCGTAAGCATAGGAACGAAAGAGTTATCCTTCTTACGATATGAAGATTTACCCCACGCAACAAGCTCCTCCAAGGCCCATTGAGTGAATACCCTGCCTTCCTCACCTAGCATCTCACCCACTAAGAATATAGCCAACCAAGGTTGAGCTTGGGCATTCTCTGGATAGTACGTCCTGAATGAATTCGCAAAAGTATCCCAGGGAAAAATTGCTGTATATGGATCTTTGAAGTGATTATTCATATCTTCTCCCAAGTGGGTCATCCATCTAAAATTATTTGATAATGAACTGATGCCTGTACTGGGATGCCTTGTGTCGACAAATCGCTTAACCAGCCGCTTACTCCAGACCAACGGTTGTCGCTCACAGGAGAGCTTATTTAGCATGGCTCCGCCGTGAACCAAGGAACTTGCCGTTATCATATTGCTGGTCGTCCACCATTTTTCGCTCTTGAAGAACGTAGGACCCCCTATATATTCGTGATTCCAGAGTTCTTTGAAATCTCCATTCAGAAAACCTAATCGATCTATATCCAGGTTTGACCAATTTATTACATGAGCTGACCAAAGCATTTCAATAAGTTTCTTGGTAACCTCAGGATCAACTTTCCACATCAGCTCGTAATAAGGATAGTGCAATTTTATTGATTCTTGCAACACGCTGCCACAAGGGACATCACTCAATGCATCATAAGCAGTTCCCTCACCCCAATACAATTGTCCGCTAGGTAATCTAAGATTTTCAAATGCATATTTCGTTGCCTGCATTGCTGCATCGCGGTATTTGGAGTCACCGGTAAGCGTAGAAAGGCCATCCAATGTCCGTAGCAGTGTCTGCTGAGAAGCGAAGTTGGAAAGAATCCATTCTTCAGTCTCAGTTGCCGTTAACACATCTCCCTTAGGACTTATCCACTTCACCGGCTCGTGAGTATGAACATTAAGACCATCGACAAACAATGGCGTATGCTTCGGCCCATAGGTATCCCGGCCATGCTCAAGCACATTATCGGCAAACTCACGCACAGCTTTGAGATACTTGCTGTTTCTATTCGGATCAGTTGTCTCGCTGGCGAGGCCGGTGGGGGATTGGCAGAGAAGAAATACGCCCAATATCGTCCAATTCGTGAACTTGGTCGGCATGTTATATCCTCCTATTTGCCTTGGCCACAAAGAGACGCGATGCAACACGAAGCAGATCATCCCTGGCTGCCTTATGCTAAGAGCGCCAGATGGTGGCCAAGACCATACATATGCCGTGAGGGCAGGCACATAGGCCTGCCCCTACAAGTCGATAAACAGCGAAAATGCACATTAATACATTTTAGTCTGGTGTTCATTCGTGTCAATTCGTGGTTTCACCATTCTTATTGTGGCGCTGGAATAGTGATGTCGATCTCATTCACCGGTCCTAACGACGACATCGGCTCGCCGAAATCCTGGGGACGGCCGACTGCGAGGATTTGGACTTTGTCGGGCTGGAGATGCTTCTTGGCGACCCGCAGGACGTCGGCTTTGGAGACCTTCTCGACATTCTCCTTGATTTGCAACAGGAAATCGGCCGGATAGCCGTAGTATTCGTAGGTCATCAGGCGGTTGACGACCTCGCCCTTGGTGTCGAAGTTGAAAACGAACGAGTTGAGGAAGCTGTCCTTGGCCAGGGCAAGCTCCTCGTCGGTGACTTCGCTTTCTCTCATCTTCTCAACTTCTCGCAGCATGGCACGAATTGCATGGACGGTCGATTCCGACTTCGTCTGGCAGCCGACGTAGAATTCGCCGGGAAAGTCGTAGTTGGCAGAGTACGCTCCGAACACCGAATAGGCCAGGCCCTCGCGCGAGCGTACGTTCTTGAAGAGCCGGCTCGTGAATCCGCCGCCCAGAATCCTGTTCATCACGATCAGCGCGAAATAGTCCGGATCGCTGCGCAGCCCGCCGATATGCCCCAGGTAGACGTTTGACTGATTGACATCGTCCTTGCGAATGACGTTCACCGTCTTGCGGAACTTGTACTTGACTTCAGGTACCTTCGGCAGATCAAGATCGGCCTTCTCCCATTTTCTGAATGCCCGCTCGATCTTGACGATCATCTGCTTCGTATCGAAGTCTCCCCAAACGGCCAGCATCGCGTTGTTCGGGCCGAAGTATTTCTTGTGGAATGCGACAAGGTCATCCCGTGTGATGCTGCCGATAGTGGCGTACTCCTCATGCCGGGCGTAGACGCTCATCGGGCCGTAGATGAGCTTGTCGAACTCGCGCCCGGCGATTGCACCCACCTGGTCGTTGCGCCGGGCAATCGAACTGCCGACCTGCATCTTTGCGAGCTGGATCTTGTCCTCGCGAAAGGCCGGGTTCATCAGGACGTCGGCCAGGATTGACAGACCCTTATCGAGATCGCGCTTGAGCACGGACATTGACGCCGAGCCGGAATTGAGCCCGATGCCGGTTTCCACCGCCGCGGCGATGGCCTCCAGCTCCTCATCCATTTCGTCGCCGGTCATGCTTGCCGTGCCGCCGGTGCGCATGACCTCGCCGGTAATCGAGGCGAGCCCGATCTTCTCGGCCGGTTCGTAGATCGAGCCGGTTCTGATCCTGACCGAAAGATTGATCAGCGGCAGCTCGTGATCCTCGAGCAGGAACAGCCGCATGCCGTTCGAAAGCGTTACCTGCTCGACCTCTGGAACCTCGATATCCCCTAACTTTGCATACTTCAAAGACCTGTAGTCTGCCGCCTGCTGCTCGGCACAGCCCGACCAAAGAAGGCTCAATCCCCAAAACGTGAAAATCGCAACTCTGATAACCAATGATCTATGACCTGTCATTTTAGCTCTCCCTTCGAGTTAGTTTGTCGCTGCGGTCGTTTGAGTAACGCCCACCGTGCGGTTTTTAGTTGTAAAGTATTCCCTGGCGACCCGTTGTATATCCTCGGCCGTCACCTTGTCGATTTTGTCGAGCTGGCGGAACAGGTTGCGCCAGTCGCCCGTGACGACGTGGTAGAAGGTCAACTGCGCCGCCAATCCTGAGTTAGAGGCGAGCTGGCGGACGAGGCTCGCTCGCGCCCGCGTTTTGGCCTTGGCCAGTTCTTCGGGCGTGACCAGCTCGGTTTTGAGCCTTTCGATTTCGGCGTCGATTGCTTGTTCGGATTCGGCGTTCGTATGTCCTCTTGCCGGCACGGCGTAAAACAGAAACAGGCTCGGATACTTGTTGCCGGGCATCCCCTGAAATCCCGATGAATACACTGCGATCTGCTTTTCCTTCACGAGGCTCTTGTACAGCCGCGACGTCCTGCCCATACCGACGATATCGGTCAGGGCGTCGAACACGGCATCATCCGGATGGTGGACATCGGGCTTGTGATATCCTATCAGGACAAACGGCTGAGCCGGGTCCTCGACGACCACACGACGTTCGCCCAACTGAGGCGGTTCGGCCGTCTCGACGGGCTCCGGCTTGGGGCTGCTGGGAATCGGCCCGAAGTATTTCTCGGCCAGCTCCCTGACCTGATCGGGATCGACGTCTCCCACAATCGCAATTGTGAGGTTGCTCGGCGCGTAATACTTCTTGAAGAAAGCCTGTGCCTCGGCACGGGTCAGCGTTGCGATATCGCTCATGTGGCCGACGATGCTGTCGCCGTAGGGGTGGGCCTTGTACGCGACCGCCATGAACTCTTCGAGCAGGCGCCCCACGGGCTGGCTCTCGACGCTGAGCCGGCGCTCTTCCATGACGACTTCTCTCTCTTTGTAGAATTCTCTGAGCACGGGATTGGCAAAGCGATCAGATTCCATCATCATCCATAGCTCGATCTTGTTAGACGGAAGGCTGACGATGTACTGAGTCGCATCCTGGCTCGTATAGGCGTTGAATCCCGCGCTGCCCTCGCGAGAGAACACTTCTTCGTACTCATCATGGACGAGATGCTCCTGGGCCTGCTCCTGTAGTTCTTTCATCTGGCTCTGGAGTTCCTCGATCCGGGCTTTGTCCGCATTCTCACCTTTCCTCTTCTCGGCCTTGATCGCCAGGAACAGCTCGTCCATCTTGGCCATTACCTCGGTTTCGGCCTCGTAGTCTTTGCTGCCTATCGTCTTTGTACCCTTAAAGGCCATGTGCTCGAACAGATGCGCCAGGCCGGTGATTCCGCGGACCTCATCGGCCGCGCCGACGTCGGCGTAAGTGTGGAACGAAACGACCGGCGCTTCATGCCGTTCGAGGACAAGGAACGCCAGTCCGTTATCCAGCGTAAACTCGGTCATCCTCTGCTCGAACTTCGCCAGGTCCTGTGCCCGGGCCGACTGTTGGGATGCCAACGATACGGCAAGAAACAAAAGCGCTATCCGTATCCTATGAATCCCTGGTTTTCGTGCTGCATGTTTCATGATCTGATACTCCTTGCTAATTGTACATGAAGTAGACGGTTGCGTTGCAGTCCTGATCTACACGGACTCTCACCCAATGGGCCGAGAAGCCGTCCGGGAATTCGTGGTGCACATATCCTGTGCCGGGAGGTACAAGAATTTCATTGTATCTCTTCCAGGTTCCGTTGCCGAGGAAGTCAATCTCTATCCTGAATCGCACGCCATGATCCGAGTCGTGAGCGAGGTGCACGACCTTCTTGTCGAAGCCGGTCATCAGGAACGGATCGGAGACTGCTCCCTCCTTTACCGGCGTTTCCCACCACGGCCCGCCCCAGCCGGCGGGCTTGCCCATGCTCCACAGATCGTCGATGTTGCCGAACCACAGGCCCGATTGCGGCTGGCCCTGGTCGTGGTCGATTTGATCGCTGGCCATGACGAACATGCCGCGCCAGTAGCAGAAATCGGGCGTTACGCGAAGGTGGCTGCAAATCGGCTTAATGCCCCATATCTTGCCTTCGTAGGAAAGTGCGGGTAGTTCGTAGAATATTCCATGTACGTCCATCAGAAGCCGTTCGGTAACGGCGTGACGAATCCGCATCCACTCTGTGTTCCATGCATGGTCCCAACTGTGGCTGCCCTTGGGAAGCAGATAACGCAGCCATTTACCTCCTGCGAAAACGCGGAGCACAACCGAAGACTTCGTCCAGCCGGTGGCGTAGATTGTGTGCCCTCCGTAGGAGGAACCGGAGGCGCTGCCGCCCACTCCGACGAAGGGATTGCGCTCGATTATGGTCCATTCCTTGCCGTCCCATTCGGCAAGGCGCCCGGCGTCTCTCTGGCCCAGGTGCTCTCGGTAGTCATAGGTGTTATTGGCAACCACAACCCGGCCCGCGCCGCTGTATGCGCCTTTGAAGTGTTCCTTGGCGGGCTTTATTTCAAGCTCCTCGACCAGGTTGAACAGCAGCTTCGATTCGAGCGTCTTGACGTCCAGTTCCCAGAACCGGCCTTCCATGCCGAGGACATAGACCTTGTTCTTCGGATCGGTCAGGTGAGCAATCGTCGCAGTCAAGCGGCGATTCTTGAGCGATTCGATCGTTCGGACGTTTCCTTCGGCGTCAATCGCGTGCGGGCCGATGAATGCCTGTTCGGAGGGCCAGTGGACCATCCGGTTTGCGAACGTGCCGGTAACTGAGGCCGGATGCCGCCGCATCGTCATGTCCTCGCGAATCTCATACAGCCCGAGCCCCTCGCCGCGTATGTGGGCGACGTAACCGACGGCCCAGAGCTTCTCGGCCCAGGGAATCAGCGCGCCTATACCGGCCTCGGTGTCGCTGCCTGCCCCTTTTGCCAGCACGGTCAGATTTGGAAAGACGCCGTTGACTGAAATGGGGCGGCGCTCGGCTGTCTCCTCTGCCCGGCTGATACCGCCGGCTAACGCTGCGCATAATGCAATCAAAACAAAGAGGTGAAAATGCTCTGTCAGAATCCCGGCCGAACAATTTTCCTTGTGGAGACATGAGATGCCATGATGTTTCATAGCGATTTCCTTCTCTGAGACTTTGTATTGAGCTTGTCGCCGGTTGGGATGACATAGCCCCGGACCGGCGAGAATCAATCGAGATCCAAAACGCAAAGGCAAAAATATTACGCTCGATGGAATGTGTCAATGATTAAAAGAATCTATTTGAGGAATGTTGCGATTCAGAGGGATTCTGAGGCGATCGTCCGCGACAGGTGAAGTCGATTAGGAGGTCAGTCGTCCTCTGCGCCGTTGCCGGAGGCTTTTCGTCCCGCGCCCCGGCAGCTCTCGCAGCCGCATGTTCCGACCAGTCTAAGGTGGGACGTGCCGGCGAGTTTCCTGGTGTCTATCAATTTTGCCCCTTTGGTCTCCATCTTTCGCAGCGACAACATCGCGTCTTTCTTATTGTGTGAGCCGACTGCATCGACTATGACGGTAACCTGTTTGCCCCGCTGCAGCAGACCCAGAGCCGTCATCTTGACCGCTCCTTCGAGTGTTGTGCCGACGAGATAGAATTCGCTTGCGCGAACCTCGCTGAGCAGTCTGTCGATACGAGGCTCGTCGAAAGGATCTACGCATCGCTTGTGAAGAATGATTTGTTTGTACCTGCGGAGCATGTCGCGCGGCAGATCGGTGTTGCCGTCGGCGACGAATGTCACTCGGTCGTTGAACAAGGTGTAGGGTATTTTCTTCTGTCCGTCCGTGCCGTCGATGCAGTAGTCAATTACACTATCGCCGTTGTTGTTCGGATAGACTTCGGCGGTTGATATAATCGGAATATTTTGAGTTCTCGCCCATGCCATCACCCTGCGAATGTGCGCAAGGACTCTTCGATGATTCCTTATGCAGGCTTTGCCCTGAGCGAGCAGGAAGTCTTTCTGCGTGTCGATGTCCACGAGAATCCGTTTACGTCGAGACTTGACCAGTTGTAGAATCATTTTCTTAACTTCCTTCTTTGGCTTCTGCGACAGGAGTCCTATAATGGATACGCATAAACCGACAATAGAGTTCAATGCACTTTATCGTACAGCGACTAAAGTCACTTTAATAACGTGCTGCGTTCTGCGTGCTGCGTTTCGCGTTCTGCGTGCTGTATGCCGCGTGCTTCGCAGTCCCGGGGACTGCTATCGGAGAACGCAGAACGCAGAACGCAGCACGAAACAGCACGCTGAACGCTTAACGAGGATATTTTGGCTAATGGCGCGAACTTTAAGAGATTATCCGCAAATATCGTTAAAGCCCGAGAATTTGGACGGCAAAATTGATTTTGTCCGGCTTTTCGGACGTGCCGGCCCGTTGCACATCGAAATCGGTTCCGGCAAAGGAACGTTCCTCGTCAGCGAGGCTAAGAGTAAGCCCGACGACAATTTCCTCGGCATCGAATGGGCCGGCAGGTACTACCGTTACGCCGTTGACCGCGCAGGCCGATGGGGCCTGACCAACGTGCGGATCATACGCACCGATGCCGCTGTGTTCCTGGCCGAACACGTGGCGGATGAGTCTGTGGACTGTTTCCACGTCTACTTCCCCGATCCCTGGCACAAGAGGCGCCACAACAAAAGGCGCCTGATTTGCCCGGCGAATATGGAGAATTTTATCCGCTGTCTGAAAACCGGCGGCCAAATAAAAATAGCCACCGATCACGCCGATTATTTCGAGTGGATAAAGAGCGTGATTGCCGGCGAAAGTAAGCAACTCAGGGAGATCGACTTCATCCGACCGGCCGGCGCCGAAGAGGGAGAACTAACGGGCACAAACTTCGAGCGAAAATACATCAAGGACCAAAGGCCGATCTACACCATCGCAGTGAGAAAGAGGTGACGGCGGTGGGTGGCAGCCACCCGACGTGTTTGACCCATCGGGGGCTTATTCAGGATGTAATCTTGATTGGGGGATGATGAGACTGCTATAATAGCCGCAAGGACTCAGGTTTTTTTGTGAGAGTTGTCGTTATGTGCAGGCTATGCGGCTTTACGCTTATTGAGCTATTGGTGGTCATTGCGATCATTGCTCTGGTTATGGCCGTTATGATGCCGGCGCTGCAGAGGGTCAGGAGGCAGGCGGCCGGCAGCGTGTGTCAGTCCAATCAGCATCAATTGGTCCTGGCCTGGATCGTTTACGCCCAGGACAACGACTACAAGCTCATCGGCGGCCACGACGGGCATTCCTCCTCGCCCAGCCGGGGCTATGACTGGGTCGAGCTGCCGCAGACCGAAAACGGCACCGTGGTTTCAGGGGCGGCGGCCACCATCGAAGACAAGAAACGCGGCTGCCAGCGCGGTGCCCTGTTCCCGTACGTGCAGGAGGTCGATCTCTATCACTGCCCCGGCGACCGCAGGCATCGCACCGAGATGACGCATCGCAGCTACGGCATTCCGGGCGGCATGAACGGCGACGTCGGCACCGGGGCCAATAGCTGGCTGATGCAGCAGTGGGGGTATCCGTCGTACAAGACGCTCAACGAGATCAGGAATCCCGGCATCAAGTATGTGTTCCTCGAAGAAAAGACCGACGTGGGCGGCTGGAACTGGGGGTCGTGGAACCTGGAGAAACAAGGGAACCGATGGTGGGATCCGATTGTCGTGCGGCACGGGCGGCTCAGCGTGCTGGCATTTTCCGACGGCCACGCCGTCAAGCACCAGTGGAAGCAGAACAGCACGCTGGAAATGACGCACGCGCCCTATCCCGACGCCATCCGATGGCCCGTCAACGACGGCACCGACGACCTGGAATTCATGCGCCGAGGCTACAATCCCGCGCGCTAAGCGGGCAGGCTTTTTGCAGGAATGAAACTATTGATGACTCAGTTGCCGGGGTAAAACTTCGTGCCGATCTTCATTGTTGTCTTGATTTTCTGGTTGTTGGCTGAAACGACATTGGTGGTCGTCATGTTTACGTTGGAGGTCGGAACCAGATCCGTCATCTGCAGCTCGACGGTCCCCTTGCCGGAAGTGGTGAGGGATTCCAGGGATATTTTTGTTCCGGGCGGTGTGCCGGGCATATTCATCTCCTGCGACTCGGCGGACTGCGTAATCTCGACGTCGAATTTCACCTTATCACCCTGAACTTCCAAAAGTTCGTAGGTTGCAGTTTGAACGATCTTCATTCCATTTGTCTCTAACGGCATGCTTACCTGCCAGCGCGCGCCTTTGCCGACCGGTTCGGCCGGAAGAGGCGCCGACATTTGCGTCATTGACTGTTTCGTGCTGTCCATGGCCTGCTCCGTCACCGGATCGATTCCGTCGGGCATTTTGATTTCGGCGTCCGTTGTAAATCCCCGCGGCGTGACAGTGGCCCAGCCGCTCATGCCCACCAGGCTGTTCATAGACTGCTTCATGGCATTGACCATCATGGGATTGGCGCCGGGATCGTCTAACACATCGGCTTTATCCATTTTGAATTCATAGCGCAAATGCCCCTGGGGCGACACTTCTTTGCTTTCAAGCGTCATCGTCATCTGCGTGGTCGGTATTTTTGTTTCGGGCCTCTTTTGGTCTCCCATTTCCATGGCCATCGACGTGTTCATTACCATCACCATCGTCTCACTTTGGCCGGCCTGGAATTTATAACGCAGCGCCTTTCTGGGCTGAGCACCCGCATCGAGCAGCTTGACGACTATCTCTGTGCCGGCGCCGATATCCGGCGAAACGACGCCGTCTGCCTGAGAGGTCGTAGTAACTTGCGAATCACTATTGCTTTCCGGTTCTTCCGGTTCGGACTTGCCACAGCCGAAGGTGAACAAAATCACACAGACGGCCAGCCAAAGTGACAAAAGTCGCACGGAAATTGCTCCGGTTTGAAAACTAATGGGCGGATTGTTGCTGGTCATGATATTCTCCTTGTAAAGCTTATTTTGCGAGCGATCTGACCTATCTACATAAACAGAACGGCTGAGTCAATAAAAAATTTCAGTCAATTATACCGGGCAAGGCCTCGTCCCAGGGCCATAGGCCGGATTAGCGAGCGTGTAAGAATGTGCAAAACACCCTTGACACCACCGGAAGGGCCTTGTCTACTACATTGTTCCGTATTGTTGCTTGTGTTACCGGTGCTACAATAAATCATTGGGAGGCAAGGAGAAAAAAATGGCTATGAACAAATCTGGCGTGTGCGTGCTGGCGTGTATTTTGGTGCTGGTTGGCGGGAGTGTGCTTCGTGCGGAAGTGGGGGAAAATACGAAGATCTATACAATATTTGCCAACAAGGGATGCAGTTGCCCGGCCGGGGGGACGCCGGAAGGTCTTACAACCAATGCAGAGCTTTTGCGTAAGCTGCAAAAGGCGTGTCGTGGCGTCGATTTCATCGCAAGGGACATGACCAAACGGGGCACGACCGCGGCATCGATACTTGATGAATTAAAGGATTCAAAAGATGATTTCGACGGCGTGCTTATCATTGGCGTTTCAAGAGAATATCAATTGGCCTTCTCCGGGCTGCCCACCATCTTCGTGTACAACCTTTTTGAGTGGATGAATGTTCCGTATAAACTTTATGACACGGGAAAAGAGCCGGATAGCATATTGGTTGGCGGTCCCGAATATGAGAAAGGGAAAATTTTAACCGCTCAACTGGACCGGAGAAAAGTCTGTTCCGCATCGTCTCGCTCGGCGATGTTTAGAGATCTGGTGCTGAAGATCGAGTTGATTCAGGCAATCAAAAAATTGAAGGAAACCAGAATCCTGGTCGTGACGCCTTACAAGTATCTTGCTCAAGTCGATTACCAGGGAGATAGTCGTAAAAGTTTCCCGGAAAACTACAATGAGACCTACACTCGCACGCTGAAGGAGTCGTTGGGAGTGGAAATTGTAAGAATCGAGCCCGGGGAATTCTACGAAGCCGTCAAAGAAGCGGAACAGGGCCAGGCAGAAGAGATTGCCAGGCGGTGGATTGACGAAGCTCAAGCCGTGAAAGATACGACGGAATCAGAGATCGTCAAAACGGCCAGGTCCTATCTGGCGTTTGAAGCGTTACGGAAAAAGTACCGTTGCAACGCTGTCTCGACGCAGATGAGAACCCTGACGGGAAGCGGTAAGGTGGAAGACCTTTTCTGGCCGGGACTGGGTCTTATGGAGTTTCAAAGACGAGGCATACAGGCCATTTGTCAGGAGTATGAAAACATTATGGTTACGCATCTGCTGGGCTATTATCTTAGCGGCCGGCCGAGTATGCTGGGCGATCTGATGCTCGATACGTTCAACAATATCTCGCTTCTGACCCATTGCGGAGCGCCCGTCAATCCCTATGGAGACGACAGGAGAATTCCTTATATTATCTGGAGTCATGCCCAGAGCCCGGTAAGAGAAACGCTCAAGCCGGGTTCAAGTACGGGGGCGCAGGTCGATTACCCTGCGAACGAACCGGTTACAATATGGAAAGTCTATGTGCTGAATAAGAAGATAGGGCTTCATACCGGCCGCACGGTTGACGGGCATTCTCTCTATAAAGATCTTGATGGGATCATGTGTCGAACCAAGTTAGTGGTGAAAGTTGACAATGCAAGGAAGATACAGAAGCATTTTTCTCCTGACGAATATGGAATCCATCGGGCGGGCACCCTGGGCGATCTGAGGGCCCGGATCGAAGATTTTGCGACCTTAATCGGCTATGAAGTGATGGATGAAGATAAATAGCCCGGCGGGAATTCACCCCGCCGCACCGGCATGGCCGTAAATGTTCTGACGAATCCGCTTGGATCAAGCGATTCCAAAGACAACGTCATAAACATCCGGAACGTCTTTTTCAGGATCGAGACGCGTTTGAGCCTGAAAGTCTTCAAAATCAGGAAGATAATTTGCTTCATTCGGGTAATGAGTAGGTCGCTCGCGTCGATCGGGGCTCCGGGGCTGTGCCGAGAGAAAAATCGTTTGGGCAGATGGCCGAATTAGGGCAGCCAGGGGGGTAATTTGGACATCTGGGGCCCCGAACGATTTTTCTCGGTTGTTGGTATCGCTAGGTTACCTACGCATTAGCCGGATGAACCGATAATTTAGAGCTGACCAGCCGGTTTAGGCTGATATTGGCTTCGGCGGCTTCGCGGGCGAGTCGGCGATGTACCTCCGGGGGCACGCGGACCATGAACTTGCCGCTGTATTGGCGCGAACTCGACGGCTCCGGTACGGATTCGCCGTTGGCCTGCATATCTTCTATCACATCGGCGACGAGCCTGCCGATTCCCCGCAAAGCTTTTTCCGGAGTATCGGCCAGATGGCTCAAGCCTGGAAATTCCGCGCACAAACCCACACACTGAGCATTTCTCGATAATACATGGCATCTTGGTTAATGCTTATCTGAGTAAAAATGCAAAGTTGAAACAGTAAGGTTGTGTTGGACGAGAAATGTGCTATATTATGTGGTTTTTGGTCTAATCAACGGGGTGTTTGCGGTGTTTTCCCCCGGGAAATGAGGTTTTTCAGGAGATTTATGAAAATGGGTTTTGCCGTTGAAGATGCTCGAAAGAAGCCGAAGGCGAGCTTGAAAGAGCTTATCGAGAAGGATTTAATTAGTCTGGCCGATGCGACCGACTGGCTCAGGACAATCTACGAGATCCGGTTCTTCGAAGA
>Ga0180437_10007405_pt1 | contig 14285 bp, 16 predicted proteins | sample SS_ome_4_FD_132410 | JGI IMG/M metagenome (GOLD analysis project Ga0180437, IMG submission 132410) | Hypersaline lake sediment archaeal communities from the Salton Sea, California, USA - SS_3_D_1 metaG | ecosystem: Environmental > Aquatic > Non-marine Saline and Alkaline > Hypersaline >...
TGATCTGAGTGAGGACAGGGCCAAGATACTCGCAGACACCACCCTGAACGGGATTTCGGGAGAAGAGATCAAGTTCCAGAACACGAGCACCTTCCGCTACCGGGAGTATGAGACAGATCCAAACACCGGGAACTTAAGGCAGACCGGTGTGGTCAGGGAGCTCGTGTCAGGTCTGATCATAGACATGAAGGGGTGGGTTTCCGGAGATGGGATGATCACGATGGAAGTGGAGGCCACGGTGTCTCGGCTGGGGAGTGGAGCGACCGGAGATACGACCAGGGAGCCCACGACCTTTGAGAAGGTGCTGAAGACCCATGTACGATCGCCGTCTGGGAAACCGATTGCAATTGGAGGGCTCATCACCGAAGAAAAGGGCACGACGATTCAAAAGATTCCGGTCCTCGCGGATATTCCGCTTCTGGGATACCTGTTTCAGACGAAAAAGGAGACGGTCGACCGGTCGGAGTTCGTGATCTACATCGTGCCCCATGCCGAGTACCTGGAGAGAGAAGAGGTAAGCCTGAACAACAGAATGGAGCGGCTGTACAACAAGTTCTTCTGAGCCAAGTGCGTGCCGCGCAAGGAGATTTGTACGTGAACAATCTCTATGATGCGCCGATTCTAAAGGTGTCAATCGATGATTTCAAACCGCTCATGGATGGAGATGAGCAGTATCCGCTCGAATTCATCGAAAATTACTCGGTAATAAAGCTCAAGGAAACTGATGACGCGGTGCACGTGGGGCTTACCGACATCAAGAACTACGCGCTTATCGAAAACCTGATTAATTTCCACAGAAAAAAGGTGGTGTTTTATGAAATAGAGAAAAGCGAGCTCGCCGGGTACCTTGGGGAAAGGCTCTCACGGAGTGTCTCGAGCGACAACGGGAGCGGGGTGCAGAAAGATGAAAAAATCCTCCTTGACAGGCTCGCCAATGACGCCCCGATCGTGAATCTGGTGAACAGCATCATGATCGATGCGATACGCAAAGAGGCATCGGACATCCACTTTGAGGCCACAGCGAACGACATCGCGGTGCGATACCGCATCGACGGCTATCTGCAAACGGTCCACCGCCTGGAGAAAGAGCGGTTTCCAGCGATCTCATCCCGCTTGAAGATAATGGCGAACCTGAACATCATGGAACGGCGTCTGCCCCAGGACGGGAGAATCACGGTGCACATTGGGGATGATATGATCGATCTGCGGGTGTCCATTGTTCCCATTGTCGATGGTGAATCGATCGTTCTCAGGCTGTTCAACAAGAAGAGAGAGCCTCTGGACCTGAACCAGCTTGGGATGAACGAGCGTGAGCTCTCTCTGCTTCGGTCCATGTACCACCTTACCCATGGCATCATCCTCTCGACCGGCCCCACAGGGAGCGGGAAGACCACATCGCTCAATGCAATACTCAGGGAGATACGGTCTGACACTCTGAAGATCATCACCATTGAAGATCCGGTGGAATACGTGACAGACGGGATCGACCAGATTCAGACGCACGAAAAAATCGGATTGACCTTCGACTCCATCCTGCGAAGGGTGCTGCGGCAGGACCCGGACGTGATCATGGTGGGAGAGATACGCGACTCGACAACCGCTGAGCTCGCCATGAGGGCGGCCCTGACTGGGCACCTCGTGTTCTCGACGCTTCATACAAAGGATTCCGTATCGGTAATCAACAGGTTGAGAAACATGGGGATCGAGCCCTACCTTATCGCAGCGGTACTGAAGGGGTCGATCGCGCAGCGGCTCGTGAGAAAAATCTGCAAGAGCTGCAGTGAAGAGGTTTCTCCGACACGCAGAGAGAGTGAGCTGTTTGCCAAATACAGCCTGGAAGTGGACAGGCTCTCCATCGGAAAAGGATGCAAGGCCTGCGGGGAAACGGGTTACCGCGGCAGAACCGGGATTTTTGAGTTGTTTACCACGGACGAGAGCATCGAGGAAATGATCCTGCAGGGGAAAAAGGACTCGGAGATAAAGTCATACATAGTGAAAAGCGGGATGAAGCCGCTCATCATCAACGGCCTTCAGAAGGCCCTCCAGGGTGAGACCACTGTCGCCGAGATCGAAAGGGTGCTTGCAGAATAATGCCGGTATTTTACTGTAAAGTCGTCGACGAAAAAGGAAAGACTGCCGAATTTATCCGGGAGACGTCTTCCGAGGAGATATTGATACGGGAGCTGTCCGCTGACAGGCTCTTCCCGATTGTCATAGAGCAGGCAGGCACCCATGAGGTGAAATTCAAGGGAGGGCGGCGGTACCCGAAGAACCTCATCATCGAGTTCACCGACACGCTCGCGCACCTGCTTTCTTCGGGTCTCATCTTCAAGGAAGCGCTCGAGGTCGCACAGACCATCTTCCAAAAAGGGAAAATCAACCATTTGACCGCAACCCTTCTGGATAAAATTAAAAAGGGTACCTCTTTTCACGACGCACTCGAGGAATTCAGCCCAACTTTCCCCCCCATCTACAGGGGTATGGTGAAAGTCGGAGAGAAAGTGGGCTCACTGGAGCAGGCGTTCAAGGGGCTGTCGCTGTATCTCACGGAAGAGAAAAAACTGAGAGAAAAGCTCATCGGTTCCATGATGTACCCTGCGATGATCCTGAGTGTTGCGTTCATAGGCATCTTTATTCTGGTTTTGTTTATTCTGCCGCGGATCAAAGGCATTTTTACCCAGCTCGGATCACAGCTGCCCCAGCGAATCGAATCGATTACCCACGTGTTGAACGTTCTCATGATTGCCGGCGTCTCGTGTGCGGCGCTTCTCTGTGTGCTGTTCGCTGTTGTGTATCTGATCCGGAAAACCAGAGGGAGTATGGCAGAAAGGCTGGACCGAGTCATTCTCAGGGTACCGATACTTGGGCATATCAGGTCTCTACGGGAGAGTCTCAACTTTCTTTTCGCCATGGAGACCCTCACAGGTGCAGGGTTTGCGGTTGAAGATGCTCTGCTCGAGGCAGGAAACGTGGTGGAAAACCGCGCGCTCCAGGGCGGAATACTCCAGGTCCGTGAAAAGATACTGAGAGGTGAGGCGCTTTCAGCAGCGTTTATGGAGAACCCGATCTTTCCGGAGCGTCTGAGCAGATGGATCAACATCGGGGAAAAATCAGGGAACATCGAAAAAGCCTTTGCACAGCTGCGCAGCTATTATCAGAGCGAGGTGGAACGCTGGTCTACCAGGTTTATGAACCTCATAGAGCCGGTGCTTATTCTCTCTGTCGGGGCGGTCATTTTTCTCTTCATAATTTTCTTCGTAATGCCCATATTTACTATTTACGGGAGCTTGTAAATGCTTTCTTTACAGGGATCGAGAATATGCATGCGAGAATAAAACGAACGAAACAGGGAAAGAAGCCCGGCACGGGACGGACGACCGCGCGTTTCATCAGAATCAGAAGAAAGGCCGTGGACACACAGGATGCCGGATTCACGCTGATCGAGATCATGGTCGCTGCGATGATCCTGCTCATTCTGATCAGCGTCGCAGGGTTTGTGGTGACGCGAAACATCGGGAAGGCAAAAGTGATCAGCGCGAAGAACCAGATCCAGATCTTTTCAATGGCGCTCAACTCATTCTTTCTTGACAGCGGACAGTATCCCTCGACTGAGCAGGGACTTTCGGCTCTCTGGGAGAAGCCCGTGCTGGAGCCGGTACCCGATGGGTGGGATGGGCCATACCTGGACAAGTTCGTCCCGGATGATCCCTGGGATCAACCATACGAGTACACATCCCCGGGGCCTCACGGACTGCCCTTCGGCATTCGGTCTTTCGGGGCCGACGGTCTGGAAGGAGGGGAGGGGGTTGACCGGGATATCATGTCATGGGAAAAATGAGACTGAGGTGCAGAAGCGAAGCCGGTTTCGTCCTGCTGGATGTGATCGTGAGCCTTTTGCTTGTGAGTGTCTCGCTTCTAGTCATATTTGGGAACATTGCCCTTGCGTCAAGGAATGCAGGGCTGTTGAGAGAGAGGCTTCAACAGCTGATATCTGAGAGGAACGAGCGTGCGGAAAACACACGGGTGCGGTTTTTTGAGGAGTGATAAAGGGTTTACCTACATCGAGATGATGGTCGCGCTCATCATTCTATCACTTGTGGGAGTTCTTGTCTGGCAGGGAATCACCGGTGCTGGGAAACTGCTGGACAAAATATCCGTGCATTCTTCAACAACGGTGAGGCTCATGCAGACGGAAGAAGCAGTGAGGGGGCTCGTCGGAAACATACGAATTCCCTTCTGGATGAGCGTGATCGAATTAGAGGAGGTGGAGGGCGAAATCGCCATTCCCTTCTATGAAGGGCGAAGCGACACTCTGCTGGAAATAAAATATGAGGACAGCTTCCTCATCATTGGCACCCGGGAAACAGACGAGGAACAGATGGAGGATGTGAAGTCCTTCGGTCCCTTTTCGAATGCAGATATCGAGGTTGGGAGGAACCAGGAGGGGGAGCTGTTCGGCATCACAGTGGTGTTATATCCGGTGCGGAGTTCACTAGATCCTGTGCACATCACGGCTCGGTTCGGAAGCAATCCTTTCTGGGCAAAAGATTTATCGTAACGTGAAAGAAAACGGTTCTACTACTGTACTGATACTTGGTATGCTGGGATTTCTCTCGATAGTGACGCTCGCTACGTACCTTTTCCTGCAGTATTCGATACAAGAAATCCGCAAATACGAGACGAAGGAGCACAGCAGGGAGGCGCTCACCGCAGAGGCGGAGAAACTGGTGGATCTGCTTGTACATGACCAGACACCGTATGCGGATTCGAGGCTTGATGCCGTGTGGGAGTATATCTCAGAAAGCGAAGGACGGAAGATGCTCGTCAACCTTACTGACATATCCAGTTGCTATGGAATCAACTGGGTGCGAAAAGAGATCCTCGATCACAGTAACCTGATGAAATTTGGAAAGTCCTCTGCTGAACTGCAGCAGTACAGATGGGACACGGGCCTTCATCTCCATCTGGAGCCCGATTTTACAGAGTTTTTCTCCTCTGATGTCCTGCGCAGCTTCTTTACACCCTACAGTTACTTCAATCTCAACATCTGTGACGAGTTCACGATCGAAAATCTCTATTTCCTCCGAACTGGAGACAGGGAGAAGGCGCGGCTGTTCCGTTTGAAGATACAGGAGCACTGGAAGGATAGCACCCCGGGAAAACCGCGCATGGTTGAGCAGGGAGAACTTGAAGGCTTTCTGGGACCCGACTTCGAGGTTTTATTTCCTCTTCTCAACGCGGCGCCGGCCATTAACATCCATTTCGCTCCAGAGGACATCCTTTACCAGCTGTTGAGCTATAAGTACCACAATGTTCCCCAGAGCACTGCTGAGTTTTTGCTGTACAACAGGAGCACTCAGGAGTGGAGCGAAGATGAATTGGAAAGTATAATTGGGAATAAGTATATAGGCACGTTTCTGCATCACTATATCGGCGTCACCACCTGGTTCTGGCAGATTGAAATCGAGACACACAGCGGCGAAGGCGATCCTTTTTCGCTGAAATGGGTCGTTGCAAGAATCCCTTCAGGTCCCAAAAATGCGGACAAAAGGGAATATCGACTGATCGAAGAGGAGTTTTCAAATTGACAGACTGCGCGTATGCTGAAATTGCTGACGGTTCCTACGAGCTTTTCCTTTTCGAGAAAAACCACCCCCTGGGGCTTTCGGGACACTTCTCCTCACTGATGATGGCCCGGCCTGACTTTGACATCAAATCAGTCGAGCTTCCTCCCGTATCAGAGCATGACATTCAAAACATGCTGAGGTTCAAATTGAGAAGCCTTTACCCCGGAAATCCGGACGCGACTGTATTCGATTATACGCTTCTGAGCAGGAAAAACAAAAAGTACGCGGTACTGTTCATCACGCAGAAAAAAACGATCGAAACCTACCGGAACCTGTCACACGGAAGACCACTGTTCCTCCCCTTTACGCTTGTGAAACCATTGATCAGGAAATACAGCGAAGAGAACTATGCCTTCATATTTTATCACACACGCTGGATAGAGCTCATGATGGTGCAGAGTGGAATGCTGGTCTTTTCTTCTGTGATTAACCGTGGTGAGTCCTTTGAGATCAATTTCGGGAAGATTCTGGCCCTTCTTCCGGAATACTCTGAGGGTCTTTCCCTGGTGTTTATCTGCGCAAAAGAGGATACAGACGGACTGAACCAGGCCATCCGGGGCTCCCTTGATCCCGGCAGCTCCTACCGCATGGTGAGTATCGAGGAGCTTCTCGGAAATTTACATAAAAAAAATGATTTTCTTTTTTCAGAAAGACACAAAAAACGAGCAGTTCCGCATACACTCATCATCTTCTTTTTCACTGCGATTGTTCTGCTTCTCTCGGTCCTCATTCTCCACAAAGGTGTTCAGCAGAGAAAGGCCTATTTTGAGCAGCTCGAGAATCGGATGAAGAGTTACGAAAGCCAGACATTGAGCATGAAGTCTCTGGAAAATGAACTGAAAGAGCTTGAGAGCCAGTGGATGGAATTGCACAGCCGCGCTCCGGCCAACATTTACCACATCCTATCCGAGCTCTCTCGCATCATTGAGGGCAGAGCGGTAATTACCTACTTCGTCATCGAGAAGGACAGTTTCCAGTTTGAGGCGGTCGGGCAAAACCCCCTGGATCTTATGGACACGTTCAAAATAAACAAAAATTTTCAGAGCATAAAATTGCTGCAGAGCATTCCGGTTCAGGGTACAAATAAAGAAAGGTTCAAGGTTATCGGAGTTGTTAAAAATCAGTAAACGGGAAAGAACGCTGCTGTTTGTGCTTCTATGGGTTTTCGCAGTTTTTACGGCAGGCATCGTTTTTTATTTCAAATTAGAGGAGATGACCTCTCTGGGGCAAAAGACAGCCATGCTGGAAAAACAGGTGCAGAAGATAACGATGAAAGCGCCGAACAGTGATGATCTGACAGGGGAAAAAGGCCTTCTTGTGGAAAGAATAGGGATGGAAAAGGCAAAGTACTATTACAGAGATGAGATCGATCCCTATCAGTTCAGCACCATTATAAAAAATCTCCTTTCCGAAAAAGGCTTGTATATCAAGAAGTATCAGACAATTGAAGTGAAGGAGCGTACCTACCTGGAATACTCTGTTTCAGGAGACGCATTAGAGCTTGCCGAATTCTTGAGAGTTGTTGCAGACTCTGACAAGTATTGGAGTATCCCCTTCCTTTCGATAGATGCACGGAAGGGTGATGGAACGATCGACGCGGTTTTCAGGATCAATTACGAGACGATAAATGAGAAAGATTATTGAAATAGTTTTCGCTTTATGCATTCTTGTATTACTCTTTATATGGGTGATGCCCTGGAAGAACAGAGAAATCGATCTTCAGGAGGCGACCCACCGGGAAGAAAAAGCCGGAGTACTGCCGCAGCCACGCGGTGAGCGCGAGCGCTCGGTTATGCCGGAGAGTGTCGCTGTACTTTTCGGGTGGAAAAAGAGAGAGCCTGTGGCTCCACCGGTGGAAACGCCTGAGGTCGAAGAAAAGGCGGAACAACAAATTATACAGGCCTCTTGGCTGAAACCGATTGGATATGCGATCCGGGAGGACAGTAAAAAGTATTACTTTTTCAAGGATGTGAAATCGAACATTATTTTACAGCTTTCAGATGACAACTCGGACAACGGGTGGATATTACTCGAAGCGAATGAAGAGGAGTTCCTTCTTGAATACGAAGGCAAGAAATACAGCGTTCCATGCAACTAGAAGCAGAAGTATGTCCTTTCGAATGAATACGCACACAGCGGCTCTTCTCCTGCTTCCTCTGCTTCTTTTTTGTTCCTGCGCAACGAACAATAAAACAACTGTCTACGATTTCCAAACCGCACCGTTGTTCGGGATGATCTACGATTACGACAACACGCCCTGTGCGAATGTGCGCATGAGGATCGACGGGGCTGACGGCCCGGTGAGCGGTATAAACGGACGGTTCATTGTCCAGTCACTTTCGAGGGGGGAGCATCGCATCGTCTTTACAAAGGAGGGGTATGAGACAGAATCCCTTTCTTTTCAGTTTTTGAACAAAAATCAGGTTCTGTATGTCAGGATGATCTCTTTCGAACAGCTTCTGGAAAAGGCGGAAGATGCGATCGAATATCATCAGTGGGAAGAGGGAGATGAGCTCCTGAAGCGTGCAGAACAGATTAAAGGGAATGATCCTCTGGCACGGTACCTAAAGGCTGTACTTCTGAAAGAGAAAGGGGAGGCGGAGAAAGCGGTGGAAATCCTGCTCGAAATTTTGCGATCCGGTTTCAAAGGTCCCTACGTGTACCTTGCGCTGGGCGACCTGTATCAGTACCAATTGCAGGATATCCCTGAAGCAGTACGATACATCGAGGAGTATTTGAAGTTGGAAGCAAACAGGGAGGTGCAGAAGAGGCTTGAGGAGCTGAAAAAGGAAATGGGGGATCAGTAAATCGGGTTTTTCAGAAAATCATGGGAAAAAGTGAAAGCACAATCCACAGGCGGACAATTTTTTTACAGCTGCTTATACTGCTTCTGTGCGCTTCCTTGTTACACTTGAACTACTGTTTGATGATGATTGGAATATCCATGAGATGTGCAAATTCTTTCAGCTCATCCAAGATGTCTCCGTAGACGATTCCATTGTGATGCGGTATTCCATTTTGTAACATCGATTCAACAAAGACCATATTTCCACACCGCATTTCAATCAAGAGATTGCTTCCACGTAACAGGGGTTCTGCTTCAATTACTTCACCAACGCCTGCATGAATGCTAAATGCACCCCTCATTGAGTTTAAGCGGCAAACTGTTGCTGTTCCCTTTTTCAGTACCGCGGTTTGAGAGAGGCCTCCGAAATCAAAAACGTTTTCCAAAATGGGTTTTCTCACGGATAAACTATACGGAGCATTTCCGCAATGCCACCACAGAAGGGCATCACGTTCTTTGATGATATTCACAAAATCTGCCCACCACGGGGGACTCTCAGTCAAAGCATGTTGAAGCATGAGTGTCAGGGAACCATCTACATCGCATTCGCAGGAGGCCATGACACCTTCCACATTCATACGTCCATTGACTGGGCAGATTGGAGTCTTGTCATTGTCTCTGAGTTCAGGCCAGCAATCCGGAGCATAGGATTGAACATTATGCTCTATAACAAAATTCTTTAATGCCAGGTACAATCTGGAGAGCCCTCTTGCTTCCTCTATTCTTTTATCCTGAATATCAAAGATTTCTTTCTGGATTTCCATGTCCCGGTCTATTTCTTTCTCATCAATTTTTTTCATGAGCTTGCTGAGTGTATATAATGAAAGTTTGGTTATTTCTGTACCGAACAATTTTTTGATAGCCAGCTCATCATAATCACTCACTTCAAAACCATCCGGGCGCATTCCAATGACAGCAATGGTCGCTTCTTTTAGATAAGAAATAGCTTTTACGCCCTTAATAAAAATACCGAGCTTCCTCTTTGTTCGCTCGTTCTCGATTGTGTCGTAAATAAACGAAAATCGTTTGTCCATGTTCTTAAACAAAGTCCCTGCTGCCACTAAGCCGATCATGGAACCCGAAACATTTTTACTCTGCAGTGCTAATTCGCCTATGCCCCACAGTGCAAAAGGGCAGTCAAGATTTCTTATTATTTCTGCAGTCAGCTCTCCTGTGCTGAAAGTACCGTTGAATAAAATAACCGCGTCGACATCTTCGGTTTTAAACTTTTTCCAGGCCTCCACTGCCTGAGCTCTTTGTAAAATGGGTTTTTCATAGTCAACAACAGTAGTATTCAAATTTTTCTTCAAATACTCTTTCGCAGTAGCCGAATGTTTAATTGCCAGCTCCTTTCCCGCAAGGACAGGGGACACGAGGTTTACGAATCCGATCTTCAGCCTCCGAAAGTGAAAAGCCATATTGCACACTCCTTATCCCGAAGATTTATCCTCTCATTCTGAGAGCCAGATCATTCTTAGAAAATCCAATTTCGTATCATTTTCACATTTGTTATGTTTTCTGTAGCTCTGAGAGTCTATTTCTAATGAAATTCAGTCCTTGCTCTGCCAGTGTGTCCGCATCCGGTGCTAATTGTCGCCAAATTGGGGTGAAATCGGCTATTTCAGGGATAGACTCAAAAAAGGACTCTATGACAAACCATCCGCTGTAATTGATCTCTACCAACCCTTTGAATAGACCATCCCAGTCAATATGACCTGTGCCGGGGATGCCCCGATCATTTTCAGAACAGTGAATATGACAGATATATCTTCCGTTTTTCACAATCGTTTGGTAAAAATGCTTTTCCTCAATATTCATGTGGTAGGTGTCCAGGTGGAGTTTTATGTTGGGTTCTCCAATATCTTGAATGAGAGAAACAGCATCGTCTGCTGTATTTATGAAAAAATGTTCATAACGATTGAGAGGTTCTAATCCTATTGTTATTCCTTTTGGTGCTGCATACCGTGCTAATTCGTACAAACTTTGTACGCTATATTCCCATTGCACAGCCGTTCTTCTTTTTTTTGGACGGATACCAAAGGGCGCATAGAGCGCTCCTGCAATAAGTGCTCCCCCCATCTGTGCCGTCATATCAATACATCGTTTCAGATGATGAATACCGCGTGCTCGGATACCGGGATCCTCAGATATTATACTCATTTCAGGGGTTATGCCAGTCCCAGTCACACAGCTCATGTCCAATTCTTTTAGTGCTTTGCGTATCTTGCGAGTATCGAGCAAATTGAGATGTTCCGCGATAAGAGGAATCTCGGGTCCATCAAAACCGATTTCTTTTAACTTGGGCAGAATATTTAACGCCGAATCATCCATGCGTGAAGTATACGTGAATAAGTGTAAACCATACTTATACATATTGAATCCCCTTTTATTCCGATTACTTCGTAAAACCTGTTCCGCGCACTTGTAACCCTGCAAGAATCAACACGATCGCAACCGCAATATAGTTGTACATAGGGGATATTCCGACGAGAACGATGATATCGGAGATCATTGCGATAACGAAAGAACCGACCAAAACACCAATTATCGTTCCATACCCGCCGGTGAAAGGGATCCCGCCCAGAACGACCGCCGCAATGGTCTGCAGTGTATACCCCTGCGCCGTCCATGCATACGCCTGATTCACCCACGCAGCCATGATGATTCCTGCCAGAGCACCGAGCAATCCTGAAATTACGAAGACAAAAATCTTGGTAAGATCCACATTTATCCCACAATTTCGTGCCGCCAATTCATTCCCACCGACAGCATAGATATCAATGCCCTTCTTAAACTGTGTTATGTAAATCTGAAATAACACACCAATCACGATTGCGATTATTACCATTGTGGGAAATCCGAATACAGAACCGACAATCCCTGAGAATGAAAACGGCTTTGGTGGCTGAACGATTGTTGGAGAAATTGGAAATCCCCCCGATAAAACCATGGCCAGCCCTCTCAATCCCCAGTAATTTCCGAGTGTAACTACAAATGAGGGAATTCTTGCTTTCACGATCAGTATCCCTGTCACGAACCCGACAACAATACCGTATAAGAGGGTGACGGTAATCGAAACAAATGTAGGATAGCCTAAAACAATATCGAGATTGGCAAGAATGATACCGCTCGATGCTAATACCGCCTCTGGTCCCAAATCGATCATTCCCGTTAATACAACGAGCGCTTCACCGATAGCGAGTAGCATTATTGGAGCTGCAGAGATGAGCACGGCTCTTATATTTTCCCATGTGAGAAATATCGGTGAAATGATTTGTGCTGCGATAATTGCGATAACCATGAATACAAAGGGCTTGATCCTTTCATCTTGAAAGAGACGAGTAACCAGTCCGCGTAATACCCTTCTTTTTTCATTCATTGTATCAGACTGATTTTTCATCAGATTCTTTTTATTCGGTGCCATGACCTTGTATACGTCCTTTTGGAAAAAATTGATAATACCTGTGTGAAAAAATAAAATGATGTCATTCGATTATTTTTCCGCCGCAACTTTTCCCATCATAAAATTCACTATTTCCTCGATGTCTGTTTCAGATGTCTGTTTCTCTGCGACCATTTTCCCTGTTCTCAGTACGACGATTCTGTCAGCAACTTCAAGCACATCGAGTAATCTGTGACTCACATAGATAATAGAACACCCCTTCTCCTTGAGGCCTTTTACGCGCTGCAAGAATCTGTCTATTGCACCTACGGATAAACTGGCTGTCGGTTCATCCATGAGAATGACCTTCGGCGGATGCAGCAGTGCCCGCGCAATTGCGATCGTTTGCTGTTGACCGCCAGAAAGATTTATGACACGAGTCCGAAGAGGCATGTCGAATCCAAGCTCATCCAATACTTTCAGGGCCTCATTATCCATTTCCTTCTTTTTCAGCTTTCCCATAAAACTCAATCCAGTTTTTTCTCTGCCGAGAAATATATTTTTCGTAATATCCAGATTAGGAGCCAGCATGAAATCCTGATAAATAGTTTCAATTCCTAGTTTCCTCGCATCAATTGGTTTCTTTATATCGGCTTTTTTGCCCTCAATGAAAATATCACCTTCATCCATTATATGAACACCAGCAAGTGTCTTGAGCAGAGTAGATTTCCCTGCAGCATTGTCTCCAACCAGTCCTAAAATCTCTCTATACGCTAAAAGAAGATTTACCTGATTGAGCGCTTTAATGTGGCCGAAGCTTTTCGAAATATCCTTCATTTTCACCAGCACTTCATTTTTCATGTCCGTACCTGTATCGATTATAAAAGTATGAGCATTTTTTTACATATACATACCCCTGGGTCTATTGATATCAGTACAAAGACTATCATTGTAGACCCAGGGATTATGACCGCCGAGTATACCAGTTATGCACAGGCAATTGCTCAGTACGGGAGTGGCGGTGCCTCAAGTATTTGATCAGGATCGGTGCGAATCGGCTCCCCGAAAGGACCGACCCTATCGACATTTTTTTTATCAACCATAAAGGTCTCTGTTATGATATCACGGTTCGGCCATTTATTTTCAGGTGGCATTTTTCCTTCTTCAATATAGGCGAGCGCCATCTCGACCGCCCAATATCCCTGCAGCCATGCCTGATGCGCGACTGTTGCCAACATCTTCCCATCCTTGATCATTTGAAGGCCCTCAGCATCTGCATCCACACCGATAAAGTAGATATCCTTGCCCGGCTTTAAGCCAGCTGCCTCGCATGCAATCATCGCACCCGCTGCTTCCTGATCATTAGATGCCAATACGAGATCAATATCCTTTGTCTTTACCAGAATCTCCTGCATTTTGGTCAAAGCCTCTTCTCGTGCCCAACCTGCTGGTACATCTGCAACAATTTTTATATCACCTTTATCGATGAGAGGATTCAACGCTTCAAACCACCCTCCCGTTCGTTCTGTGTTCGCAATGTTGCCAGCAAGCCCTTCCAATATTACCACTTTCCACGGCTTCCGCAGACCAGATTTTTTCAAAAAATCAACTGCGTAGGCTCCAGCCTGACGCCCGATATCCACCTGTTTTGATCCGACATGTGCTATTCTGAGATCGAAATCCGCAACATCCCGGTCAGTTGTCACCACAGGTATACCGACCCTCTTTGCCTCTTTCAGCGCTGACACAAGGCCATTTTCTGTCACACAGTTTACAAGCAGTGCATCGGGTTTCTTTGCCAAAGATTGTATAACCTGGGTGGATTGAAACCCCGGGTCGTTCCTCCCGTCGAGCACCACCAGGTTTACATTCGGGTGCTTCACCGCTGCCTCCTGCGCCCCATGTATATGGCCTATGAAATAGGTGTGACCGAAGGATACTTCAAACAAATAGAACGTGTACATTGCTTCCTCGGCTTTCTTTTCACCTTCGGCATAGACGACTGAAGCAAGCAGAAATAAAGTAACTATTAAAACTGTTGTGAGTAGAAACTTTATTTTTCTCTTCATAATATCTTCTCCCTCCTGTTATTATTTTAACTCTCATACGTACATAACTTTTAACACAATTCACCTCCTTTCATTGGATAATTTTCAATAGTATTTTATATGTAGTGATCACCTCCTCCCCCGATATAGTTGTCAAGTTTATTCAGGTGAAATGAACATGGCTTTTTATTCATATAGGAAAATCGTTGCGTGAAATGTTTCATAGGAGTACCGGTTCCTTAAAAATATCTTTATACACGAGGAGCGCCCCTCCCAAAGATGCTGCATTATCACCGATGTACCCATATCGAACATCGAGGCTGTTCCGGAATGTTGAAATTAACCGCTTCCTGCTCGCTTCTATGACAAAGTTTAGAAACGCA
>Ga0180437_10007406_pt1 | contig 14285 bp, 6 predicted proteins | sample SS_ome_4_FD_132410 | JGI IMG/M metagenome (GOLD analysis project Ga0180437, IMG submission 132410) | Hypersaline lake sediment archaeal communities from the Salton Sea, California, USA - SS_3_D_1 metaG | ecosystem: Environmental > Aquatic > Non-marine Saline and Alkaline > Hypersaline > Sediment...
AGTTCGGGTTCCGCTCGCAGGCCATCGCTCCCTCCGAGGCGATGGCTGGGAACGTCTTCGACGCGATCGGCCAGCAGGGCGCTGCGCTGGGCGCGGGCATCGCCGCGTTGGGCGCCGGCATCCGTGAGAAGCTCGACCGCGATGCGGCGGAGTCCGAGAAGGAGCTCCAGAAGCAGACGCAGCGCAAGGCGATGGACTACCTGAACCGCCAGATGAAGGACTCGATTCGCACCGAGACCTATCGCATGGCGGACATCCATCCGCAGTACCGACGCTTCGCGACGATGGGTCGTGACGAGGCGCTCGCTGAGCTCCAGACGATCCCGCAGTTCGCTTCGGATCCGGCTGGCGCGTACGACTACCTGATGAGCGAGCACTCGCGGAAGGTGATCGACCCGAAGGGGCTCGCCGACGCGCTGTTCAACGCCCGGAACATCGACCTGCCGGAAGGGTCGGTCGAGCTCGCGATGAAGGCGATGTTCGGCATGCACGACATCGGCGCCGGCGGCCTGCAGCAGACGCAGGCGAAGCAGCTGGCGGACATGGAGAAGCTCTTCCCCGTACCGGAAGAACCGAGCGAGAACAGCAAGCTGATGAGTGTGGTCGGTCGCGTGACGGAAGCCGTGCGCGCGGGCGCGATCGACAGCGCCGAGTACTCCGGGCTCGAGGCCAGCCAGCCCGGCCTGCAGTACTCGTCGATCCGTGAGGGCGTGCTCGACGAACCGTACGCGACGGCGGAGGGCGACATCGAGACGCTGCGTGGCAAGTACGGCGCCGAGACGGTGTCGGACATGGAGCGCCTTGGCCGGAAGGCGGACTCCGCGGGCGACGTGACCGCGGCGCTGAGTTCGGCGGCGCGTCGCTCGAAGCTCGCGAGCGTGCTCGGTCTCGACCGGTTGCTCGGCGGAACCTCGGAGGGTCTCGAGCAGGTCGCCGACGACGTCGCTGGCGATCTCGGCAGCATCGACGAGGAGGCGGTGAAGCGCTACGCCGAGCAGAACAACCAGAGCCTCGACCAGGCGCGCGGCGATCTCGAGTGGCTCTCGTCGCGGAAGATCACCGTGCTCGACCCCGGCGTGCTCGACGCGATCGGCGCGGAGGCCGGCCTGTCCGATGCGCGGCTGACCGACGTCAAGCGCGAGCTCGGGGCGATGGGCGTGGCCTTCGGTCGCACCGAGGCCGCGGAGCTCCTGCGCCAGCAGATGGACACCTTCCGGCCGCAGGGCACGGAGCTCGATCCCACCGAGACGAAGCGCCAAGCGGAGTGGCTCAGCCAGATCCGCGAGGACGGCAAGCCCGTGTCGCTCGGCGAGGGGTGGTCGGACTCGTTCGCGAAGGGCAGCCGCAAGGAGACGAAGGCGTGGCAGTACCTGCGCCGCGCCGAAGCCGGAACGATCCGCTGGGACTCGACGCAGCGACGCGTCGTCGTCGAGGGCCTGACGGACGCCGAGAACGAGCGCGCGACCGAGGTGATCAACTCGGACGCGCTGCCGATCGTGGTGCGCCAGTCGATCTTCGCGGCGGCGATCCGGGGCACGCCCGAAGACCTGCCCCGCAACGATGTCGCCCAGATCTTCAACATGGCGACGGGCGCCGAACAGGAGGAGGACGCCTTCCTTCCCGCTTCGGAACTCGCCGACATGCGGTCCGCGGAGATCGATCGCATCCTCGGTCAGGCCATGGCCAGCTCCCGAGCCGAGCAGGCCGTCGAGGTCGAGCGCAACCAGAAGACGGTCGCGCGCGAGGAGGAGGCCATGCGGACGGTGCCCGAACTCGACCTTCAGCGGATGCTGCTCGGCAAGGAGCTCTCGTCACGCGAGCGCGCTGAGCTCGAGCTCGGAATCGACCGACTGGGGGTGAGGAAGGCGAAGAACCAGTCGCCTGGCCTGCGCATCCTTGAGCACGCCATGCAGGCCCTGGAGGAGTAGGTGGAGAAGCCGAAGCCCGGACTCCTCTCGAGCGTCTTCTCGTCGCCGAAGGCTGACCCCGTCAAGGGGAGTCGGTTCCTGCAGCCGCAGCAACCGCCGCGGCTCCGTGCGCGTGACCTGCGCAACATCGCGCGGATCAAGCAACTGGAGGGCGAGAACTCCCGCGAGCTCTCGAGCGCCGTGCGCATGGGGCAGGGGAATCTCTCCATCGAGGATGTCGCGGCGCCCGTGAATCCCGGCGTCACGATCGGCTCGATGGCTGGGATGTACAAGGAGTACGCCGAGCGCCAAGACAGCCCGTCGTCGCAGCGCAAGCTCGACCAGATGGAGGCGCTGCTTTCGACGCGCGTGGCCGACCCGGCGATGCGCGAGAAGCTGCAGGAACTTCGCGCCTACCGCGAAGGTCGATCGCAGGGCAAGGAGGTCGAGTTCCCGCAGTTCGACGAGGAGGTCGCGAACCTCCCGACGTTGAACGACGACCCCAAGGGCCTCGAAGCCGCTGGCTGGCTGATGGGCGAGACGCGGCCCATGTACAGCGATCAGGGCATGCGGCTCCCGCGCAAGGAGCTCTACAACCCGATCACCGGCGAGGCGCGACCGATGCCCTACATCGGCTTCGTGAACCCGGTGCACCTGCGCTACATGATGGGCGGCCTGCCCACGGAGGGCACGCTGATCCCGCAGGGCTTTCACGTCCTCGCGCGAGAGGCGTCGCAGTGGATCGGCAGCGAGTCCGACAAGGACTTCTATCAGCGTGCGCGCGGCTTCGACAGTCCGTACGGGCGCTTCTCGTTCGTGCCCGACCTCCGCACCGGCAGCGTCGAAGGCGACATCGAGATGCTGCAGAAGCCGGAGGTCATGCGCGAGCTCATGGATCGCACGGGCGCTCCGGGCTACGGCGAGATGGGGCTTCGTGGCCTGACGAACATCGCCGACTTCGTTGGCGTCATGAACGGCCTCGGCCTGGCCTTCAAGGGCGTCGGAGCTGCGAGCTCGGCGACGGGCTTGACGCAGGCGCTGCGCGGAAGTCGGGCGCTTGGCGGGCTCCGATCGCTCGCGGCCGGCCCTGGCAGGAACCTGGCGACCGCGTTCACCCGCCTTCCTCTTGCGCGCAGGACTGGCGCGATCGCGACCGGCCTGAACTTCGACCCGCGGCAGGTGGGGGAGGAGGTCGTCTACCAGGTCCTGAACGAGATGATCCTGAACCCGGCGGACGTCTCGCTCATGGAGCGCGTCGACCGGGGCTTCCGTCAGGGCCTGTCGGAAGGCGTCGCCGAGCTCCTCTTCGGCGCCGCGGTTCGCGGGACCGGAGCGGTGTCCGGCGCGGGCATGCGCAAGCTCGCTCGTGCGATGGAAGACGGCGGGCACTCCCGGTTCACCGACCAGCTGGAGCGCCTCGGCATGGTGCTGCGCGGCGACTCGGCCGCATCGATCACGGAGCACATGCGCAACAAGTTCCTGTACCACGCCGCGCGTGGGCAGGGGCGGTACGGCGCTGAGATTGCTAAGCTTCGCTCCAAGGGCGTGGACACCGGGCGCGCGCTCGAGACTGCGAATGTCGCTGGGGACGAACTGCTTCGCCGCGGCATGCGCGACGGCGCAACGGATGCGCTCGAGAGTGTCCGCGAAGACGTCTTCAGGCGCGTCTTCGCCGACGCCAAGGAGCTTGGCCAGGGCTCGGGCAAGCTGGCAATGGGTGCGCAGTTCGCGGAGATGATGTCGAACGCGCTCGGGCTCGGCATCGCGTTCGGCGCCTACTCGCAGGCGGAGTCGCTCGCGCGCAGGGATGGCGTGAAGCTCGACGGTTGGAACAAGCCGCTCGAGACGCTGAAGTACCTGAACCAGGTGGACCTGTCCTCCCCCGAGATCCTTGGCTCGGCGGTCGGCATGGCGTTGCTGCCGATGACGATGGTCGGGCACAACACCGCGTTCGGTGCAGACGCCGCGGCCTACCGGGAGCGCATGCGAAGCCAGATCTCCGCGCTCACGAGCGACTCGGCGAAGCTCTACATCGGCAAGGTCAACGAGGTGGCCCAAGGGATCTACGCTTCGGGCCACATGTCGAAGAAGGATCTCGACGCGTTGTTCGAGGTGATCTCCTCGAGCGAGGCGAACGAGTTCTCTTCGCTCGACATCGACCAGATCGCCGAGGCGGACCTCGAAGACCTCGACGAGCTCTGGAACTACAACGCCGGCGAGCAGATGGTTGGTCTCGAGGCGCCGGACTTCGCGAGCACGATGCGCAACCAGGTGCTCATCAGCCTGTACGCGCAGACGACGCCGAACCTCTACCGGCTTCGCCGCCGCATCCGCGAGTCGCCGGAGAAGTCCCAGAGCCTTCGTGGCGTGTCGGCCGAGATCGCCCGCGAGATCTCGCGTCGTCGCAAGCTCCTTGATGAGGAGTACGACGCCGAGGGCCTGAACGTCTCGAACCGCCCCCTCGAAGCGGCTGCCGGCCAGAAGGTCGTGGAGCGCATGCTCTACTACCGCAAGCTGATCGAGTCCCGTCGCGCCTCGATGCGCAGCGAGGCCGTGGATGTTCGAGAGCGCCTGCAGGAGCAGTTGCTCAGGGAGGCGATCGATCGGGTGCAGGAGGCGAGTCGCCGCGCGACCGAGGCGCCGGCCCAGCAGCCGGCCCCGAAGGCCCAGCCGTCGGCCTCGAATAAGGCGCCGGCGGCCGCACCCTCGTCGAAGGACGGCATCGCTCGCGCGCGCCGCGTGTCTCCCGTGGCGTTCGAGACGATGCGCGAGGCCGAGCGCATCATCGGGTCCGGGCGGCGCCGGAGCCGTGGCCTGACGGAGCGCCTGCGCTACGCCATGGGCTCGGCGTCCGACCGCGTGGGTCGTCGCCGCGGCCAGGTGGCGGCGGAGAAAGTGCGCCGCGCGCAGGAGGCCGTGCGCGAGTACCGGCTCGAGCTCGGCGAGTTGGTGCGCATCGACCGCGCGATCGAGGCCGACCCCGAGAACGCCCGCCTTCAGGCGGCGCGGGAGGCCTACGTCGAGAGCCTGGCCGAGAAGTCGGAGGGCGTGATCCGCTCGGCGCTGGATGCTGAGTTCGAGGTGCTGCGTGCGGAGCAGTCGACGATCGGCCGCCGCACGCCGAAGGAGATGCGCACGCCGGAGCCCGGTGAGCCGAAGGTCCCGAACGAGGAGGGGTCCTACAGCGGCAACTGGGCGCGAACGATGACGACCGAGCGGCTCGAGAGCGTGCTCGGCGACCTGTCGATGCGCCACGAGGCCATCGTGCTGACCGGTCGGGAGAAGAAGGGCGAGCTCAACGAGGTACGGTCGGAGATCCTCACGGGCGCGCGTGAGCTCATCCGGCGCCTGCTTGAGCTCCCTGGGCTGGGGCGGGACCCCCAGCTGACCGAGCTCATGTCGCGCAAGCTCGACTCGCGCGAGGCGCGCGAGCGAGCGGTGGTGCAGTGGGCCGTGCGCCGCGGCCGGCCGGCGGACCCCGAGCGCATCGCCTACGAGTCGTCGCTGCTCGAGAACCCCGAGGAGGGGGTGGGCTACCGCGAGCGGGTGGAGCAGATCCGCTCCGTGCTCGACAAGGCCACCGAGGAGGACATGGGGCCGTACCACGCCCCGGCCTCTCAGCGCTTCGGAGGCGGCGCCGTGCGCGTGCGCGGCCGCCGAGCCTACGTCGTGCCCGCTGGGAAGCGGTGGGTCATTCAGGGCCCCAACGGCGAGTTCCTGGCCAACACCCGCAACCGCACCTACGAGACCCGTGCAGAGGCCCTGCGCGACGCCATCGCGCTGACGGACCCGTTCCAGGACCGTCCGGGCTGGGTGCCGCGCGACCGGCCGCGGACGGCGCTCGAGGCGCCCGTGGACGCGGCGACGCTGTCGAACTCGATCTCTGGCGAGGCGAAGGCCCCCGGCGAGCCCATGGCCGAGCCCGGAGAGGACGCGATTGCGGACCCCGGCGAGGCCGAGGCGCGCGCGGCGCAGGCGACCACCGACTACGAGCAGAAGGTGATCGAGCTCCTCGACGAGCTGTCGAGCCTGTCGCCGAAGGCCAACGCCCTGGCCTCGACGATCCTCGAGCGCATCCGCTTCCTGCAGGGGGAGGCTCGCGAGGAGCTCATCGATCGGCTCGAGCGGCAGGTGCAGAAGTACCGCGACCGCCTCGGCGTCGACGCGTGGGTCGAGGTGATGAAGAGCCACTTCCGCTCACAGGAGCAGGTGGACAGCGACCTCGAGGCGCAGAAGGCCAGGACGCTCGACTTCCTGTCGGAGGTCGAGGGTGTCGACGCGGAGGGCTACCGCTACGCCATGGACACCCTCAACCGCTGGGCGCGCGCGACGACGAGCGACCCGACCGCGGCCGCGTCTGGCCTCGCTGCCTTCCTGGGCATGGCTTCGATGCGCGGGGACGAGTTCCGTCGTGGCGTCGCGGCGGCGATCATCGTCTCGCACGGGCTCTCGGGGAGCGCGATGAAGGCCGCGGTCGCCATGACCGGGCTGGAGCCGCGCACCGTGAAGTCCATTCAGGACCGCTTGGTTCGCCGGCTCGAGGACTACCGGCCCGAGGTCGAGCGACGCATGGCTGCGTTCGAGAACGACATCTACCGGGAGACCGGGGTGCGCGTGAAGTTCCGCACCGAGACCGTCGAAAAGGCGGGCGCTCGGTCGGGCTCTAACATCTCGATGAACACGAAGCTGAGCCTGCTCGCCTCCGGCATCGAGACCGTGGACGGATCGGTGCTCGCCGCTGGCGACCGATCGGTGTCGGGCGTCGTGAAGCTGATCGAGAAGGGCCTCGATTCGGAGACCTTCATCACCGCGCTCGACAGCGTGCTGCGCGGCTCGCTGATGAACTTCGACATCGAAGGCGAGTCCCCAATCTCTCCGGAGAGCACGGGCGAGGAGATCGTCAGCGCCATGCGAGCCGCGCGCTCGCACGCGATCGATGCCCTCGAGAAGCTCGCCGGCGACCTGAAGAAGCTCGGCAAGGTCAAGCTGCGTCCGTACACCCCCGGCGCGCTGGTCACCCAGGGCCGCAAGAGCGTTGTCATCGATGGGGTCGTGCACCCGCTCGGCGAGTTCACCGACGACGACACGCTGCCCAAGATCGGCGTGAAGAAGTCCGATCTCGCCTATGGGTTGATCGCAGCGATCTCTGGCCGCAGCGACCTGCTCATCGCCGCGTCGGGCGAGAAGGCCGTGGAGGCGCCGGCGTCTGCCGTGACCCGATCGGGCGACTCCGCTCGCAAAGAGGTTGAGGACGAGGAGGCGTTCGAAGAGGCCGAGCCGGAAGAGGCCGCCCCGGAGTTCGGAACCGTCGACGGGCGCGACTTCGAAGAGCAGGCGCGCGAATCGAGCGTGCGCATCCAGCGCATCGACTTCGAGGAGGGCGACCGGATCAACATGTCGGGGATGGAGATGCTTCTCAGCGGCGGCCGATCGATCGGCTACCTGCGCGAGCTCCTCTTCCCTCGAAGCGCCGAGGCTGCATCGGCCGAGGGGTCGAAGCTCGAAGGCTACGACCGCATGGACAGCGAAGCCGCGGGCGCGATGGAGACGATCCTGCGCGTGATGCGGATGTCGGTCGACCCCGATGCGCAGTCCGAGTTCGTCGCGCTGTGGTCGGGCATGCGCAAGCTGAACGGCGAGCCTGCGTTCGCGTCGGAGGCCGAAGCCGAGGCCGCGCTCGAGTCCTTCCAGACGGGCGTGCTGCGCTACCGGCGCGGCGCCGAGCTCCTCGCTCTGTCGATCGCCGAAGAGCGCGCGCCGAACCTCGAGCCCCTGCTGCGCGCGGCGTTCCGTTGGCTGCAGGCCAAGCGCGAGGGGTCGCTCGATCTGGCCGCCGCCTCGACCCTCATCCAGCACCCGTTCCTGCGGGTGGTCGGAGAGGACGGAGAGCCGACGGTCGACCCGGCCAGCGTGCGCAAGTTCGTCGAGCGCTTCATCGAGAAGGCGATGGGGACCGAGGGCCTGAAGAACCTCGGCGTCGTCACCGGCATGGATGGCGTGATGTACTCGCAGATGGGTTCGGGCCTGAGTGTCCCGAGCTTCCTGCGCTCCTTCATGCAGAAGTTCAAGTCGCGCCGGATGGCGCGCGACTTGGCCGTGCACATCGCGACCGACGTCGTGGACACCCTCGCCTACGGATCGATCTCGAGCGAGTGGCCTGCGCGTTCGCGCGCGCCGATGCGGTTCTGGGAGCGATCGCTCGCCGGCGCGTTCAACTTCGGCATGGACCGTGTGGCGAACGCCGCGTACGCGCGGCTGCGCAAGGACAAGGGGCAAACCTCGAGAGAGGCTCGACTCAAGGGGTTCAAGAACGAGTTGCGCGCGCTGCGCCAAGCGAGGAGGGATGGCGAGGGCCTGAAGCAGGCGCTCGCGTTCGCCGCGCGTTCGATCATCCGTCCGATCGGCCACTTCATGGGCAAGGACTACGAGACCGCCGACGGCAGCGGGCAGTGGCTTGTGTCGCAGATCGAGGCCTCGCAGAACTTGGCTTTCGACCAGGCCACGAACCGCTCGCGCGCGATCTCGTCGGAGCTCTCGAAGGGCGTCGAGGAGGCCGAGGCAGCCATGGCGATGAGCGACATGACCGCCGACGAGGGCGTCGTTGCTGGCGCCCTCATCGACCTGAACATGCTGCCGCGCTTCACCGACCCGGCTGACCTGGTCGAGGCCACCGGCCTGAAGCTCGAGCGCGCGCAGGTCGTTCTGCACATGGCTCACAAGCTGGCCGAGGTGGGCAACCAGGTTGCCCGATCGCTCGTCGACGTCGGTGCGCTGCACCGCCAGCAGTACGAGGCGATGCGCAGTCGATGGTGCCCGATCGTGAAGCACCGCTCGCAGGCGCAGAAGAAGCAGGCACCGACCTACGCCGAGGAGGTGGAGCTCATCTCGATGATCCCGGACGGGAACACGATCTCGAGGATGAGCGACTTCGACTCGGTGCAGGCAGACCGCGTCATGGACGCGCGCAAGGTGATGCCCGCGCGCCTGATGGCGGAGACCATGTCGTACCAGCGCTGGGCGCACCTGCATGCGCTGAGCGAGTCGGGCGCGATGATCACGCGCGAGGAGTACCTCGGTCTCGTGACGCCCGGCTCCCCGACGTACGACCCCGGCTACGCGTCGTACTTCAAGAAGGCCTCGATCTCCTCGAGGCCGGCGGCCAAACCCGGTGAAGTCGACATTGATGCGGAAGCGCGGCATGCGAAGGAGATCGCGATCCACGGCAAGGGCGACCGCGACCAGAACTTCATGCACGAGTTCGTGCGCCAGATGCGCGCCGAGCACGAGAGCGAGAGCGAGATGCAGGCGCGCGTGATCGACGGCAAGGCCACGCACGGGAAGAAGCTGCTGACGAAGCGTAAGCGCGAGCTCTTCGATATGCTCGAGAACGGGTACGTCATGGAGATGGCGCACCAGAACGTCAGTTTCAGCCTGATCCAAACCGACCGAGCCTTCAGCCGGATCGACGAGATCTATCAGGTGTGGCGACGGAACAAGACGATCATGTCGCCGCGCTTCTGGCTGACGAACCTGGTGTCGGGGATGCTGTCGAACATCCTCACCGGTCGGGTGAGCGTGAAGGACACGTTGCTGACCGGCGCTGGCCTCGGCCCGTACGCCCGCGCGGCGGAGATGATGAACGAGTACTACGGCGCGATCCAGTCGGGTCTCGTCGAGGTCGACACGTTCACTGGCGAGTTCAAGTTCGACGAGAACCTGGCGCCGGAGCAGCGTGAGCGCTACGAGATCGTCGCGGGTCTGATCAACATCCTCGGCCAGGGCACCTGGCGCAAGACTGTCGCCGGCATGGGTGCGCTGCTGAGCCGACAGGAAGTGCTCGGCGGCGTTGGCCTTGGCACTGCGCAAGAAGGCGCGGCCGCAGACATGTTCGCGGACTCGGTCGATGCGATGTCCGGCCGGAAGGCGCAGGGCTTCCGCTCGCTGCAGCAGGGCATGTGGAAGGCGCTCACCGGAGGCGACGCTGCGGAGCGAGCCGCCGCCTACCAGGACTTCATGGAGGCGCACCAGGCGCAGGAGCTTTGGATGAAGCTCGGCGCTGCGCTGAAGGCGCTCGAGGTGATGCCGGCCAAGATGTACGACGGCACGCCGATCCCCCTGCAGGAGCGCATCTACCGCGCTGCCCATCACGCGTTCCCAGGCACGGTGAACTACGGCGCCGCATCGCAGATGGTGAAGCGGTGGTCGCAGGGCGCGAGCTTCTTCCGAAGCCGGATCGAGAAGACCGTGCTCGAGAACCGCAAGGGTCGCCCGCTCAAGGCGAGGGACAACCTCGGCCACGCCGCCGCGGTCGGCGTCTTCGGCCATCCGTTCCTCGCCTACTCGGCTGGCGTGATCCCGACGATGGCGGCCTCGTTCATCAACAGGCCGGTCTACAGCATGCTGAACGCGTTCCTCGTGTCGGGGATCGCGAGCATGATGTTCCTGCCGGACGAAGACGACGCGCAGAAGCTCGAGTCCGACATGGCTGGGCGGCCGGGCTTCGGCCACATGCGCAAGAGCCAGCGTCGCGTGATCAACCCGTCGCTCGACGAGGATGACGAGGTGCTCGACATCCTCGAGAAGGAGTCGGGCAACATGGTGATCTCGTACGGGCATGTCGCCGACGGGACCGGACTCCTCAATGGCGGCCGAATGTTGGTGGGCGACATGATCAAGTCGTTCCGCAACGCGTTCAAGTACGGTCCCTTCCACCGCTACCAGGGCATCGGCGAGCACGACCTGATCCGGTCGATGGGGCGCAACTCCTACGTCGACTTCCGACGCTACATGGACCTTCTGTCGTTCCCGAGCATGCTCTCCGGCTCGATCCGGAACGCGTACCGAGCTGCCGTGGACCAGAAGTTCGACATGGTCATCGACGGCGATGGCCTGCTTGGTCCGCTCCCCGCCCTCGGGCTGGCTGCGATCCATCAGACGCAGCAAGTCATTCGAGGCGTATCGGAAGACGACTACGCGTTGCTCGCTCGCACCGGCAAGGCCTTTTCCTCGGAGTGGGTCGCCGCGCTCGGACCGCTTGCCGTGCTCAACAGTCAGCACGGCATGCGCGCGCTCGAGGAGCTTCACAACACGAAGATCGAAGACGTCATGGACGGCGTTTACCACTCGTCCGCGGTTGAGCGATCGAGCGAGCAGCGCGTCGCTTCTGCGCTGGCGGTGGCGCTGATCCCCGTCCGCACGACGTCGCCCACGCGCGTGTCGAACAACGCCACCTTGGGCGAGGCCGCGATCAAGTCGATCGAGAAGAGCGTGCTGGCGAAGTCCGGACTGCGGCGCTCGGGTCGACTCGAGAAGGAGATGGCCTCGAACATGACCGAGGCGACGGTCAAGACGATCCAGTCGACCGTGCGCAACATCTACCAGAAGGTGCTGGAGACCGAGGGCTCAGAGATCGGGCCCGACGCTGCGCAGCTGGTTGACATGCACATCGGCGCGTTCGCTGACGACGTGCACCAGGTCTTCCAGGTGGTGGACGGCAAGGAAGTACCGGTCATGACCCTGAAGCCGAACCCGAAGTCGGACCTCGGCAAGATGCTGAAGCGCGTGAAGCGCGACGACCCGCTGCTGCACGACCTGCAGATCCTCTTCATCTCCAACGTGCTCGAGAGCTCGAACTTCGAGCGCGCGCGCAAGGTCTTCCAGGAGGTCGCCCGTCACCGCGTGCTCGGTCCAGGTGAGGTCGAGGGTATGTGGCGAGCGCTGATGTCGCGCAGCGGGACGGAGACGATCGACTACATCGAGGACCGTCTCACGGCTGAGGTGTGGCAGCGCCAGCCGTTGATCATGTCCGCGGCGTACGACATGCTGATCGACCTACAGCGAGGCGCCAGCGAAGAGGACCGCGCCTCGATCCGCCGCCTCATGGACGAGCACTTCGGCTTCTACCAGAACGACCCGCACTTCGATTCGGTGTCGGACGAGTTCAAGTCGAAGGCCGCGCGGGGGCGTTCCATCCTGTCGATGGAGCCCGACGCCCAGATCAACTTCCCCGAGATGATGAGGGACGTTCGCCCCGCCCCGAAGCCCGGAGCGCTGCAGCGAGCCCTCGAGAACAGCAAGTGAACAGCATGGATCCGATCAAGAATCTGATGGGCGGCGACTCGCTCAAGACCAGCGAGTTCCTTCTCTTCCCGCTCCTCGTCTACTGCTTCGCGGAGCCGGCGGTCGCGCGCGAGCTCGGCGACGTCGGCAAGGCGTCGCTGGCCGTGGCGTACATCGGCTACGTCTGGGCGCGCGTGTACGAGAAGGTGCAGACGCGTCGCGTGGCGCCGCAGCTGCAGGTGGTGAAGAAGCGCGAGATCGAGGAGAAGGCGAAGCCTCCCGTGCGCACGCGGCCCAACTCGGGCTTCGTGGACACGCGCGTCGCCGCGGGACTCACGGCGTGCGTGCTGCTCGTCTCGTGCGCCAGCTTCTTCTCGTGGCTCGACCAGCCGGTCGACGGCACCACGACCGTCACGGTGGGCCAGACGAACGAGCAGGGTCAGACGACGGAGACCGAGGTCTCCACCGAGGCGCAGGCTGGTGCGGAGGGCACGGTCGAGCTCGAGGACGGCACGGAAGTGACCGTGAGCTCGCCGGGCATGCCGCCGCCCGAGACGAATCGCGACGCGCTGGCGAACGCCGCTGGCGACGTCGGCGGAATGCTCCTCCCCCCTCCGCTGCGGGGGATCGGCGGACTCTTCATCGCGAAGATGGTCGCGGCTGCACTCGGTCGCAGGAAGGAGGACTGATGACGAAGAAGCGCGACGGACGTGGCCGCATGCGCGACTACGACAAGGAGTACAAGCGAGACCACAAGCCGAAGAAGGACCGGGAGGATCGCGCGAAGCGGAACTCTGCGGCGAAGAAGAAGAAGTGTCCGCCCGGCAAGGAGGTCGACCACAAGAAGCCTCTAAGCAAGGGCGGATCGAACAAGAGATCCAACCTGCGATGCGTAACCCGGAAGACGAACTCCGCTCGTTCGAACAGAGCGCGGGGCAAGAAGAAGTGAAGGTCGAGAGCATCACCCCCGGGCATGTCCTCCACCATCTAACCCTTCTTCGTCAGGACATGATCCGGCTGCGCGAGGCCGACGAAAAGCGAATGCGAACTCTCGAGAAGACGGTGTACGGCAACGGGTCTCCGGGCCTCGCCGAGGACGCGAGAACGATCAAGCGCGAGCTCGAGTTCATCCGACGCGTGGGGCTCGCGATCATGGTCGCTGCGATCCTTGGCACTGGATCGGTCGTGTGGGAGACGATCCGCGGCTCGATCGTCGCGAGCGCGCAGGCGGTCGAGGGGCCCTGATAGGGCGACCCCAAGGAGTGGGGGCCGCGCTCCCCAGCGCGGCCCCCGTCCTTCTCCCCGGCTCAAGGCCGGAACCCCAGCGGGCAGCAGCCCGCTCGTTCGTCAGTCGAAGCTGATGCCCTCCGTGTTGGTGGGCTCCCCCTTCGGCTCGTCGTCGCCGCCGGCCTCGCCATCGTCGATGGCGTTCGATCCGGGGCGAAGCGTCAGGCGGTCCTTGATGGCGACGCCGTGCTGGCCGGCGAACTCCTTCAGGCGCGTCTTGGCGCCCGGAGTCTTGGGCATCCAGCCCTCCTTGAGGAAGTCGACGAGCGGCTGACCCTCGAGGTCGTTGCCGTTCTCGTCGACCTGGATGACCATCGGCTCGGTGATGCCCATCGACGGGATGGGGGCGAGCAGCTTGATGCGGGTGCGGTCGACCTGCGGAACGCGTTCGTAGACGTGTGCGTGCATGGAACTTGGTGTTGAGGTTGTGCCCTAGAAGGGCGTGTCGTCCCAGCCGCCAGCCTGCTCGGCACCTTCCGGACCGCCCCACTCGGAGCCGCCGAAAGATCCCTGCTGGTCGGAACTGGTGTTGGAGGGGGTCGAGTCCTTCTCTCGGTCCTTCGAGATCAGGTATCGGATCCAGGTGGACCTGATGGAGACATCGTACCGTTTCTGGCCGTCCTTCTCCCACACTTCCTGCTGAAGATCTCCCTCGACGTTGATGGCGTCGCCGGGCTTCATCCCCCGGACCATGTCGACGCCCTTGCCGAAGACCTTCACCCGGAAGTAGTGGGCCTTGGAGTCCTTGCCCTTGCCCTGGTACTCGTTGTGGGCGACGTTCAGGATCGCCCACTCGTTTCCGGAGGCGGACGTCTTGATGTCCGGGGCCTGGGTCACCCGGACGTTCATGTCGACTCGTGCTTTCGTCTGCATGGCTGGTTACTTCTTGGGGTTGAGTGTGCCGGACTCGATGCCGGCGTCTCGACAGGCGTCGATGTAGGTGATGATCTTGCCCCAGAACGCCCGCTCTTCGGACGAGCGGGACTGGTCGATCTTCGCGAGGTGCATCCAGCGCCGGGTGGGCTTCCACAT
>Ga0180437_10007407_pt1 | contig 14278 bp, 9 predicted proteins | sample SS_ome_4_FD_132410 | JGI IMG/M metagenome (GOLD analysis project Ga0180437, IMG submission 132410) | Hypersaline lake sediment archaeal communities from the Salton Sea, California, USA - SS_3_D_1 metaG | ecosystem: Environmental > Aquatic > Non-marine Saline and Alkaline > Hypersaline > Sediment...
AATGGGTACTGACCGAGCATGGCCACACGCACGGGGCTATGCTCCGGCCGCGTCGGCGACGGCGCTGCGCTGTTGCCTGGAACGAGGTTGCAGATAGCGCAAGTCACTCACATAGCCCATCATCGTGCCCGTGATCAGGAAGAAGATCAGGCTGTTGAACACGTTCACGTACAGATCAACGGCCGCAGATGAAACGGTGTAGACGGCGACGACCGCAAGACCTGAAACCAGCAGCGCCCTGTCCACGCGGACATCCCCTCTGAAGCGCACCCACTTGGACAGCAGGCTGAGGGACATGGAGATGAATATCAAGGCATAGGGCGTGAGGCTCACCAATCCCATGGTGGTGAGGATGGTGATAAAGGTGTTGTGTGGCGTTGGCAGGTCAAAGGCCAGCGTCTCCCAGTGCCCACCGTACTCCAAGAAATAGTAGGCAAAGTTGCCCACCCCCACTCCGAACAGCGGGTGGTCGCGGATGATCTGTGAGCTCACCTCCAGCAGGTCGAGTCGGAAGCGCAGTGAACTCACGTTGGAGAGTCGCTCCGATACCACAGGAGTCTCACTGATGATCTGCCAGTAGACCAGGCCCACCAGTGCGCCGAGCAGGATGATGGGCAGCAGAATGCGGCGGTAGCGGCGCTCCAAGAGCAACACCACCAGGCCAACCGCCAGTGCCAGCCAGGCACCGCGGTTGTAGCAGAAAAAGTTGCCCAGCAGGGTGGTGAGAAACAGCACCCCGTAAAAGGCGCGGCCGTTGCGCGATCGATCGTGCAGAGCCTTGTACAAGGCCATCGGCGCGATCATCCCTAGGGCCGTGCCGAGGAATGCAGGGTTGCCCAACAGGCTCACAATCTTGCGCAGGCTCCTTGTATAGACTGTGGTGCGGCCGATCGCTGTGAAAAGCGGGTCACCGGTGAGGTGCTCATAGAATATCATGAACGACAGGTACAGACCGATCACCCCCAAGGTTGCGCACAGCTTGTCTAGGCTGATCCCCTCGTCGTAAAGATTCTTGGCCAGGACGAACACGGCGAACGGTACGATGAACTTGTCCAGCACCGTCTGGCCAGCGCTGTTGATGCCAGATAGGCTGGCGGAGATGGCGGGCAAGGCCATGATGCAAAAGGCCACCATGAACAGCTCCAGGCCGAGCCTTCGCACACGCCGTTTGCCCACGGCCAACTGTGCCATCAGAACGACGCTCAGCAATCCCATCGCCAGCCGGTCGGGTGTCAGGTCCGGGATGCCCGGCGGCATGCGGATGTTGAGGATGCGCCAGATCTCTGTGTAGGATGCCTGCGCAAAAGGTGCCATGAGCATCCACAGGAATAGACCGTTGGCCGGACTGGCGAAGATCACGAACCCCAGCGCGCCCATGATCGTGTAGCGGACTGCGTCCTGCCAATTGGGCGAGATGAGGGCATTGCCCAGGACGAATCCCAGGCCCAGGGTGATGGCCAGTATCACCAGACTGACGATGATGGCCTTGCCCAGCCCTACCAATCCCGCTGACTGTGCTTCTTCCATTGCTCCCCCGTAAGAGCTGTCTCTCCCTGCCTGCGCCTGCCCGTGAAGTGGCAGCCAGGACAGGCTCAACGCCGCCTACAACAGCTCGCTGTAGACCGCTTGCACGCCCTCGGTGTATTGCTGTACACCAAAGCGCCGTTTGACTGTTTCCAGGCCCCGCTGCCCCATGGCTTGTGCCAGAAGAGGATCGCTCAGCAGGCGCACAAGCGCTGCACTGAGAGCTGGCGCATCCCCTGCAGGCACCAAAAAGCCTTCCACACCGTCTTGCACGATCTCCGGCGCTGCGCCAGCGTCCGTGGCCACCACCGGCCTGGCGGAAGCCATGGCCTCGATGAGCACCCTGCCAAAAGGCTCGGGGCTGGTGGAGGCCAACACCAGCACGTCCAGCGCAGCCATCAGCCTGGGCAGGTCCTTCACAAAGCCGTGGAAGCTCACCTGTTCGCTCAGGCCCAGTTGATCTCGCAAGGTCAACAGATGATCATGATATGGCAGGTCATACGGCACTGGATCGCCGACCACAACCCCCTTGGCTTTGGGCAAGCGCTGCGCGACCTCGGCCATTGCTTGCAGGAACACGTGCTGTCCCTTCCAGCGCTCCAAGCGTCCTACGATGCCTACCAGAGGGCCGCTGTCGCCCACGCCGAGGCTGCGAAGCGTCTCGCATCGGTGGGCGAGGCTGCGCCGCGCCTCCCGAGCATCCTGCGGCGCGCCGAACGCTGCCCAGTCCACGCCATTGTACACCACACGGCCCTTTTTGTGGGGAACGCCAGCCTCCAGATGGCAGCGCCGTACCGCCTGCGAAATATAGATGCACGCGCTGGCCCGGGCGGCGAGCCGCCTGTCGAACCAGCCTGGTTCCTCAAAGTCACGCACGTGGCACACGCAGGGAATCCCGGCCCACTGGGCAGCGATGATCCCTTCGCGATCGTGCCCTACGCGGATGTTGGTGTGCAGCAGATCGATCTTCCGTTGCTCAATGATGTGTCGCAGAGCCCTGGCCCGCGGCCACACGCGCCGCACCAGCAGGAGGGCCAGGCCTATTGTATGGTAAGCGCTTGCGCCCCATCGCGACCGCCGCAGCCATTGTCCCACTGTCGATCCCCGTGCGCGGACTGCCCACTCCGGTCGATGGTCGCTGCTGGCGTAGACATCCCATACTATGACGTCGATGCCCAGCGCCGCAAAGTCATCGGCGTTGGCATGCCTGGCGTAGAACAGCACCGTCGGCTCGTATCGCGAGCGGTCCAGGTGCTTGAGCAGTTCAAGCAGACTGATGACCGATCCGCCCAGCGTTGGCGCAGAGTCTACGTACAGAATGCGTTTCTTGGCGCTGCTGCCCAGGACCCGTTCAGCGCTCATCGGCCGACCCATTCGCCTGCGTGTGGCCTCTGGAAGGGGCTTTCCGCAGCGGTGCTGGTCTGGCGATCATGATCACAGTGACACCCAGGGCTGCCAGACTGATGACCACGCCCCAGCGGAAGGAATCGGGTTGATAAGCGAACTGGATCTCGTGGCTGCCCGCGTTCAGGTACACCGCTCGAAAGGCGTAGTTGGCACGGTAGATCTCGGCTTGGGTGCCATCTATGGTCGCTCTCCAGCCGGGATAGTAGCTGTCGCTCAGGAACAAGAATCCTTCTGTCGGCGTGTCGGCTCGAATGCGCACCAGGTTGGGCTCGTAGTTCACAATCTCAACCGCTGCCTCCCGCTGAGCTGCAGCGGCTGATGCCGTTCCGAGCGCCGAACGCGTGGCCCAGCCAACGGGTGGGTCCTTCTCCAGGATGATGTCCGTCTGCAGCTCAAGACCAGGGTCCAACAGTGTGGACAGCGCCTCCTCTGGGCTCGAGCACACGCGCACGTTGTGCACGACAAAGGCCCGTGGCAGGCAGGACAGGTTCTCATAGATGGTGACGTTCTTGTCGCTGCCCGCCTGGCGCAGGTGCTGCAGTTGCTCTGACTCGAGGCGGGAAGTGGTCACGACATACTTCACGTTCATCAAGCCCAGCAGGCGCAGATCGAGCGCCTCGCCGAACAGAATCCCGTATCCCAGCCAGTCCTGGCCGCCCATGGCCAGACAGAGCTCTCTGTAGCGATCTCCAGGAAAGGCCAGACCGCGCACGTCCTGTAGACCATGGGCCATGCAGGTGTTGGGCATGAGATCTATGTTGGTGCCCACGACGCGGAAGATGGAGCGATCGCTGGTCAGCCGCTCGATGGCCGGCGTTGGCGGGAATATCCACTCTGCGGGCGTGGTGGTGTGATAGCCCATACCGAGCACGAATAGGTCGGCCGTGATCAGCAGCACAAGGATGGGGCGCAGAGTGGTTTCACTCACGAGCCGGCGGCCAGCCAGTCCAGCCGAGTCTCGTCTGCGGTACAGTGCCAGGGCCAGCGCGCCCAGCAGCGCAATGAACAGAGGCCAGGACATGGCCAGGTTGGTGAGCCGGAAGGCGCTCGCTAGCTCAGCGGGTGTCATGCGCCTGCTGGTGGGCAAGCCCCATCGCGATTCCAGTGCTGTGAGGGCCTGCGGAGCGATCGCCAGCAGCGCCAGGCCGACGATCACCACAGCGATTAGAACCCACAATGCCGAGCGCCGCGCCAGCCCCGGTTCACCGTTCAGGAGAAGCTGGGCACCCCACCCCGCCAACACCGCGGCACAGAAGGTGTAGACCAGCCGAAAGCGACCGTATGCCGCCATGCTGAACAGCGGAAGGTGGTTTATCCAATCCAGCACCGGCATTCTTAGCGCGGCTCCCAGCGCGCCCAGCCCGAGCAGAGCCCAGAACCACATTTGCCGGTCCCTGCGCCGTGCGATGACCGCGCTGATAGCCAGGGCCAGGCCAACAACGCTGACGTAGAGCGTCTGTTCCACAAAGTTCCACCCAGGGAGGAAGCTGCGGTACGCACCTGCCCAAGTTGGGTTGTTGAAGATGTTGGGCAGCAGCGCCGGCAACAGGCCGGCGATCCAGTAGGTGGGTCCCAGCCGTGTGGCCCGCAGGCCGCCCGCTCCGGCGCGAAACTGCAGCTCGGCGCTCTGCGCCAGCCACTCGAGAAAGGGCAGCAGATGTGCTGCTGCCAGTGCTGCGCCCAGAACGCCCGCACATGCCAAGGCCAGCAGACTTGTCGTGGCCGACCGCCACTCTCTCTGCTCCAGCCATGTGCTTGCCAGGCGGAACACGTAGTAGACAGCCCCTGCCGAGAGCACATAGAGCGCCGTCTCCGAGTGCCCCCCAGTGAGGGTGGCTGCTATCGTAAGTGCAGCCAAGGCAACGTGACGCGGGTGCGGTTGGCGGTACAGCCACTCAGCGGTCAAGAGCAGCGCCGGCAGCCAGACCGCAGCATTGGTGTGCGGATGGCCCAGCCAGACGATGACGAATCCGCTGAAGGTGAAGCTGACGGTGCTGATCAAAGCTGCCAGCCTGCCCGCGCCAAGGGTGCGCACGAACCAGTAGGTGGAGAGCCCGGCGATGAGCAGGCGTGCGATGGCTGTGAACAGCACGGCATCGGCGGGCGAGAGGATGTAGGAGAGGATGTTCAGCGGGTAGAGCACCGCCGGCTGATCCTCGGCCATAAAGGGCGCGCCGCAATAGACGTAGGGGTTCCATAAGGGAATGAAACCCTGGCGCAGCGCCTGCGCGCTGTAGAGGCGCCAGGGATAGAACTGGTAGGCCTGGTCGTACAGCAACACATTGTGCGGCCCAGCGAGGCCGTCCGGGGCATGAGCGGCATAGACGGGATCGGTGAAGGCAATGTCCGCCGGCACCAGCTTGCGCCCGGTGAAAAGTGCCTGGCCAAAGAACACGGCCAACAGCAGCAGCAGAAACGCTGCCACCTGCACCGTCTCCCGTCGACGGGCCGCTGTGTCTTCACTTATGGAGTTGCCCCACCGTCGCTGCCGCAACGTGCTACGCGCTGTCTTTCTGGGCCGGGGCACGCAGGAGCGAGATGAACTCTAGCACAAAGGCCAGGATGATGCCCGCGATGACACTCACCAGGGCGCCGACCATCAGCATCTTTGGTGTCTGCGATGGCGCGGGCCGGTCGGGCATACGCGCTGGCTCAATGATCTGGATAAAGCTCACGTTGGTGGCCTGGCTTTGCTTCAGCCGGGCCTCGCTTTCCTTGCCGGTGAGGAAGTTGTAGTTGGACTGCACGCGGCTCACTGCCCGCAGCAGGCTCTCATGCTCTGCGGTCAAGTTAAGGAGGTCTTCCAGAAGCTGCTCTTGCTGGAGGATGAGCCTGCCGTACTCTGCTTCCTCTGCTAAGATGCCGGCGACAACAGCATCCTGGCCAGCAGCCAGCCTCTGGTAGTTGTTGGCACTCTCCACGGAGCCCGTCTCGCTCGCTTCCTCAAGGTACTTGTCCGAGATGGCCTGCGCTTTCTCTCGCTCGGCGACCAGCTTGGCACGCTGCAGGCGCAGGTCGCGCAGTTGATCCTGGATGGAGCTGATCTCTCGTGGTAGAGAGTCCACGGTGTTGTTGATCTTGAACCGTAGCAGCGCTGCCTGGGCTTCGGTAAGTGTTTTTTCCTCCGCCGCCAGCTCTGCCTGGATGAACTGCAAGGCAACCGTGGACGGTTTGGAGCGGATCTCGGCATAGTAGCCAAAGGCGTTTTCCACGTGCTTGGTGGCGATAGCCTCTACCAGCATGGGGTTGTCGGCGACAAAAGTCACGTTCAGGAACTCGCCATCGGCGAACACATCCAGGCCCTCCAACAGCTCGGCGGCCGAGATGCCCAGATTCAGGTCGGCAATCGTCTGCCAGGCGACATAGGCACTGCGCAGGGCAGCGTCAAACTGCTGCTGCACCGCCACAATCTCCTCCGTGCTGCGCACGGGCGACGCCTGGGCAAAGAGCGAAACTTCCTCTGGCTCTGGAGCGATGACTTGCAGCTTCACAAACGCGCGATAGACAGGCTTCGCGGTCAGTGAATTGAGCAGAATGACAGCGGTAGTGGCGATCAAGATCAGAAGAATCAGCCACCAGCGCCTGGCTATGATCCTGAAGTAGGTCAGCATCTCAGAACCCACTTTTCTACACCTCTCCTTCTAGAACGCGGTTCCCAGCACGGGGCGCGTGTAGCTCCTTCAAACGCCGTTCGATCGCCTCGGACAGTGCCTCCACGCGCTGCTGCCACGTGTTCTGCGCTGCGATGCGGCGCCGCGCCATCCGCAGGGTGTGGCTGTCCTGCCTCATGGCCGACCGCATGCAGGCGACGAATTCGTCTTCACGCCTGGCGATGCGCACCACGTTGGAGAACCGCTGCGCGGATGGCACGTCGGTGGCTACGACCGGTTTGCCACACGCCAGGTATTCATAGAGCTTTAACGAGTCTATGTTGCGAGTCCATTCATTGACGCGGTAGGGCAGCAGGCATACGTCGCAGGCGTGGATGTACAGCGGCACCTCTGCAACTTGCCGGCGGCCCAATATGTGTACGTTCGGGAGCGCGTGCAGCGTCTGCAGCGCCCGCTTGCCCTCTTCATCGTTGATCGACAGCGGTCCTACCAAGACGAACGACCAGTCCTCGCACTGCTGTGCAACACGTGCCAGCAATGCCAGATCGAGCTTGTCATTTACCGCCCCAACATAGCCGGCCACTGGCGATCCGATACCTGCCATGTCCTCCGGCGGTGGGGCCTGGCGCCTGACCACGGCGTCGAACGCCTCATAATCCACGGCATTGGGCACCAGGACGGTGTGCTCGTTCATCCCCCCCTTGCTGTCATAGAGCGTGGGCGACGTCACGACGACCAGGTCCGCTCTGGACGCCAGTTCCTGTTCCATCTGCCTGACAACCGGGCGCCAACTGCTGCTGATGCCGGTATAGCCCGCATACTCGTCGACGATGTGGTAGATGACCAGCTTTTCGTCAAACTCCCCAATATAGACGCCCATATCCGGCTGAAAGAGCCACAAGATGGGTGACCGGAATCCCAAGTCCCGCATCGATCGCCGCAAGAGACCCATCTGCACAGCGCGGGTGCTCGCGCTGAGCGGAAAGCGCGCTGCGCGTGGCGCCCACAGCGGCGGGCGGTGCCGCCACAGATTGCTGTCGATCTGCCGCAGCCACGCCCCGGCCAAGTCCGCCAGCCGGATCTGCCCTGCTCTCAACTGTCGCCATGTGGGCCGCAGATAGAGCCATGGTTCAACATACAGTATGCGGTTGGCACGCGCCAGGCGGGTCATGATGTGGTGCCGGTTGCGCCAGATGTCGTCCCACGGCCCCGGCGCAAAGCACAGGATGTCCTGTCCCTCGATCATGGCGTGTCATCCTGGGGTGCCGAGCGCCTCACGGTACATCGCCACAACGCGCGGCGCCAGCGATGACCAGCGGTGCGCTTCGGCCCAGGCCAGGGCCTTGTGTCCTGCCTCCGCAATCTCCGCCTGACGTGCTTGCTGCAGGGCATGCCGCAGTCCATCGCTGTCTGCCGCATCGTAGGCAAAGCCGCGGCCGTCGGCGCACAACTCCACGAATCCGCCCAGCGCTGGGGCGACGATGGGTTTGCCGAAGGAAAAGGCCAGAACACCGGCGCCCGACGTCGTCACTTGGCGATAGGGCAGCACGCAGACGTCACAAGCCTGCATAAAGTACTGCACCTCGCGATCCTGTACGTACTCAAACCAGGTGTGGATCGAATGGTTGCCCCTGGTCTGAACAGACAGCTCGCTGGCGTAGACCGGATCATGGACATGGCCAGCGATGACCAGCTCACTTGATGCGTCAGCCATTTGCCCAAAAGCCGTGATCAGATCCTCAACGCCCTTGTAGGGCCGTATCTGTCCCAAGAACAGAAAGACAAAGTGGTCCTGCCCCAAACCCAATCGCTGCCGCGCGTCTTCGCGAGAGCAGGTGTTGGGATAGGCACCTACGTAGCTCCCGTGCGGGATGACGTGCACCCCTCGCAGGCGCCCGTGCATTGCCGCCAGACGGCGGCGCGCCTCCTCATCGTGCACGTGCACGGCGTCTGCCCACCTGAAGATGATGGCGTCGCCGAGGCGGTGTATTGTGGGATAGGCTGGCTCGTGCGGGCTCAGATTGTGGACCGTGTACACCACCCTACACCCGTCCGCCCTGGCGCGCCCGAGTCCCAGGAATACTGCCAGCCAGCGGCGCAAGGTCTGGCGCAGCCGCGGTGCTTCATACAGCAGCTCCAGCCAGTGAATGTGCAACAGGTCAACCGATCCGCGCCACGACCTGGCCAGCCGCGGCGAAAGCCCGGCCGAGGTCGAACACTGGACTCCCAGCGCAGCGAGCGCCTCCTGCAGCAGGAGCACGTATGGGTTCATCTGCACTTTGGAAACGTTCAGAACCCGCAGCGGGTGCCCCTGGTGCGTCGCTAGCTCCTGTTCTCCATCCATCCTCTACCAACGCTCTCCAGCGTGGACAGCGAGCTCAGCACAAACTGGCGCACATCTCGGTCAAAGACAAACACGAGCACACCGTACAGCAGCACCATCAGCAATCCGGCCATGACCAGCGAAATGAAACCGTACCCCCCAGCGACAATGCGCTCGTATGACCAGCGGGCCAGGACCGCAGAGAGCAGTGAGAACAGGCAGGGCGCCCATAGCGCGTTCACGTAATCTATAACATTACCATGGATGATACGGTTGGTCAAGGCCGTGGAAACAACAAAGTCCACGATAGAGACCACCATGGAGAGCACACTGACGCCTACGATGCCAAAGTACTTGGCGGCTGGATAGAGCAGAATGCCCATCACCACCAACCGGGCGATGGCGATGGACGTGAGCCAGTTGGGTTTGCCGCCAGCCTTGAACACGCTGCCCATGTTCACGGCTACCGAGCGCACCAGGCCGTACACGCCGAGCAATTGCAGCGGCACGATGGACGGCGCCCACTTGTCGCCATAGACCGTGTAGATGAAGGGGCCGCCAAAGGTGATGGTGCCCGCTGCCACCGGGATGGAGAGCACCGAAACATAGTGCAGTGTCCGCAGGAATGCCCGGCGCAAGGCCGCGACGTCGTCCTGTATCTGGGAGTAGGCTGGAAACAGCACCTGGCCGACGATGCGCGAGATGTGCGTGGCCGGCAGATTCGCCGTGGTGTAGGCAAAGCCGTAGTACGCCAACTGCTCGACGCCCAGCACACGGCCCACAAAGGTGTTGTCCAGGTTGGTGATCAAAAAGACCAGCAAGCTGCTGCCCACGATGTGCTTCCCATAGTCGAACAGCTCGCGCGCGACGTCACGGTCAAAGGCGAGCCGTGGGCGCCACCACGGCACCACCAACCATGCCATCAGCACTGTGAGCAGCGAGTGGATGATCTTGGCGATGACCAGGCTCCACACACCCAGGCCCATCAGTGCCAGCATGATGGCAAAGACCCCGTAGGCCACCGTGGGGACCAGATCCGGCAGCAACCTCTCCCGAAAGGCCAGGTTCTTGGCCAACAGCGACATCTGAACCTGCCCAAAGGCGGAGATGAGAATGTTGACGGCAAGCGCACGCATCACACCGCTGAGCTCTGCAGTGCGGTAAAAGCCCGCCACCAGAGGGGCGACGCCAAAGGCGCCCAACACCAGGGCGATCCCGATCACGATGAGCGTGACGAAGGTGGTATCAGCCGCCTCGCGGGTCTCTCCCTTGTAGTAGATCAGCGCAGAGGAAAAGCCCATCTCGCGGAACATCTGCAGGAAATCGATGGCGATGTAGGCCATCGTCACCAGGCCAAAGTCGGCGGGCGCCAGCATCCTGGCCAGGACGTACCGGGTCAGCATCTGGAAGAAGGTGCGTGCCGCGGTCGACAGCCCCACCCAGAAGGTTCCGGCTGTGGCCCGCTCCCTAAGCGTCATCGAGGGCGCTCGCTTTCCGGCACACCATCACAAAGTCGCGGGCGAAGAGGGAGGGATAGCGATGTGCCAGCCGGGTATAGATGCCTCGCAGGCGGCGTGAGCGAAGCAGTCGCGGATAAAAGTCCTTTGCCCACAGACTGGCGCTCCCGTCGACCTCTAGCACCACCAGGCCGCGCGCTCGGCAGAGCTTGTTCGCTTCCGAGACGGTGAAAAAGCGGATGTGCAGCATGTCGGTCGGTGAATTCGCCACGTATGGGAACCGCCCGGTGATGATCCACCAGCGGCACAACCAGTGTGCGATGTTGGGCAGACACACAATCAGCTTGCCACCAGGCTTGAGAACGCGGACGAATTCGTCAAAGCAGCGTTCGGGGAAGAAACGGTGCTCGACCATGGAGTTGGAGACCACGGTGTCAAAGGATGCGTCTTCGAAGGGCAGCGGCTCGCTGTCGATGTCGATCTGCTGCGCAGGGATGCCCTTGTCGCGGGCGCGCTCCACCGCCACGCTGGAGAGGTCGGTGCCGGTCACCTGCGCTCCGCGCTCGCGCATCATGCTGGCCAGCACACCAGGGCCGCAATCGACCTCCAGCACGTTCTCGCCGGGGCCGACGCGCTTGGCAATGAGTCCCAAGCGCTCCATATCGAACGTGTCGTCGGCCTGGCGCCAGTAGGCGTCGTAAAACTCAACGAGGTTCATCGTGGCACCCTACTCGCTCGCGGTCCTGGATCTGCCTGTAAGCAGAGACTTGAGTTGGCTCAGCCATCGCATCGCTGTCCAAGCCCTGTCCGAGTCCCGCAGCACGGTGCGTAGCAGGCGGTAGACACGGTACTTGGCTGGGCTCTGCTTCTTGATGCGCAGTTCGCGCTCGAGCTGCACAAAATGGTCATAGCCCTTTTCCAGTTCTTGCTGCGATAGCGTGGGCAGATTGAGCACGCTTTTCCGTTCGTAGTAGCTGGACAGGCACTGGCCCTCAGCGATCAGGCCCTGGCGTTTGGATAGATCATACAGCTCAGTCATAGGGTAGGGGTAAAAGACCGAGAACTGCATGCCCGCTGGCTCCAGTTCCCGGTTCAGGGCTATGGTCTCTTCAATCATCGCTGCGGTCTCGCCAGGGATGCCGAGCATGTTGCAGGTGTAGGTTTCGAGGCCATACTGCCGTGCCAAGCCAAAAGCCTGGCGGATCTCGTCGTTGGACATGCGCCGCTTCAGTATCTCGGCGCGCAGATGCTCATTGCCCGATTCCAGTCCGATGCGAATGCCGCGACAGCCAGCGCGTGCCAGCGCAGCCACCAACTCCTCGTCATTGATGCGCTCCACACGGGTGTTGATCCAGAACGGAAACTCAAACTCCTGGCCATAGGCCTGGCAGAACGCCATCGTCCATTCACGGTCCAGCGTAAAGACGTCATCCTGGAAGTTCAACGTCCTTATCGGGTAGCTGCTGGCCAGTGTTCGCACTTCCGCCAGCAGGTTGCCTGGGCTGCGGAAGCGAACGTATTGGCCCAGCCCTTTGAATCGACGGCGCAGCGCTGGATTGCAGCAGTATGAACAGCCGTACGGGCAGCCGCGCCCGGCCATCATGTCGACCCAGCCGTCGTTGGCCGCCAGTATCTCTCCGAACCCAAAGAGCGCGCGATCAGGGAGCGGCAACTCATCGAGGTCGGCGATCAAGGGGCGCAGGGCGTTGCGCGCCACCTGGCCGTTCTGGCGCACCCACAGGTTGTCGATGTCTTCGTAGGCGTGCCCCTCTTGCAGCGCATCTGCGAGCTCCAGCAAGGGGTACTCACCCTCGCCAATGCAAGTCACATCGATGTCGGCGTTGGCGCTCACCTGCTCGGGGGCCAGTGTGGCATGCGTGCCGCCAACGACGGTGACCCATTGTGGCAGGTTTGCTTTGATCCAACGGGCACAGGTCTCGACGTAGGGATACTGGTGTGTGGTGGCCGAAAAGGCCACCACGTCGGGCGCCTGCTCAGTGACCTGCCGCAAAAAGGCCTCTTCCTCTGATTCACGCTGTAGATAGAGCAGTGTTGTCTCATGACCGCCCTGTTTGAGCACGCTGGAGATATAGCCCAGCCCGTGGTAATACTTGCGGGCGCCATAGTGCTCAACGCCGCCAATGTCAGGATAGACCAAGCATATCCTCATCGTTTGGCTACTTTCGCACCAGCGGAAGGTATACCGGCCAGCTGGGCGGCACCAGCGTCCCGGTGGGCGTTGGTGTCGGCGTCGCCGTGGCGGTCGGGATGGCCGTCTGCGTCGCAGTGGGCGTTGCCGTCGCCGTTGCAGTCGGAGTGTGCGTGGGCGTTGGCGTCGGCGTGGCCAGCACGTAGACAACCTCCAATGCCGGACGGTTCGCCACCTCCCCACTTTCGGAAGAGGCGAAACGATAGCGATCTGCCCCGGATCCCACGTCTGGTCCCGCGATCAACAGGCCTTGATTGGCCCTGCTGCCCGTGACCCACTCCTGCACCGTGTCCTTAAGGTTGAAGATGTAGGGTCCCCTGGCGTCGACGTCTGGCTCCACAACGATGGCTTGTGGATCATAGTCCGTGCCCTGACCCTGTGCACCGTCAACCGCCCATTGAACGCCAGCTGCAGCTTGGGTCCAGGTGGTCTGCGTGTCGACCCACGCGGGCAAGAGGCGGTAGATGCTGACATCGATGCCCTGCGGAGGATCGTTGTTCAAGTGCAGGGTCAGGTGGGCCTTTTTGATCAGCGCCTGTGCCGGAATAGTGCTCAGATCGAACTTGATCATAGCGACCGAACTGCGCCCGTAGTTGATGATCAGCTCCCCGTCGGTCGCGTGGTTGGCTTCTTTATCCTCGTCGCGGTAGATGTAGGTGTCGTGTACTCCATCGAACGAGCCACCTCTCTGCAGCACCTCAGTCACCAGGTTCGGGGGCGCAGCAGCATAGATCAGATACTGGTGATGCACCCGGCGTGCCCGGTCGCGCTCCAGCGAGACCTGCAGGCGGCCGTCAACCGGCACCTGCGAACGCACCTCATAGTCCCCCGTTGCGACGTTAAAGTCTTCGATCGTGTAGCTGGCGAAAGCGTCGAGTCCCAGGGCCGCCACGTCGAAGGAGACGTCTAGTGGTAGATTGCCATTGTTGAATGCGCGCTCATCCCACACATTGGCCGAGAGCACGCCGCTCACTGGATCGAGGGTCGCCTCTACGTTGCTGTAGCCGTCGGACCAGTTGCCGTTCCAGTCTTTCTGCTGAATGCCCACCCAGTAGTAGTCTTTGCTCTCATCGGCGCGGATCAGAATGTCGTTTGGGGGAGCGGGCAGCGAGAAGTTGGCCATCCAATCCAAACCTTCGAATGAAGGCAGCGAATCGGCATGGCCGCCATCGTGCCACACCGCAAGCTTGTTGTTGTCCTCGGGCACGAAAAAGTCGCGCATATAGTCGTAAAAGCTCTCGGACTGCACGAAGGACACTTTGTCATCCGCCCGGCCGTGCACGATGGCCAGGGGTACATGTTTCAGGTTCTTTGCTATGTGCAAGGCTGAGCGCCGGCTCCACTCAAAGGGGCACATACCCGGCCCGATGAAGTTGCAGCCGATGTCGCTGATTACTGAGTTGTGTATGGCCGGGCGCTGTAAGACCCAGTCCTTGAGGTTGGTCGGCCCGGCCCAGTCCACCACCGCCGCAAAGCGGTGTGGATACTTGGCTGCGAGCGTGGCCGCGACGCCACCACCGGTGGAGAACCCGCTCATATAGATGCGTGTGCGATCGACATTATACGCTGGGTTGGCAAGCACGTGGTCTATGGCATCAATGATGTCGTGCTGAACCTCCAGCGATGCGGTGCGCCCCCCCACCCAGTCGTAGCTGGAGCGAATATCGACGGACAGGAGGAGCCATCCCCTGTTATTGGCGCGCTCTTCGAACAGGCGTATCCCGTCCCACCTGCTCTGGCCAGTTCC
>Ga0180437_10007408_pt1 | contig 14277 bp, 15 predicted proteins | sample SS_ome_4_FD_132410 | JGI IMG/M metagenome (GOLD analysis project Ga0180437, IMG submission 132410) | Hypersaline lake sediment archaeal communities from the Salton Sea, California, USA - SS_3_D_1 metaG | ecosystem: Environmental > Aquatic > Non-marine Saline and Alkaline > Hypersaline >...
AGGAAGGTGATAGTGACCTTCGGGGATGCCGCCCCGGCCCAGGTTGAAATCAATGGGCTACTGTACTGCCGACGCCGTGAAAAAGACCTCGAGCTAATCCTTGTCGGCACCGAGGACGCGCAGATAAAAGCGTGGGCCGATGCCGCCAGAGCCAGCCAGCTCCAAATCGTTTCAATAAATCTGGAAGATCAGTTCATCGAGTACACCGCTCCGAAAAATCACCGGCGGCTGTTCCGATGGGAGGAAAAGTAAGATGAGATTCTTTACATTAGCGCGAAAAGAGCTGCGCGAATGTCTGCCCTGGATGATCCTCGCCGTATTGTCTCTGCTTGTTCTGGGCGGTTTTCCCCTTTGGGAGCGCGTTATTGCGGAGAACGAATATCGTTACCCGTTCCCTTCGCCAGGCTCAACCGTCCAGCCCTGGCAGCTCATAAGATACTCGGTCCTTGCAGGCACAGGGTCGGTTCTCCTTATGACATCAATAGCATTAGGGCTGGCACTTGCAGTCCGGCAATTCTGGATGCCCTTTTTCACCCGCACCTGGCCCTTTCTGGTTCATCGCAGCGCTAGAAGATCCACTGCACTGTGGGCAAAACTCGCAGCCGGCACAGCGGCATTGCTTTTCTCACTCGGTGCCGTTTGGCTTGCGTTGTATTTATATGCCTGTCGGCCGGGCCTCTTCGTCCCTCCTCCGAGAATTAGGGTGTTCTGGGAGGGCTGGTTCTACATAGCCTCGGGCCTGGTCGTTTACTTAGGCGCAGCACTTGTGGGGCTGAGCACTGTCCGGTGGTACACAACCAGGATATTCGGTTTGGCATTCGCCGCCCTCATTGTCATTACGACCCTTGTCCAGTGCAGACTGAGCCTGGCATTTGCATCGGTGGCCGTTGGGGTCGTGGTTCTGCTGTCACAGATTACCGACACATTTGTCAACAGAGAATTCTAAAGTCGAGGTTGATGGTATGGTAGCCCAGAAGCATTCTAAATACATCGCCGGGCCGTTGAAGATATTTACAACGTTGCTGATGTTGCTATTCGCGGTTGCCTTTGTGCAGATGTTCGTTACCCAGATAGCCTTTGTATGTACTTACAGACCCGGGTACACACGGCCGGCCCCGCCCAAAGGCCCCAACTGGAGAATAGCACACTCGGCAAAGCACTTTCTGCCGGACGGCACAATACACCTCGTATACCGCTCCGATTACAGTCGCGCCGGCCAGGACTACGAACAGGAGCAGATATACGACACAAATGACAATCTGCTCTGGGAAGGTCTTCGCAAGGACCGCCCCTATGAATATCTTTCCTGGGACGGACCCAGGCTCGCATTGACAAAGAGAATCTATGAGTCGCAAATGATTACCGCCGGGTTCTCCCGCGAATTGGAAATAACCGTTAATTCGAGCGAGAAGACCGAGCAGCTTTGGCGGTACCAGAGAAGAGGCGGTTTCTTCGTTGGATACGGCATGAAAAAAGCACTCGAGTTCAGCAACTCGATCGTCGAGATAGACACAGCAAAAATCGGTTATATCAGCGCCGCTGGCTTCACGGAATCGAAGGCCGACATTCAACCTCTCGGAACACTCGAATCCCTTACCGCATGGGTTCCGCCGGACTCTTTCAGCCCCACAATCCTTTGGCACACAAAGAGCCGAGTTTATCAAATCAACTTCGAGCAAAAAAACGCTGAGTTGATTTTCGACGCGGGAAAAGAAAAAATAGAATGGATAAGGCTCCATACCTGGGAGTGTACTCAGCCGGAGCTTAGCGGGCCGAATATCTCCATCAAGTACCGTCCGCTGATCGACTGCCTTACCGAGCACGGCAAGCACCACCTTATAATGCGCGAACCGGATGAGAAATTAACAGTGGAGGTTCCTGCGGATTGGGACCGCGATTCGCACGCAATTACGGCCACGCAAGAGAAGATTTTCCTTCAGCACACCGCAACAGACTCCAGACCTCCGCAAACCATAAGGCGGGGGTCGCCGGCCTGGCACAAATGGTGGCGCCGGTACCTAAGCAAACCGCACCAGAGGTGGGTCGAACTCTACACGGTGGAAAATGGGGCAGACCTGCATCGCCTCAACAGGTTCGACTGGACGGTGCCTGCTAACCCATCTATCGCCGAAACAAAACCCGGGGACGTTTATAGCCGCATCAAGAAGTTAACGAATCAGGTCTCTCCGCCGGCTTACAATATAATATGGCGTATATTCGGCGAGCAGCTTTGGGCCATCTCAAGGCGTAGTTCGGGAATGATTCATATTTATGAAGATATTATCAGCAACTCCACCCCCGAAAACGCCGTTACAAACCTGCTGGTCAGCACGCTAATGGTAATTCTCGCCCTCTTGCACGCGTTGCCGAGGAGAACTTCGGGCGTAAGACTTGTCCTGTGGCTGATATTCGTTGCCTTTTTCAATGTCGCGGGTCTGCTAACGTATCTGGCCTTGAACCACACGCCGGTCATAAGATGCCCTGTCTGTGGCAAACGCCGCGGGCTTGAAAGGACCGATTGTGTCCGCTGCGGCGCCGAACTGCCTCGGCCTGAGCCGACAGAGCATGACCTGATATTCGATACTTCTTTGCCAGGCGAAAAACCAAGACCCTGACCCTCTGTCTATTTGCACTTGGAAACCTAAACCTGTCAAGTTGGCGTGGCCCGTCCCGGCAGGGTGCCAAAACTGTCATTCTGCGCTGGCACAAATCCGCTAAGTGGCATCAATCGGCCTAACCTCCTCAAACTCTAAGTGCCTGTAAACAAAAGCCTTATGCGAACCGCACCTTAAAACGCTGGCAGCGGGGTGGGAATCTGGTATATTTTTTGCTGTTTCGATTAGTTTAGACAGAGTGTAAATAGCTGAACGATAAGAAAATAAGGAGAGCAGCAATTATGGCAGCAAAAGATTTAGCATTCGAATCCGATGCCCGGGCGGCCCTTCTGGCCGGGGTTGAGAAGCTGGCCTCCGCCGTCAGGTCCACACTGGGCCCGAGAGGTCGAAACGCCATCTTAGACAAGAGCTGGGGCGGACCGACCGTAACCAAAGACGGCGTGACCGTCGCCGAGGAGATTGACCTTACTGACAAGGCCGAGAATCTTGGTGCGAAGTTGGTAAGAGAGGCGGCGAGCAAGACCTCGAAGGTCGCCGGCGACGGAACCACAACCGCCACCGTCCTCGCCGAGGCAATGTTCAAGGAGGCCTACCGAAACCTGGCCGCCGGCGCCGATGCGATGGCGCTGAACCGCGGCATGCAAAAGGCCGCAAAAGCCGTAACCGACAAGCTGGCCACCCTCGCAAAACCCATCGACATCGCCAGGAAGGACGACATCATCAACATCGCTGCGGTCTCGGCGAACAACGACGTGGAAATCGGAAAAATTATGGCAGACGCCTTCCAGAGGGTCGGCAAAGACGGCGTCATCACCGTCGAAGAAGGAAAGAGCCTCGATACGACCGTGGAGTTTGTCGAGGGTATGCAGTTCGACCGAGGATACCTCTCGCCGCACTTCATAACCAACCCCGACAGTATGACCTGCGAGCTGGAAAGAGCCTATATCCTCGTGTACGAAGAAAAAATCAGCAATGTGGCCAAGCTGTTGCCGCTGCTCGAAAAAATCGCTCAGGCCAAGAGGCCGCTTCTGATTATTGCCGAAGACGTCGAGAGCGAAGCGTTGGCAACGCTGGTCGTCAACAAGCTAAAAGGCGTCCTGCAGGTCGCGGCCGTCAAGGCGCCCGGCTACGGCGACAGGCGAAAGGCAATGCTACAGGACATCGCGACCCTCACCGGCGCAGAGCCCATCTTCAAAGACCTCGGCATCGATCTCGAAAAGATAAGTGTAAAACAGCTCGGTCAGGCAAAGAAGGTAACCATCGACAATGACAATACGATTATCGTCGAGGGCGCCGGCAGCGACCAGGCAATAAAGGGCAGAATCAAGCAGATTCAAACCGAAATAGAGGTCACCACCAGCGATTATGACCGGGAGAAACTCCAGGAAAGGCTCGCGAAACTGACAGGCGGCGTGGCGCAAATCAACGTCGGAGCAGCAAGCGAGGCGGAAATGAAGGAGCGCAAAGCCCGTATTGAGGACGCCCTGCACGCGACGCGGGCTGCAATCGAAGAGGGCATCGTCCCCGGCGGCGGAGTGGCGCTTATCCGCTGCATCGATGCGGTCAAGAAACTGAAGCTTCAAGGCGATGAGCAGACCGGCGCTCAAATAGTGGCCAAAGCACTGACAATGCCTTGCTACTGGATTGCCGTCAATGCTGGCGCCACAGGGAACCTGGTGGTAAACAAGGTCGCAGACGGCAGGGGCGGCTTCGGCTATAATGCCGACAAGGACAGCTACGAGGACCTCGTCGAAACGGGTGTCATTGACCCGGCCAAGGTCACGCGAATCGCTTTGCAGAACGGCATAAGTATCGCCGGACTGCTTCTGACTACAGATTGTCTGGTCACCGAGAAGCCAAAAGAAAAGGAAGAAATGCCAGGCGGCCATCCGGGAATGGGAGGCGGAATGGGAGCCGGAATGGGAGGAATGGGTGACATGGGCATGATGTAGGACAGTCCATTTGGAAACGTGCTACGAAAAAGGGCTATAATTCAAGTTGAAACAGGAAAAGGAGCGCAATATGAAACTCAGACCTTTGGACGATAGAGTCATAGTCAAGCAGTCCGACGCCGAAGAGAAAACAAGCGGCGGAATCTATCTGCCGGACACCGCCAAAGAGAAACCGCAAAGGGGCAAGGTCGTTGCCGTCGGCTCCGGCAAGCTGCTCGACGACGGAAAAAGAGGCGAAATGTCCGTCAGGAAAAACGATGAGGTTATCTACGGCAAGTACATGGGAAACGAAGTCGAAATAGACGGAGAAAAATACGTGATTCTGCGAGAAAGTGACATCCTCGGAATCGTGGAAAAGTAAAACGAAAACAAAACTCTGATTCGGATTTTAGAGGATTTAATAGGGGTAAGCGAAAATGGCAAAGCAATTAATGTTTGACGAAACAGCGCGAACGCATCTGAGGGACGGCCTGTCAAAGTTGGCCGCGGCGGTGAAGGTGACGCTCGGCCCGACCGGCAGAAACGTCATTTTGCATAAAAGCTGGGGCTCACCTAAGATAACAAAGGACGGGGTCTCGGTAAGCAAGGAAATCGAACTGCCCGAGCCGTTCAAGAATATGGGAGCCAAAATGGTCAACCAGGTCGCCAGCAAGACCTCCGACGCCGTGGGCGACGGCACCACTACTTCCACCGTCCTGGCCGAGGCAATCTACTCCGAGGGTCTAAAACATGTAATCGGCGGGGCCAACCCTATGGCGGTGCAGCGGGGAATCAGCAAGGCGGTCGAAGCGGTCACAAAGTTCATCGCCTCGGTGAGCGTACCCGTAAAAGGCCACGACGATATCGCAAAAGTGGCGGCCATCAGCGCCAACAACGACCACGCGGTCGGCCAAATCATCGCCGACGCCATCGACAAGGTCGGCAGAGAAGGCGTCATCGAAATCGAAGAAGGCAAGGGGATGGAAACCGAGCTGACCGTCGTCGAAGGTATGCAGTTCGATAAGGGCTACATATCGCCATATTTTATGACCAATGCCGAGACCCTCGAGTGCGTTCTCGAAGACGCGTATATCCTGCTGCACGAGAAGAAGGTATCGAACCTGCGCGAGCTGATACCCCTGCTCGAAAAAACCGCCCAGGTCGCAAGGCCCCTGCTGATTGTTGCCGAGGACGTCGAGGGCGAGGCGCTGGCAGCTCTGGTCATCAACCGTCTGCAGGGCATCCTGAAGGTCTGTGCGGTCAAGGCGCCAGGCTTCGGCGACAGGCGAAAAGCCATGCTGGCAGATATGGCAGTGCTCACAGGCGCACAGGTCATCAGCGAGGATTTGGGCATCAAGCTCGACAAGCTCGAGCTTTCACAACTGGGTCAGGCCAAAAAGATTGTGGTCAGCAAAGACACCACCACGGTCATCGAAGGCGCCGGCAAGAAGAGAGACATTGACGGGCGTTGCGAGCAGATTCGAGCCCAGATCGAAAAGACCACCAGCGACTATGACCGTGAAAAACTTCAGGAGCGACTGGCCAAACTCACGGGCGGCGTGGCCGTCGTCAACGCGGGCGCCGCTACCGAGACCGAAATGAAAGAGCGAAAGGACCTGCTGCAAAACGCCCTGCACGCCACGCGGGCGGCCACGCAGGAAGGCATCGTCGCCGGCGGAGGAGTTGTCTTCCTCCGGGCAATCGCCGAAGTGGAAAAAGCGCGTACCAAAGCAAAAGGTGAAGAGAAGCTGGGCTTCGACATCGTCGCCAACGCGCTCAAGGCGCCCACCCACCAGATTGTGGACAATTCCGGCGGACAGGGTGACGTAGCCGTTGCACAGGTGCTCGAAAAACTCGAAAAGCAAAAGAACATCGGATACGATGCAAACACCGGCGAGTTCGTGGACATGTTCAAGGCCGGTATCATCGACCCCGCAAAGGTCGCGCGCACGGCGCTGCAAAACGCCGCCTCCGTGGCCGCACTGATGCTGACTACCAACGTCCTCGTGACCGAGCTTAAGGATGAAGACAAAGACAAAGAGCCCATACCCGGTTCAGTGAGATAGTATCTCGCGTTCTCAGGTAGAGATACAAAATCAAGGATACAATGGCCAAACGTGATTATTATGAGGTTCTCGGCGTTGGCAAGAACGCTTCCGCCGACGATATTAAGCGCGCCTATCGGCGAATGGCCATAAAGTACCATCCCGACAAAAACCCGGACAACAAGGAAGCTGAGACAAAGTTCAAGGAGTGCGCCGAGGCCTACGAGGTCCTCAGCGACCCCGAGAAGCGCCAGCGTTACGACCAGTTCGGCCATGAGGGCCTTCGCGGAATCGGCATGCGTGACTATTCACACATGAGGTGGCAGGACATCGGCAGCATCTTTGAGGATATCTTCGGTTTCGGCGACCTCGGTGACATCTTCGGCATGGGCGGACGCAGAAGGACAAGGACGGCCGGCCCTGCACGCGGCTACGACCTCGAAACTTCGGTGGACCTGGAGCTAAAAGACGTGGCCAAAGGCGTCGAGAAAACCATCGAGTTTACGCGGCAGGACCTGTGCGCCGAATGCACCGGCAGCGGCTGCGCCAAAGGCTCGTCGCCCGGCAGATGCACCGCCTGCAACGGAACAGGCCAGGTCGCAAGAGGCGGCGGATTCTTCCAGATGGTCTCAACCTGCCCGCAGTGCAGAGGCACCGGCCAGGTCATTACAAACCCCTGCAGGAAATGCAAAGGCACAGGAAGAGTGCCCAAAAAGAGAGTCGTCAACGTCAGAATCCCAGCGGGTGTGCACGAGGGACAGGGTATAAGAATCGCCGGCGAAGGAGAGCCCGGCCGAAAGGGAGGCCCCCGAGGCGACCTGTACTGTTACGCCCGAATAAAGCCCCACGAATTCCTCGAGCGCGACGGAAACAACCTGATAGCCGTCGTTCCTATAAGCTTCACACAGGCGGCTCTGGGCGCCACAATCGACGTGCCGTCGCTGGATGGACCACGGGGGCTCAGGATTCCCGCCGGCACACAATACGGGAGCGTCTTTAGAATACGCGGACAGGGACTGCCCGACGTCCGCACGGGCCGGACCGGCGATGAGCTTGTGCAAGTCACCGTCGAGACGCCCCAGAAATTGAACACGAAACAGCAGGAGCTCCTGCGGGAATTCGCCAAGACTGAAAACAAAGCGGTCTCCCCGCACACTACGAGCTTTTTCGAGAAACTAAAAAAGTATTTCGGTAACCACCGATGAAACGCAAAGGAAAAGAAAAGACAGAAGACCGCGATAAGGCCGAGCCCGTGACAAGTGAGCAGCAGGAACTCGTCGACCAGCTCCAGGCCGAAAAGGATGAAATTCTCGAAAGGCTGCAGCGGGTCAGCGCCGATTACGCAAATTTTCAGAAACGCGTTGCCAGGCAGACTGCCGATACGATCGCCTATGAGAAGGAGCTCATAATAAAGACGCTTCTGCCGGCTCTGGACAACTTCGAGCATACCCTCGCCAATGCACAACTCGGCGATAATGCCCAGGCCTTCGTCAAGGGCGTGCAAATCATATATGACCAGATGCTCGACATACTCAAATCGCACGGCGTCGAGCAGATAAAGGCGCTGGGCGAAAAATTCGACCCGGCGCAGCACCAGGCGATGATGCAGCGGGCTGAACCGGAGATGGCCGATGGAGTTGTGCTCGAAGAGTTCCAAAAAGGATACAAGCTCAACGGCCGGGTCATTCGGCCCAGCAAAGTGATTGTCAATAAGCTCGCCGCCGAGCAGCCGCAGGAAGACGAATCAGAAACAAAGATACACATTGACTTCCAGGAACAAACAGACGACGACTACGAGACAAAAGACACGGAGTAGAACTGATGCCGACTTACGAATACATTTGTGAAAAATGCGGGCACCAGTTCGAGCGGTTCCAGCCGATAACCGCCCGCCCAATCCGCAAATGCCCCCACTGCGGCAAATCCGGCGCAAAACGCCTCATCGGCCTCGGCGCAGGCATCATCTTCAAAGGCTCCGGCTTCTACGAAACCGACTATCGAAGCGAAAGCTACAAGAAAGCCGAAAAAAGCGAAAAAGGTGCCCCCGACACCGCCGCCGAAAAGAAGACCGACAAGAAAGCCAAAGACTCCAAGACCACCGACAAAGGCCCCGCAAAAACAAAGGACACTAAAAAGACCGCCTGATTAATGTACTATCACAAAGTTCTTCGATAATCACAACCACTGTCATTCCCGCGAATGCGGGAATCCAGCAATAAAACGGCCTTCAGGCGAAGCCTCGATCAGATCATCGTAAGGAAACTTGTTCAAGCCCGCTTAGCCCGCCAGTTTCTTGAGTTTTGCCGCCGAGCCAATAATCCCGACTATAAATCCCGCCAGACAAATCACCAGACCCGCACCCAAGTGGTTCGCCGCCTGTATCAGCAGACTGATAACCAGGACCGTCCCTATGAGGGTAAGGAAGATTTGCAGCATCGAGACCTTGTAGAGATGGTCCCGCGGCGTAATGAACACAGGCACGGCCGATAGAATAGCTATAATGAAAACCGCCCAGCCGATCGCACCAACGTGATACCCCGCTTGATACGCCGAGGCCCGCGAACCAAAAAGCGCCGGAACTTCAATGCGCACGTATGCCCACGGCAGGAAGAAACCCAGTACAACCAGAGCAACCCCGACCAGCATCGTGGTATCACCCGGAGAAAATCTGTCCTGACCCCTCAGCGCATTTGCCCTGCCCAGCGCATCCAGCAGTTCTGTGCTTTCTTCGCTGCTGATTTTGCCCTGCTCAACCATCTTCAGGATTCTGTCGCGCTCGGCGGCGTTCACCCTCGCGTTATCATCCCCGCTGCCAAGCCAGCGAAAGAACAGGATAAGCAATATTACCAGGTAAATGAATGCCATCAGTGGCACAAGCAAGACTACCGGCACGTGTCCATGGTGAAGCACAAAAAGAAGAAGGAATGTAGCCACCGCAGCAGACGCCGTCAGAATCGACAAGCAAATCGCCACCCACCACTTCAGGTTGAACACAAGCCTCAGTATCCCTGCCATAGCCACTAACAAAATCGAAAGCACTATTAGGATTATTAGAAACATTTCTTCTCTCCTTACCTGCGCGTTCTCAAGATATAGGTCGCGTCTTTTACGGTCATTTCCCCCTTTTCGATTGCATCCAGGATTTCCTTTCTGCTGAGCGGCTTTTCCTCAGGGGGCGATCGCAGCAGCTCGTTCACCCTGTCGAGCATCTTGTTTATCGTCGGGTACGAGATGCCAAGCTCCGTCTCGACCGCGCTGATATTGCCCCGCTGCCTCAGGAAGACCTTGATGAATTTCTGATACTCGACCGGCAATTCAGCCCCTCCGACGGAAAACGACCCGTTGATTTCGCTCCCGCAGCCCGTGCACTTTATCTGCGTAATCTCGATCCTCTCTCGGCAAAGCGGACAGGCCGCAGGCAATTCCACTTGTTTAATCTTTTTAGCCATAGAAGCTAAATATCAATTCTCCATCGCAATATAATAGCAATAATTGATTACAGAATTGAATTTGTCAACTGCAAAATCAGAAAAATCTGAGAATTGTTGAAAAAAAACGCCTGATAAGCCCTTTTGGCCACAAAAACCGCGTTTTGAGGGAAGAACTATTTCACCAGTTTGGCGATTTGCTTGAATTTGGGGTGGTCTGCGGTTCGCAGCAGCTCGAATAACGTCATTTCCGTTGAAGTGACTTTGGCGCCCTTGGCCCGTGCGGTCGCGATGCCGATTTCTTTGTTCTGGCAGGTCCTCGAAGAAACCGCATCGGCAATCACACTCACCTCATAATCCATCCGAAGCAAATCGACGGCTGTTTGATAAATGCAGACGTGGGCTTCGATACCGCACAGCAGAATCTGCTTGCGGCCAATCTCCTGCAAGGCTGCCACAAACCGCTCGTCGCCGCAGCAGCTAAAGCTCGATTTGTTTATCGGCTGGATATCAGAGAGAAGCTCGGAAATCTCAGGCGCCGTCGGCCCCAGAGCATCCGGGCACTGCTGGCACCAAAGGATTGGAATATCGAGGATTCTTGCGGCCTGAATTAAAATGCGGATGTTCTTGAAAAGGCTTTCCCTCTCGTACATCAACCGGGCAAGTTTGCCCTGCACGTCAACGACCACCAGACCGCACTCTTGAAGATCAAGCATTCCGCTACTTTCGCACCTTCGCCACCCCGTTTGCATCAGGCCGGCAATCCGTCATTCGACGCCCACGAACACGACGGTCAACTGCACCTTCTCCGATTCTTCCACGTCGTCGGGCGATTTCATCTCAGGCTCGCCGCCGCTTGCCAGTATTGGCTTGGGCATCACCAGCTCACTCTCGTCGGGAATGTATCGGCCCGGCATAAGCTGCTCTATCCAGTTCGAAAGAGCGATATCCTTAGCCAATTCGACACGCTTATCCAGACTATTCTGACTAACGAGTTCGGCAATCTGACGCAGCGTCACCGACCGTATCAGCACCTGCTCGGCGAACCGGTCGGTCTCAACCGACAGCGTTCGCGAAACGAACCGGTCCCACGTATCCTGCAAATCACCCAACAGCGCATTCAAGTCCTCCCGACTGCAAGTCAGCCTATATACGCTGTTGCTCCCTTCTGCTGCCGGAACAAAGCAGTCCGAAAGCCCATTGTCCCTTATCGCCCGCTGGAAGGCGCTGACAGCAGCGGAGCTGCTCGGCTCCAATTCCAGAGATGCATAAAACGGCGTCGGCGCAACAGTTCCGCCGGGCTCTCCAGGCAACTGGACAACCGGCGTAGTGGGCGCCTCCACCGGCGCCAAAATCGTATAAACCACCACGCCCAGAATCGCAACCAGACCAAGCATCGCAGCGGCCGTGAGAACCTTGCGGGCAAACAGATGCATCGCACCACGTCGCTGCTCGAAAACTGTGCTCTGTTCACGCATCAGCCGGCGGCTCTGCAGCGAAGCCTTAACACGCCCAAGCGTATCAGCGGGAGCATCAGCCCGCGGAAGCGAGCCCACCAGCATCCGGCACTTCTCAAGCTGGCTCAACCGCCTGGCCGCCCTCACATCGTGCGATACCAGCCGCTGAACCTCTATCTGCTGTCTTTCCGTCAGCTCGCCGTCTATATAGCTGTTCAATAATTCGTCGATATGTGTTTGTTCGTTCATGGCAACATCCTCTCCAAAACCTCCCTTAGATTGCCTCTGGCCCTGCTCAATCTGCTTTTCACCGTCCCCAGCTCAACTTTCAGCACCTCGGCAATCTGAGCATAATTCATACCCTCAACATCCCTCAGGACTATCACCATCCGGTGATCATCGTCCAGCCTGGCCAGCGCTTTGCCCACAATCCGGCAAAGCTCCTTGTTCTGGGCCACCACCGCCGGGTCCGGCGAGTTCTCATCGCTCAAAACACCCTTGAGCTGCACCGGGGCCTGCCCCTCATAGTCGTCGCTCTCGGCGTCCAGCGACCAGTAGCCCACCCTTCGGCTGCGCTGGCAATGGTTCAACGTCAGATTCACCGCTATCCGGAACGCCCACGTATAGAAGCTGCTTCTGCCCGCGAACCTTTCGATGCTCTCTATTACTTTGACAAATGTTTCCTGCGTAAGTTCCGCCGCGTCGTCGGCGTTTGCGCACATCTTCAATATCGTGTTGTAGATGCGGTCCTGATACTTCAGTATCAGTCGCCCCATCGCCTCGGTATCACCCCGACGGCATCGCTCTACCAGTACGGCGTCGTCTATGCTCATATCTGCCGTCTCTGAGTGCATTTGTTTCTCTATCATTTAGACCGGCTCCGGCCGAGGAAAGTTCCCTTAAAATCAGCTCATACAACAATATAATGGCACATTACCCCCCTCCGGTCAATGCAATTCGACCCCCCGGGCGATAAGGGCAGCCTTTGGACGACGCGAACCACCCCCTGACGGGCCATCCGGCGCCTCCTAATCAGGTGGCCGCCAACGCCCGACCTCGAGCCACGAGTCGTCGAAGGTCCCAAAAAAGCGGGGCCTCTACCAAAGTACAGGCCCCGATCAAGGTGCAAAATCAGAATCAATGTAATGCCGAACGCGCTACGGGACCGGTTCCGGCGGCCACAGGCTGTCTTCAAGCCACCTATCGGCCAGGACAGCGTAGTCCCTCAAGTCAACTTTGCCGTCCTCGTACACGTCAACTTCCGGTGCCGGCAGCCGCACCGTATCCCCTGCAGCACGCCGACGGGCTCGAAAAACCCTTGCTGACAGACCTTAAACGCAGACCCGTACCCAGGCAAAAAACCGTCCTTTGAGTATGCTCGCCCATCCGCGCCGGTGCCACACTACCGAGGCACAATGCGCGTCACAACCATGGTTTGATCTTCAACTGAATACTCGGGAACATACATAGCACCGTCCAGTGCGAATGTGAATGAAAGCAACTGCCGGGTACCAATTGTACCAACTGCGAACTCTTCCACGCCGCCGTCCGGATGGACGCGCCACATACTGTAATAAGATTCGTTGACATCGCTTACGCCCGTAACGAACATCCATCCCCCGAATAATCCGTAAGGGTCTATCTCCACGTCACAGGCGCTGATCAGCGCAGGGGCAAATTTCTCGGCATTGCCCTGCGGGTCGATCGTGTATAGGCCGTAACTGCCCGCGTGGCCGCTGCCATACTCAAGTGCGGCATACATAAGCCCGCCGTAGTAGTCCCCCGCATCGAACGCCAAATCCGAATGCCCCCCCGAAACCGAGCCCGGAAAGTCGGCAAAAAGATGAAGCTCCCCGCTTTCAGAAACGTAATAGACCTGGTCGGGGTTTCGCGTCGCTACGTACATATAACCCCCGTAGGCGCCCGTGCTGTCCAGCTCCAGAGAATGCGGCCCCGCGCCGATGTGGCAGACCGTCGATACCGCGCCCTCCGGAGAAACCTTCAGCAGATCACAAGGAGTGGCGTCGGGCACATATAAATAGTCCCCGTAGTCTGTCCCGCTGCCCCAAACCATCGCTCTTGGTGTACCTATGCCATCGACCCATCTGCTGACGCTCTTGTCGCGACTGACCCTGTATATTGAGCCGATGTTGGGATATTTGTCCCAGTTCGACAAATAGAGATTGCCGTAATAGTCGAATGTGATTCCTCGTGGTTCCCGCTCCGCCGGACAGGAATAGCTGACGTAAGTCCGGGCAACATAGCCCGGCATAACTACTTCCAGCGCTGACACCCGGCCCCACAGGACCGGGATAAGAGCCACTGCCGACAAGAACAAACTGTTCAATTTCTTCGCGTTCATCACAGCTAACTCCAATCCTTTATGAACCCATCTCTTTCATATCAGACCGGCTTTCACTCAGGTCTCGGTCAGGAACTGCCTTGATTATAAACCATCGGCTTATCCAGTCAAGACAGGTGCAAAGATTTTACATTACTTTTACAAACCGCCGATATGCACCCCAATCGTCTCTTCCATCGACCGCACAATCATACCAAGCGCCGCCAGCGTACACTGCCTCAGACCACCCGAATAACCACCGAAAAACCGCAGGCATCTCATTTCGACCGCCGTCATATTACGACAAAACACCCTGAAGTGTCAATAATTGTGTTTTAGCCGCGACCCACAGCGCCGCCCCGAAGGCTCACGCAGCCTCCAAACACCCACTAACGTCCCATCTGGTTTTATCGAGGCAAAAAACAACGGGGCCTACATTCAACTGTAGGCCCCGAATAAG
>Ga0180437_10007412_pt1 | contig 14272 bp, 8 predicted proteins | sample SS_ome_4_FD_132410 | JGI IMG/M metagenome (GOLD analysis project Ga0180437, IMG submission 132410) | Hypersaline lake sediment archaeal communities from the Salton Sea, California, USA - SS_3_D_1 metaG | ecosystem: Environmental > Aquatic > Non-marine Saline and Alkaline > Hypersaline > Sediment...
GAGGCCCGCTGACAGGTGGCGATAGTAATCCAACACCTGCTCGCCTACAGGTGGCAAGCGTTTGCCGTAGAGCGATACTACCTCGCCATCGGGAAACCTGTAGTCGGCTCTCAACTCGAAGACCTGCTCGAACACTCCTGGCTCTTCTGACACCCTGAGCACAGCTGCCTTGGCCCCGTCACTAAGCTTGTAGGGGTCGTGCGTGCTCAGCACCACGTAGTCCGCGGCGAACATCTCGATGTAGATAGACGATCCTCCGTCATCCCGGCCCAGGTCCCATACCTCAACATCCGGAAAGTCGAGCAGCGAAAGATACCTCAAGATATCGGCATTCAGGTGGGTATTGTTCACCAGCAATGCCAGAGTACTCGTTCCTTCGACTCCTTGGCTTGCCTCCTTCAGGATCTCGGGCGCCGCCCAGTAGCCGCTATCCGTGCGATCGGTGCTCGGCGGCATGATGTATGCTCCCTCCCCCAACAGGTTCAGCCTGCCTACAACAGGCAGGCTGACGATCGTCTCTTGGGAGATCCCATACAGGGAGTCGTAGGACAGCACGTAGAACTGTACCACTCCACAGACCAGTAGGATGGAAATCAACGCGACCCGCACCCATCTGGCCTTGATCTCCAGCAACCCGCGCGCAGTGATCAGCGCCGCCGCAGGCAGCAACGCGATATTGAAGCGGGAATTCCAGGTCTGAGACAGCGTGAAGACCACAAAGGGGACCATGAACCACAGGGTCAGTATCCACCCCCCCTCGCCCATCTTGCTCCAAGCCTCGCGTGGCGAGCGTCCTTTGAGAGCCTGGTAGAGCAGCAGGCCCACCGCTCCCACCAAGGCAGCGAAATACAGGGGAGAGAGCTGCTCAGTCAGCATCATGCTCAAGTACCGAGCGTAGAAGGTCGGATCCAGAAAGCTCAGACCCTTGCCCTGGATATTCACACCACCGAAGGCAACGAAGAGAAACCTTCCGGAGAACCCGATGTTGGGCAGAGACCACGCCGACGCCAGCGTGGCCCCAATCATCAGGGCGCTCAGCAGATTGGAACCTGGAGAGGCTTTCCTGGAGAGCACGTAAAAAGCGCAGAACAAGAGCACCCAAGAAATGAACGGAACTCCATACCCCAGCGCGAAACCGGATAGGCGATCCCAATTGGGCAGGTACCACAACGCAGTCAGCAGCAGGGCTGTCAGGGCATGAACCCAGGGAGACGTCAGGAGCCGGCGCCTCCGGGACAGTCCCTCGCTGCCACCCCAGCTCACGAAGAGCACGTTTCTGAGGGCACCGGAGTGCCAGGCTACATAGGCGATGGGAGCGCCAGCGAAGGCGATGAAGGGCCACTTGGTGAGCAGGCCGAGTCCGATGCCTAGACCGGACAGCAAGGACCAGTTGCGGCTGCGGAAGCCGCCAGTCTTCAGTACGAGATAGATACCCAGCGCCACCATCGCTGTCAGTGCATAGTCCACGTATGACAGACGGGATATGCTGAACAGCACAGGATAGAACGAAACCAGAAAAGCACCCAGCAGGCCTACCCTACGGTTGTAGAGGAGGTTTCCGATGCTATACACGGACCATAAGAGGATGGCCAGAAAGACACAGTTGCTCATCAAGGCCACGTCGGTAGAGATGCCAAAGAGGCGATAGAAGGGCACCACCGTCAGGAAGGGAAGTGGAGGGCGATTCCATGGCCAGGTCAAAGCCGTGAACGCTGACCTAAGATCGATGTGCTGCAGGATGTCGTTGTAGATCAGGGTCTTAGCCAGGTGGGAGGACCTGTCCCAGCCCATCAAGGTCAGATTGGCGGCCACCCACCTCCAATTACTGAGGGTATGGAAGGCAATGAGTCCCAACAGCACGGTAGCCGCCATCCACTGCCACCGCCCGAACCCGCGTCCCTCGTGCTTGGCGTCAACTCCCAACTTCTTGACCCTCTACCACCGAGACTTCACCCAACAAGACCCTATCGCCGGTTGGATGGCCGCCCTCGTCCAGCACACGCAAGCGCTCCCCCGTCTGCGAGAGGTAGAGACCCGCCACCAACCGGTACTCACCGACGGGAGCCGACGGATCCACGCTCACCCCCACTTCGTCGCGCACAGTTTCGCCGACGTCCCAGAAGGAAGTGGGATAGAACCCCATCTCTGGCTGACCGTCGTGCTGGCCGAACACTCGACCGTTATCATCTACCAGATGTACAAAGATAGTGTAGTCCTCTGCCATCTCGGCCAGGGGCTGCCAGTACAGTGCAAGGCGCACAGCCTTCCCGGCCTCTACCTCAGCAGGTACGCCATCATGCCCCAGCAACCGAATCTGATTCCCCATATTGGCTCCTCGCTGATAGCATGGCGTATGCGCCCGTGTTTCACCCACCTGAACGTAGTCGACAACGACAGAATCGCCCATAACCGATCCGCCTTCTCCCACCACCGGCAGCCGTCCTGTATCACTCTCGCCGTACAATCCCACCTCCAAGCGATACCGCCCCGGCTCCGCATCTGCGGGGATGGGCAAGACTCGTGGATCAGGTACCGTCTGCTGCTCCGACCAGTAGTAGGTTGGATACAGGTTGTTCAACGGCGGGTAGTCATCCTGAGAGAGCATTGCACCATCCGGACCACGCAGATGGGCGAACACCGTATACCCTTCTGCCACGGGTCGCAAGGCCCGCCAGTACAACGTCACATGCAGATCAGACGCCCCCTGTAATTCGTCCTCAGAGAGTTCATAGCTCACCAGCTCTATCTCGTCCCCGAGATTGGCCGTGATGGATCCTGCTACCGTGTGTTCGGCCACCGGCCGGTGTCCCTCAGCAAGCAAGACCCTGACCCCCTGCACCTCGTGCACCACATCCATCTGCTCGGCGACGGTCCGCACGAACTCCAGATCGAAGCGAGCGGCAAGCCGCCAACCATCCACCACCAGCCACGTTCGCGAACTGTCGTTCAATACGGACTCCAGTTCGGAGGCTGAACTCAGTAGCGGCGCACCGACCCAGCGATCGATGAGTACTCCGCTCTGGTCGAATACGTATTCCTCGTACCCCACACCCGAGGCGTAGTAATCACATTGCGGCACGTAGAGCTCGCAGGCGAAGGGTACAATGGTCAATACGGCGTCACCTTCCTGCCACCGCTCTCGGAGAAACTCGAAGGCCAGGTCATAGCCCCACTCCTGCTGAGCAATCGTTGCCCGAGCCGCGGGCAGAAAGAGCAAGACGGCCGCTACTACCAGCAGGAATGTAACGAACCACGATAGTCGCTCCACCCTGGATCGGTCGCGCCACCGGTCTGGCATGAGGCCGTGCAGCTTCTTCAGGAACCAGCCCGTGACGACAATCGCGGTCCAAGAGGCCGTGAGAAAGAGAAGTGGTTCCACCATGAACAGGTATCGCACATCCCTCCAAGTCGGCCCCACCAGGAAGAGCATCTCCAGCAGAGTGGCACCGAGTATAGTATACAGAAAGAGAGCAGCCCGCGGTCGATGCTGCTCCAGATCAACACGTGCTCTTTCACGCATACTGAGCGCCAAAGCAACAGCCACCAGCAGTCCCAGCACAGCCAGGCAGGTCAACGGCAGCCGCTCAGTCGCTACGAAGAAGGGAGCTATGGGTCGCCAGCCCTCGATGAAGTTCATAGAAGGCGCCAGATACGGTCTGGATTCGGCCAGAGCCTCCAACTGCCCCGGCTGGCCGACGGCCTTGAGGAGCAGCGTGGCCAGCATCCCGACCAAGGCAACTGCCAATTCCGGTATCAACCGAAGCCTGAGCATGCCGCGCCACCCTCGAAGAAGCGTCAAGCCCATCACCAAGGGCACGAACAGCAGCACGCTCACAGGATGGGTGAATAGGGCGCCCAGATAGCAGAGGACCGCAATCCAGCGATAGCGGGCCCCGTCCGGCTCGGTCCCCCCTCGCCACAGGAACCAGACGGCAAGCAGCACCAGCAACTCCAGCAGGGAGTACATCCTCACTCGTGCTCCCCAGGCGATGGCCGCAGGCGACAGAGCCGCCAGTGCAGCCGCGACGAGCCCCACGCGCCTGGAAAGAAGCTTGCTGCCAAGATAGTAGACCAGAACGACAGACATCAGACTAGCCACCACGCTGAAAGCACGCCCCATCGCGGCATCGAACCCGAATACCCTGAGCAGCAAAGCCTCTGCGTAGGAGAACAGCAGGCCCTGCTCATACAGCGTACCCGAAGGTAAGAGCGGATAGCCGTGCTGGTGGATGCCGCGTATGGCCAATAGGGAGATGAACTCATCCACGTGGAGGCTGATAGTCCACAAGTAGACGAGACGCAAACACAACCCTGCCACCAGAAGCAGAGGGAGGACCAGGAAGGCGTAGGACCGAGGAGTAATTCTAGAGATTCGGTTCGTGCTCATTCAGGACCTGTTGGATCACTTTCCGGCAGAGCGGAAGTGACCGCGCCAACTCTGTGCGAACGATCGATCACGTCGGAGAAAAGCGCCTCGTATCGTTCAGCCACGCCGGCAATATGGAAGGCCTTCACGTACTCCTTGTTGAACTCTGACATCCGTGTCCGCAAAGCCTCATCCGCGGCCAAACGCTGAATGCTCTGGGCTAAACGCTCCACTCCCCCGACGGGAATCAGATATCCTGTCTCGCCGTCTCGAAGGAAATCGGTCTGCCCGCCGCTGGAGCTGGCGATCACTGGCAGGCCGCAGTGCATCGCTTCCAGAAAGACCAGGCCAAAACCCTCGTGCACTGAGGGGAGTACGAACATGTCGGCAGCCGCCAGGTACCGATACTTGCGCTCCCCCCAGACAGCCCCCATGAATTCCACTTGCTTCGAGAGGCCCAGAGTCCGCGCCATCTCGCGCAGACGCCCTTCCTCGGGACCTTCTCCGATGATCAGCAGGCGCAATCGAGGCTCCTCCAGCCGGCTCAGCGCAAAGAGCACGTCTCCCAGTGCTTTGCGCCTCACCAACCGCCCGATAGAGATCAGGATCACCTCATCCTCGGAAAGACCCATCTCTCGGCGGCTCCTCTCCTGGAACTTGGGCGGCGTCAGTCCGTAGTGGATGACGTCGATGCCAGTCTCACAGTGCAGATCCCGCTCGGCCCTGTTCTTGATATCCTGCGAAATGGCGATGACGTGAGCGGATGAATTGAGCACGCGCCTCACTACCGCGCGCAGCAGAGCATTGCTGCTCGGGGATAGTTTCTTCGTGGGATCGTAGATGTCGCCACCGATGATGGTCAACACCTGAGGGGTCCCGAATAGCTTGGAGAGGATGACCCCCGTCGGACCGGAGGGAATGGCGAAATGGGTATTCAGAATGTCATACCGCTTGTTGCGCAGCACTCCGGAGCCTCGGGCGACTCCGCTGGGCAGGAATGAGAGCATCGACGCCAGACTGGCGGTTGCCAGCTCCCCTCTGCCTACCACGGGAACGCGATAGACCCTCAGGTCGTCAACTACGCCTTCCCGGGGAAGGCCTCTCCATCCCGTGGTCAGGATATCAACTTCGTGCTCTCTGTCCGCTAGCGCCCTCGCAATCTGATAGCTGGCCTCTCCCCCTCCCCCTCCCAGAGGGGGAAACTCATAGTTGATCATCAAGATGCGCATCGTTCATTCCAGCATCTCTCTGATCACGTATATCTTCTTGCCCTGTGCCTCGTGGTAGGTGCGACTCGTTAGCTCTCCCAGAAGCCCCATGGTCACCAGTTGCACGCCCACGAAGATGAGCAGTATGCCCAGCAGCAGAAGTGGTCTATTGGCGATGGGGCTCCCCAAGAACAACCTGATGAACGAGAGGTAGGCTGCGATCAAGGTGCCGATGGCAAAGGAGAGGATGCCCAGCAAGCCAAATACCTGCATGGGTCGCGCGGCGTAGCTCAATAGGAACTTCACGGTTAGCAGGTCGAGGATCACGGTCAGAGTTCGAGACAGATTGTACTTCGACTTGCCGTAGCGGCGTGGATAGTGACTCACGGGCACTTCTGCCAGCCGCACCCCGATAGAACTCGCCAGGGCGGGGATGAATCGGTGCAACTCACCATAGAGTCGTACGTTGTGGATGACCTCCGAGTGATAGGCCTTCAAAGAGCAACCGTAATCGTGCAACTTCACGCCTGTGATACGAGAGATCAGCCAATTGGCCACCCTCGACGGCAGACGCCGCGTGAGGAAAGCCTCCTGGCGATCCACTCGCCACCCGCTCACGATATCGTACCCTTCCCACATCTTGTCCAGCAGTTTCTCGATGTCCGCGGCATCGAACTGCAGATCAGCATCCATACTGATCAGAATCTCGCCGGCTGCCTTGTCAAAGCCAGCGGCGAATGCGGCGGCCTGACCGAAGTTGCGCCGGAGCCGGATCGCCCTCAGCGAGTCATCGTTTTGGTGCAGCCCCCGCAACACTTCGAAGCTACCATCGGTGCTGCCATCGTCAACAGCCACGATCTCGTAGCTCCTGCCAAGTCTCTCCAGGACCTGCTTCAGGTTCCTGTAGAGTGGCTCGATGTTGTCTTCTTCGTTGTAGATCGGAATCACGACCGAGAGTTCGGGTTGATCCTCCGCCATCAGTTCTCCTTGCCCCGTTGGCTGTCCCCAATCCAACTAAGCCGCATTATACCATACACACTACCTTAGCGACAGTAAACACACCTTGCGCAGGCGCATAGAAAGTCAGTCACTGAGGACCGGGCAACGTTGCAGGCAGAAGACACTCCGCGCCGATACGGAGGCCGCGGTCCATCAGGATCCAGCACACCACGCCGCCCTGAGGACCGAACGAGGGAATCTAGGCCAAAGGGGGAAGACGTCTACGTCTCTGACACCCCGCAGCCAGGCCCTCCGCTCAACGGGGAGTAAGGGTGAAGGGGTCCATCTCGGAGCCTTCGGCGTCAAGCCTGTAGGCTACACTGCTAAGCGTATTGCCGTTGATCGTGATTCTCATCACGTGCTTCGTTCGTTCCATGAACACGGGTGGGAACTCACTTCCCCCAGTCAACTTGCCCGTGTACGCAGCTCCCCCTCCGGTGACGATGTATGTCACGCCATCAACGACGAACCTTTGGTAGTTGCGGTCGTTGGCGCTGAAAACCATGTCCACGCCGTACTTGGCGAACAAAGGAACCACAGGCCTGGCCTCCGGTTTGGAGCCTACTGGTCCGTAGCTGTAGGGAGGATAGTGGAAGAACACGAACTTCCAGGGTTTGTCGCTGTTGGCCAGATTGCTCTCCAGCCACTGATACTGCTCGCTCCCGGGATTGACGTTTCCCTGCCCGTCGATCTGGAGACATACGAAATGGGCATTCCCATAGTCGAAGGAGTACCATCGCTCATTGTTGGGAAGGTGGAAGATCCGGAAGTAGTTGTAGTGCGCACCTTCGCTTTCTCCCAGGGCAGGGAACAGGGTGACGTTGCTCATCAAGTTGCCCTCAAAGTGGAAGAAATCGTCCCAGGCCGCCAGGTCCGATCCGTTGAACACCAGACCGCCGGCATGGAGATAGAAATCGGGATTTATGGCCTGTATCTTGGCCGCCGAACGGGGGTGATCCCTGTCTGCGCTGTCCCGATAGCGATCGAAGTGTCCAGGCGGGATTCCGCTTTGCGTCTCGGCCAAGACCGCAAAGGTGAAGGATGTCTGGCCGGGGCCAGCGGCGGTCTTGAACGTGTGATCCTTACTCCCGTCAGGAAAGACCTGACCGCTGCTGCGTATGCGGTAGTGGTACACGGTGTAGGGGTTGAGGCCCGTCAGGGTCACCTCATGGTGCGTCGTCCAATCGCAGTCAGTCGCAGTGGACCCGTATGCCGCAGTAGGCCCGTACTCCACCACGCTGTCTACCTCGTCTATGGTCTCCCAGGCAATGGTGATAGAGTCCGGTCGCACCCATTGCAGGTAGGGCCCGCGAATCAGACTGGTGTTCCTGGGTGGCCTGCACGTCTCTGCCGGCTGCGGCCGGGGAGTGTTGGTGGGCGGTGGAGGCGGGGGAGGTGCTGAGGGAGCCGTGGTAGCCGTAGGCTGAGGTTCTAGTGTCGGCTCAGGGGTGACGGTGGGCGTCGGCTCTTCGGGCACGGGCGCAGGAGGCGCAGTCGCCGTCGGTTCGGGGGTTGCAGTTGGCATGTCCGTCGGTGTGGGTTGCCGGGCCGCTTCGATGGCGTCCGCGGTCGCCGTCGCGCGCACGCTCTCCACGAAGGAAAGCGTCGGTGTAGGCAACGGACGGAGCCTCAAGTATCCGTATCCCCCAAACAGACAAGTGGCTGCCACCGCACAGAACAAAGCGGCGGCACCGGCGGCGATGACTGCCGTACTATTCAAGCGCAACTGCATTGGCGCCACTACCTCCCAACGAAAGTCACGATACTATACCATGCTGGCACAGCGACAGCAAGCGCTGTCGCGCAGCGCCCTGTCAGATTGACGAGTAGGGCAGAGGTCCAGTGAATCCCTGGTCACATGTGCACCACAGCCGCACTCTATCCAGCCTGGGGCGCGGCCAGGACCATGAGGCACTGAAGGAGGCACTAGTCACCAGCCAGTATTAGGAGAATGCGTCCATGCGAGATCGGCGGAGGCATATCCACACCGCCGTGGCGCATGACCTGGCGCGTCCCGCGAGAAGGAGTGGCGGTTGGTGTCAGATCTCCGCCGACCATGAGGCCACTGCTTGGGGACAACTGTCTACGGCCCGCTCGGCCGAGCGCAAGGATCTCCATCAATGAAGGGGTTATCGGTCAACTGGGTCACTCCACTGCCATCGGAGTTCATCACGTACACGTCACCGTTAGCGGTGCGGTACGAGCCAAACACGATCTGATCTCCCCACCGCTGCCAGGAAGGATCGGAGTCGCTCACCTCGTTGTAGGTGATTCTCTGCTGACCGGTGCCATTTGCGTTCATCACGCAGATCTCGGAATTGCCGTCGCGGAAGCACTCGAAGGCGATGCGGGTACCGTCCCATGACCATGACGGATCCCCATCGCTATACATATTGTTGGTGAGCCGTGTGACGTCGGTGCCATCCGTCTTCATGGTATAGATCTCCGAGTTTTGCCCCGGATCGTGGCGATCCGATGCAAAGGCGATGCGACTGCCGTCTGGAGACCAGGACGGATCCGTATCAGTGTACTTGTTGTTGGTCAGGTTCACCACGTGTGTCCCATCCGGGTCCATCAAATAGATATCCCAATCCCCATCACGCTTGGAGACGAACGCGATGCGCTCGCCGTCGGGGGACCACGAAGGGTCGTATTCCTTGCCTGCCACGAAGGTCAGGCGTGTTGCCCCAGACCCGTCCCCCGTGGCACTCATCACGTAGATTTCGCGGTTGGGCGGGTCGGCGCCAATACGTTCCGAGGCAAACACGACCTGCGAGTAGTCCGGCGACCAGGCGGCGTCCGAGTCGCGTTCCGGGTGGTGGGTCAACTGGGTCTTGTGGGATCCATTTGCATCCATCGCAAAGATCTCCCAATTGTTCGTCCAGTCAAAACGGGTCTCGTAGACGATGCGGCCGGGCGCGGGAATAGGTGTGGGGGTGGGAGTAGGAGTCGGAACGCTCATGACCAAAGGCAAATAGAACGGTGTTCCGTCTGGGGTAGGGCCTGGATCGGCATAACCTGACACCACGGTCTGCTGGGACAAAGCGACGAGGAAGCACATACATAGAAAGCCAGTCAGCGCGATGATTGTCCTCGACAAACGAGAGCCACTGTGACACTTGCGATCTTCCATGACCACCCTCACCCAAGACGCCAAGATCTCAGTTCCTGGAACACCCGGGATGCAGGCCTCCGGTTGGGTCGGATCCCACACGGTGCACACGCCTGACCAGCCTGGAAGCAGACTACCTCTCGGCCTCCGAGCACGTCCTCACGCCGGGTGTTCTCGATAACCCAAACACCCCACCGGGGTCTTGCCAGGCCCGGTGAGGTGCAAAGCGATCCCTTGATTCTACCTAGATTATACCACACATCTGCACCAGGGCAAGACCGCCTGGCACCCCTGATCGCTGTGCGCCGGCACGCGCCGCGAGCGGACTATGCAACCGTATGGGACTGGAGATTTCTAGCAGAAGGCGCACGGCCTAGGTACGACTCCTTCTCCACAGAAGGACCGCAGTCAAGGCAACCACCACCAGGAGTGTGACCAGGCTCACCACCGATCCAACCTTGAACGACAGTGGATCGAACACGAACTCTATACGATGTTCCCCAGCCTCCAGCTGCACAGCCCTCAGGATGTGGTCGGCCTTGAGGAGAGTGTGCTCTTCGCCATCCACGAGAGCCTTCCAACCCTCGTAGAATAAGTCGCTGAGGACTACGAAGCCCGGTGCCGGCAGATTCGCCACGACCACCACCCTGTTGGAGGTATAGTCAGCCACCTCCACGTGTGACTCCAGCGGCGTCGTGTCTGATCTAGGCAGAGAGCCGGCAGGTTCCTCCTCCAGGATCACCACCGCAGAGGGGTCGAAATCATCGGCGCTCAGCTCGCTGAGGACTCCCTCTCTGTTTCCTACCACCTTGTAGTCCGGTACGAAGAAAGCCCTGGGCAGTACGTCGTGATTCTCGTAGACCTTGACCTCTCCGTCGAACACCAGCTCCAGGCTGGGGTCGGATTGCTCCAGGGCCACCATCTCCGCGCCCGCATCGGCCATGGTAACCACGTACTTGGCGTTCAGCAGGTCCAGCAGAGGTGAGGTGGTCGAGCTGGGATACCTGAGGGAATAGACCCTGCGGGCGCTGGCGATGTCTTCCTCGATGAGTTGCAGGTACTCCACATAGTAATCGATGAGTACGGGGGAGTAGCCCTGCACGTCCAAGATACCGTAGACGACCAGGCTGTTGGGGGGGAAGACCTTCCTGGACAAGGGACCCCTGATGGTCCTGTAGATGCTCTCATCACCTTGCAGGAATTGCACACTCTCCATCTGCGGGTACAAACTCTCGGGTGACCGTGAAGGGTGCAATTTCCATCCGAACCAAGCGAGATCTGCCAGTGTTGTCATCAACACCAGCAGAATCAGAACACCCGGCTTGAGCCGACCCCGCGCCCACATCAGGAACACACCGGCGCAGGCGAAAAGCAGCAAACCGAGTCGCAAGAAGGGGCCCACATTGTATCGACACCAGTCCTGGGCCAATCCAGTCGCAGCCAACCCGGCGTCGTCCCTGGAGAAGATGGCCAGCAGGGCGATTCCCATGACGACCACGAAGGCCGCCGCCAGCAAGACGCCCGCTGCCCAACGCAGGGCTTTCCTATCCAGCTTCAGTGGGCGATCCAACAGAGCGGCGAACCCCAGCGCCGCCAGCACCGAGGTCGCGAACCCCCACATGGCCTTGGCCTCCAGCTGCCGTCCCACCCTGAAGACTGGGAGCTGATACAGCACTCTGAACAATGGCGTATCCACGAATATGACCAGGGACAACAGCGCCAGAGAGCAGTAGAAAGCGGTGAAGGCATCGCGTCTGCGCGCCACCGCCCACACCGCCAGCAATAGTGGCAAAATGCCGACGTACAAACTCGTCTCCCCATAAGTGCCCGGGATGTTCGTGGCAAACTCGTTCCGTCCCCAGGGCCGGTCCACCGGATTTCCAAAGACGTCTGGCACAAGCGCCGTCGCCAGCGCCAGGGACGAGCGCCCGCCCTCTATGCGCTCATCGTACTCAACGTGAACTCGGCCGGCATACTTGGCCACCTCGAAGGTAGGCACCAGCTGCACCGCCGACAGAAGGACTCCCACACACACGGCGCCGCCAATCGCCAGGGCAGACCTCGTCGCCAGCTTCCCGCCGTGGCGCCTCCACGCCCAGATGAGCCTGAAGAGAGCGTAGACGCCAGCAGCCAACAGCACGTAGACCATGGCCGCCATGTTGCCCGCAAGGATGCACATGGCAACGGCGAAGCCTCCCAGCACGGGATACAACCACCTGTCCCTCTGCAAACACTTCTCGATGGACCAAAGTATCAGCGGCATCCAGATGACCGTGCTCACCCTGGGCAACCAGGTGAGGTTCGCCAAGAGGAAACCCCCCAACCCGAAACTCGCTGCCCCCAGCAAGGCGGCAAGCCTGCGGACCTGGATGCTCCTGAGATAGAGGTACGTGAACAGCCCACCCAGACCCAGCTGCAGGCAGGAAACGTACCCGATAGCCTTCAGCGGATCTACCAGATAGAACAGGACGTAGGGTGGGTAGAACACACCGAGCCACGGCGCCGCCGCCAGAAGGGGGATCCCGCTCAGGAAGTACGGGTTCCACAAGGGCAACTGCCCGCTCTGCAGAGCCTCTCTGGCTACGACGATTTGGGGATAGTAGGCCAGTAGCGTATCGAACTCATAGTTGACAGGAGGCTGATCCTCGGGATCGACGTAGCGGTCCCAGGGTATGTACCTCGCCAGGTTGTCTCCCACCAACACGCTGCCTGTCAGCAGCACGTTGGCGAAGAAGACGCAGGGCAAAGCAAAAAGGACGAGGATCACGGCCAGGTCCTTCTGGGTCCCGGTAAGACTACGAAGTCCGCTCATCATCTCTGATCACCTCGTAGACCGCGAAATCTTCGTTCTGGAGACCCAGAATCAGACCCAACGACTCCCTCCGCCCGGCAAAAAGTACCCCGAAGGCAGAAGCTTGAGTGGGGACAGCGTCGCCCATCCTCCGATCCACGACCACGTAGTCCACCTGGTAGCGCTCCAGGATGTCCCACCTCAACTCACCGCTGTTCCACGAGTCCCAGAAGTCATCTCGGTCCTGGCGCCTTTGATTCAGTCCGGCCGCCGACACGAAGGAATGCGTATAGGCCCCGATATTGAGCACGGGGACTCGACATCTGGTGAGTGCGGCGGTGACGGCCGCCGCATCCTGGCGAGACTGTACTACCTCCCCCTCAGAGCACCTCGCGTCCAGGAACTCCATGACCTCCAGCTCCCTCTCCTCAACCACCCCCAGCTGGTACGACACCTGGGTCTGGAAGAATTGAGCCGTGGAGGGAATGCTGAGGGCCAGAAGCCCAGCAACGGCCAGTCCTTGCACGTATCGCCGCCGCCCACTGCCCAGTGCCAGGACTAACTGTACTGCGAGGACGGTAGCCACGTACTTGCTGACCACGTAGAACCAGATGGACTCGTTGTACTCGGACTCGGCGGGGTAGCCCCAGGGGCTGATGGAAAGCGTAAGAGCGACCACCGGGCCCAGGATAACCATTACGCCCAGGCAGAACTTGACGGCAGTGGAAGAAGAAGGAAAGAAGACGCCCTTCACCACTTCGGGAAGTGCCAGGGTTCGGATTCCCAGGCTGCCCACCAGATAGGCAGGCAGAGCCATCAGGAAAAGGGCCAGCAAGCCTGCCAAGCCCACTGGACCACCGTCGTAGATGGAACCGACTTGACCGCCCACCAGAGTGCTGCTCAGCCCCAACTGCTCCAGCGCCGAAGGGATGTAAGGCCAGGGATCGAATCTCACCCACACGCGCGTCCCCGCCTCGGTACCCAGGAACCCATAGAGAGCCAGTGGCAGCACCATCAGAATGGTGAGAACGAGGACTGCCATGAGCCTTCTGTCGCGAAAGCGCAGGAAGTAGACGAGCCCTGCAACCCCCAACGCCATGAGCACATGGGCGGTGACGAAGATCTTGTACTCCATGGACATGGCGATTTGGAAACCAGCCAGGACCATCCAGAACTTGGAGCCGTCCCGGTACAACATCACCAGGCAGAACAAGCCTGTGAACAGAATCCCCAGCGCGGGCAACATGGGATTCATGAAATAGAGGGAATATGTGGTGGGCGCGCCGAAGAACTGAACCGACCAGACCTCTGCGGAGCCTGACATCAGGCCGGGAATAAACGAGAGGTCCTCGCCCAGAACGACCAGAAATGCACAGAGGACGGCCCCATAGCCAGAGCCCAGCCAGGCGCGGCTGAAGCAGAATACAGCCAAAGCGGTCATCACCAGCAGTAAAGTGGGCGTGAAGCGCGCGGTCAAGTCCAGTGTACTGAGTCCCCCCAACTCGCCAAGCATCGCCGTCAGCAGATCCATGCCGTAGTGATAGCCCAGAGGTTGCCCTGCCAGATAGGGCACCTGAGGCGGAATGGAGTGCCTCAACTCATTGGCGATAGAGAGGTGAAAGATGGCATCTCTAGGCCTCGCCAGGAAGCTCATCCCTTCTTCTGGTAACCAGTCCACGTTACGATAGTACATGGGAAGTACACAGAAGGGGATCAACTGCAAAGCGAGGACACCGAGCAGGAGCGGGTGCGTCAGATCCATCCGTGTCCTGGAGTTCAGGACAGTCTGCCATCCC
>Ga0180437_10007416_pt1 | contig 14269 bp, 8 predicted proteins | sample SS_ome_4_FD_132410 | JGI IMG/M metagenome (GOLD analysis project Ga0180437, IMG submission 132410) | Hypersaline lake sediment archaeal communities from the Salton Sea, California, USA - SS_3_D_1 metaG | ecosystem: Environmental > Aquatic > Non-marine Saline and Alkaline > Hypersaline > Sediment...
AGTAGTCGTCTTTACGTTCTCGAGAGAATCATAACGGAAGTTCATCTCGTCACGACTGGCCGTCCATCGGACGACTGGAGCTTCTCGGGTGATTGACTTCTGATCACTCCACCTTACGCCATCATCAGATTGGCAAATTGCAGTCCGGGTTGCTGCGATGAGTAGCAGAGAACATACAAACGTTGATCGAACAACACTTGAAGTCATGATATTGTCTTTCGTATTCGTATCGACTAGTAGTGTGCCGAAGACCTTTTCTCCGGCTCGGAGACGTTTGCGTAATTCGTTGGGGGTCATGGACTGATCTTCAACTTGCCGAAGTGAATGTGCGTCCGAGGCGTCTCTGCCGTGCCGCTGTCCCATACCGCACGGAAGTCGCCCGGGGAGACCTCGGTAAGCGTGGGGTAGGAATTCTCGATGCCAGCGTGATAGAAGGTCTTCTCCGGGCTCCACCGGCCGCCGGGCCGCTTGATCTTGTAGCGCAGCGAGGTCCGGCCGCCGTGGGGGAATCCCGGCGCGATGTCGCGTTGGGCGGGACCGTCGTTGTAAACGTAGATGTGCGTGCCGTCGGACGCGCGGCCGAAGTATCCCTTGGACTTCGCATTGTGCAACTCCGGCTCCGGCACGGCGGGGCTCCAAGTGTGGCCCCCGTCGCGGCTGATGCTGGAATAGGCCCGCGGCGGATCGGTGGTGAGGCTGTCCTCATCGTATTGGGCCGTACGCATCACGATCTTCAGCTCGCCGAGGTTATCGCCGGGGGCGATGTTGCCTTCATGAAGAAAGACCTTGCGGTCTACCGGTTGCGGGATGAATGCCTCTAGTTTCCACTCCAAGAGGCTCGTGCTACTGAGAATGAAGTGGTCGCGGGACCCCAGCGGGTCTTTCTGCAGCGTGTTGCGATGGGCAGGGAGGAGGTAACGTTTCTCACCTTCGATCATCGTTTCCACAATGCCGGCGTTGAGGATCAGTGGCCCCGTGTAGTGCATGGCCATCTCGACGGGAGTCCAAGAACACCCGCCGTCCGCGGTGAAGGCGGCGACAAGCTGCGACTCCTCGCTGTTCTTATAAGCGATCGGGCAGCGCATGGCGAAGCACCAGATCACCTCTTGACCCGGTACGCGATAGAGCATCGGATTGGCATAGGCGAATTGGATCGTGCCCTGCCGCACGTTGTGGTCGAAGAGTGTCACCGGCTCCTCCCAGGTGTCGCCGTCATCCTTGGACACGCTAACCAGAATGTCGCCCATATCTTTTTTGCCGTTCCTCATCGCGCCAAAGGCCACGATCAGCTGCCCCTTGCGGGTGCTCTCGATGATGTAGGGCTGCCAGAGACGCCACGCTTGCGGATGCTTTTCGACGTGACGTATCACCCGTACGTCGGTCACATCGCCTTCGTAGCCAGAGTCCTGGCCGTAGGCGGCCGCTCCGCAGGCGAAGACACAGAGTATCAACCCAAATCGGCGGATGCAGTTTGATGCATTCATGGAGTCGTCCCTCCCAGACTGATTAGGCTTCCACGTGTTACTTTTCATTTCGCCCCCTTGTTCTTCGACTGTTTGGCCTTGTCCCTCAGGCTCGGGGCGTCCGTCTTCGGTAGCCACCGCGCCAAGTTCGCCTTGACGGCGGCCAGTTCCGGCCGGTCGGCCAGGTTGGTCCACTCGTTCGGGTCGCTGTCGTGATCGTAGAGTTCCTCGCTGCCGTCGGCGTACCGGATGTAGCGCCAACGCTCGTTGCAGAGGGCGTGGTTGCCCGGCAGATAGGTGACCAGTGCCGGCTCGTCCCAGGTTCGGTTCGGCTCCTTCAGGAGCGGCACGAGGCTCGTACCCTCCAGCGCATCCGGCTGAGGCAAGTCGCACAGTTCGTTGAGCGTGGGAAAGAGGTCGACGAAACTGACCGGTCGCGACGTGCGGGTATTCTCCTTCGTCACGCCAGGTGCCGCGACGATCAGCGGCAGTCGCGTGGATCGCGCCCACAAGGTCATCTTGTGCAGATGCTGCTTTTCGCCGAAATGCCAGCCGTTGTCGGACCAGAAGACGATGATCGTGTTCTTCGCCGCCGGACTGGCGTCCAAGGCATCCAGTAGCCGCCCGACCATCACGTCGCAAAACGTCACGCTGGCCAGATACGCCTGCAAAATTCGCTGGTACTGCCCTGACCGCCGGACCAGTTCAAGATCGCCGCGCCGCTGCTCGGCGATCACACGCCCCGCCTCCGGCACGTCGTCCAGGTCATCTTCCTTGATCAGAGGCGGCGTGATCCCGTCCGGCGGATACATATCGAAGTACTCGCGCGGTGCGTACCAAGGCAGATGGGGACGGTAGATGCCCGCGGCGAGAAAGAACGGCTGCTTGGGCGGGTTCGCGAGAAGCTTCTCGGCCCACTGGACCATTTGCCCGTCGCCCATTTCGTTGTCTGGTAGGTCCAATGGCCCCCAGTCAAATTCCTTGGCGTTCCGGGGCGGTCGGGCGAGCGCCTTTACTTCGGGAATGCCGTTGAGCGGAAAGCCGTCAGGCCACGTGAAGTTCTTTACATTCTCTCCGCGGGCGAGTCTCGACTGGTAGTGTCCGTTGAAAACCTGGTCGAAGTACTCGTTCCAGTCGCTGCGACGATTGAACCCCGGCGGATGGTGATAGACCTTGCCGCCGCCGGCCGTGTAATAGCCACCGGCCTTGAAGTGCTGCGGAATCGACGCAACGCCCGGCATCATTTCGTGCCACACAGGGGCATTGTCGTAGATGCCCGTGCTGCTCGGACGTCGGCCCGTGAGCGTCGCCACGCGCGAGGGGTTGCAGACCGGCGCCGCACAATGGGCGTTGGCGAACAGCAATCCGCGCCGGGCCAAGCGGTCGATGTTCGGCGTCTTCGCATCCGGATGGCCGCCCAGGCAGCCGACCCAATCGTTCAGATCATCGGCGATGATCATCAGGACGTTGGGGCGGGAGATGTCTTCGCTCCTGGTCGGCAAGGCCAGCGACGTCAATAGGATGACGGCAAGCGGGACGGAGAAGTGCTTCATGATTGACCCTTAGGCGGTTAGTCCACATTTGTCCGGGTTTCCAGCGCCTGATCCATCATTGCGCTCAGTTGCCCGCGCAGTTGCCGGTAGGCGGGGGCGCCGGAGACGTTCTCCCGTTCAACGAGAAAAGCCCCCTGGGAAACAGCGCTTCGGACGGAGCCGTAGTCGTAAAGCTCTTCCTGGAGAATTTCTCGCGAAGGCCACCGGACCCAGCGCGTATAGCGGTGGGTCGGAGTACGGACCGAGTAGCCCATCACCTCCGGCAGGGACGGCTTGAAGGGACGAGCGAACTGGCTCAGCACGAACGTGCGTCCTTCCCGCCTGGGATCCTTCAGGATGGGCACCAGGCTCGTTCCGTCCAATTCGGGAGCCGCCGGCAGGCCCGCTAGCTCGACGACCGTCGGATAGATGTCCACATATTCCATCATTGCCTCGGTCGCCACACCCGGCTCGGACATCCCCGAAAAACGGAACATCAGCGGCGTTCGCGTGTCCATTTCGAAGTTCGTTGCCTTGCACCAATGGTCGGCCTCGCCGAGCGAGTAGCCATGGTCCCCCCAGAAGACGACGATCGTATTCTCTTCCAGACCAAGCCGCTCAAGAGTATCAAGCAGTCTTCCCACCTGAGCATCCGCATAGCTGACGCAGGCGTAGTAGCCGTGGCGGAGATGGCGTGCTTGCTTGAGATTGACCTTTTCGTCTTTCGGCACATCCTTGTAGCCGCCAAGTTCCAGGTGGTCGGGGTAAGCCACATCGGGCGCATTCAGCGTCCGAGCCACATCGCCGGAGAGCCGGAAATCGGCCGGGTCGTAGAGGTCCCAATACTTCTTCGGGGCACAAAACGGCAGATGGGGCTTGAAGAATCCGACGGCCAGGAAGAATGGCTGCTTCCGCTTAGCCAGGTCCTGGAGGGTCTCCACAGCCAGGGCGGCCAGCTTGCCGTCCGGATAACCCTCGTCCGGCAGATCGGCCATCTCGGTGGCTGGCCCCTTGCCGCCTTTGCCCTCGTTCTCGTCCAGTGCGTAGTTGCTCCAGTCGGGACCTTTCAAAAGCGGCGGCACCGACCACGATTGCGGATCCAGTTCCGCTTCCCGATCCCTGCCGCTGAATACCTTGCCCAGCGATTGGGCATGGTAGCCGTGATTCTTGAAGTACTGCGGAAGTGTGACCAGATCTGGAAGTGTGTCGCGGAACAGGTTGCGGTTGTGCCAGACTCGCGTGTTGTCGGGCAACCGGCCCGTGAGGATCGATGTCCGCGACGGGCCGCACACCGACTGGTGACAGTAGGCCCAGTTAAATAGTCGTGACTCTCGCGCGAGCCGATCGATGTTCGGGGATTTCGCAAGCGTATCACCGTAGCAGCCAAGCGACGTCCGCAAATCATCTACCGCAATAAACAGGACGTTAAGTTGGGCCGGAGCTCCCCGAATTTCAGAAGCCGACAGGCCATCCAACGGCACAAACATCAGGCCGAGGAAAGTGAGGAGACTGCACTTGCTTGCTTGCGTCATTGGGGATCCTTTGTTCGGCCGACCGGTTCGACACCTGCACGTTCTCCACCTTCTGCGGCCCCCTATTGTAGTGACCCCGAAATCCGGTGTCGAAATACTGCGACTGATGTTGCATATCCCTGAGGATGATTTCCTGACGCCAGGCAACCTGTTGTCCGGGTTCTTCACGACCTGGCAACACCCGGCAAATCCATGAGAATGGGCCGCTGATCAGACATTCGGCGGTCAATCTTCGCTTCGCTCACCGATACGAAGGGCGGCTTGTTATCGGAATGGAGCGACTCCTTACGCGCCGATCAGTGCACTCAGTTGAATTTCGTGATCGTCCGGAAGCTGCTTGGGCGGCCCACCCAAGTAACCAGAACCGTGACAAGGCAACGCCCCTCCACCTGAGGGGGTGCTGTCGTCACTACGACCACATCCGCAGCGACGGCCACTTGGGACGTTAAGCACCGAGGTGGGCGTCTCATGAGACCGCAAGCGGTTTTCGGATGGTGGCGGAAGGCGGTCGAAATCGAGCGGGACCGCCCGGGATTGATAGGCTGCAAAGAGGGCATTTTTCAGGTTGAGACCACCCACCAGCAGAGAGAGCGCAACTGCACCAGGTGGCGGACCCCAAGTAGGTTGGCCAGGATCCGGCAGGCGTCAGCTCGCAGATCGTGTTCCTCACGTCGGTGGGGGCGAGGCCTTGGCTCCGTGGGAGTGGCGGAAGTGAAGCCGAGAACGGCGAATTTTTCGGCCCTCCCGGACTACCCGTCCAGCAGGTCACCGGCCTGTCTTTCTGCTCCCTCGATAGAGGCCCTCAACTGGTGTCCGACAAACTGACTTTGCCGACGGCTTTCCGGTGTCTTGAATTACGAGACGGCAATTCAGGACACACCGGACACAACCCACGTTTCCGAAGAAGATTATGTCTTTCGCTTCGGAAATCGAACCACTTTTGACTCTCGAATCTGCTCCAGCGACGGGAACGGGGAGAGTGCGTCCTTTGGGTGGCAAACGCCGCTTGATTCACATCTGCAAAGGGGCCGCCGAGCGTGAGAGGATCGTCCGAGGAACTCGATTCTGGACGGGTAATCGGCACAACGACGCGAAGGTCGCGAGCCGCTTTGTTAGCGTGAGGAGACTGTTGCCGCTCGGGGCGTATCCGAGCGGAGCTCATATGCGAAATGCCGCCTGAAGCAACTTTCCGCATTGGTCGCGAACTGGTTCCGGTCCGTTGCGTCGGCTGCCCTCAGAGGGTATCGTGCGTGTTGCCGTTGGTGGTGAACGCACAGAAGCGTGGAGGATATACGAAATGGCTCTGTCTTTACGGCGGCGATTCATGCGGCTTTTTCTGATCACGGCGTGCGTAGTCTCGGGCATCGCCGGGTCGGCAATCGGCCAGGATCGCTTCCAGCCGCGACAAGGGGGGAGTACGGAGTTGTGGCGGATCACGAACAATCCGGCGAAGCGGGACTGGGCCAATTATCATAACGCGCAGTGCTTCAGCCCCGATGGCCGGTTTGTCTGTTTCGCCCGGTCCGAGCCCTACGGCGGGTCGGCGTCAGAGGTGCACTTGTTCGATCTGCATTTGGGGCGAGATATCGAGATCGACCTTGGAACCGGTCCGCGCTGGGCCAATAAACATAACTGGTTGTTCTACATCCGCCATAACCGAGACCCCGACGTATCGAAAGATCAGGCCCGAGAGATCATCTGGCTCGACGTTGCCTCGCAGCGCAAGACGTCGCTCGGATTCGGTCTGACGCAGCTCGGAGGCACCGACTGCGACGATCGCTGGCTCTTTGGAGGTTGGCAGTTGAGTGGCCGACGGCAGGACTCACAGGGGTATCGGGTGGCGATTCAAGCGGGAGCAGAGCCCGAGATGTTGGAAGGGTTGAAAGGTATCCAGTGGGTTCCCAATCCCACACACCCGACGATCTTCGTGCGGTTCGATCACTACTACGAGCCAATGGATGATGAGTACTACCTTACCAAGGCAACGCGATACTGGTTCAATCCGGACGGCCGTGATATCCGCGTCGGTTCGCCCCAGATCCAGCGTTGCCATCAGTCCTGGTCCGGAGACGGAACCTACCATCTGCATGGCGGGACGCCGATGGCCGGACGACGCTGGGATGAACCGTTTCCGAGCAACCTCCATTTCCTCAGCGCCATCGGTTGTGGCGATATCAGCCCTTGTGGGCGAAGCGGACGCTGGGTATGCGGAAGTGGGAATTACCACGCTCTCCAGATGGCCGATCTCCGTTGCGGTGATGGATGGGATTTTCTGGAGGCCGGGTTGTCGCTGATACACGATTCCGATCGATACGAGTACGCGGCCAGCTCGGCCCTGCACGACTGCGACGCCAAAGGCAGTCCCGACGGGACCAAGGTGGCCTTTGTGTCAAACTACGATTTGAAGGACGGCCCCGTTGCCCGAGTCACCAAGGTCGGCTGGGACGACCGCATCGAAGTTGACACGACCGAGGGATTTCCGTCCAGCGGCCGGCTGTCGTTGCAGGATGAAGTGATTGCCTACGAGAGTAAGACCGCCACGAGTTTCGAAGGACTCCGGCGCCGACTCTATCGACGCGGCGGTGGAAGCCTGAGGGCGGACCGGCTGCTCACGTCCTTTGAGAGCCGCTGCATTTCCGAGGATCAGCGGGTGGGGTTGGATTTGCCTTCCCGATTTGCTCGGACCGGCTTTGCGGACAAGGATTCGCCGCTGGTCTGGCAGCGCCGGACGGATATCTACCTGGCAATCGTTCGGCAGCCCGACCGGCCACATCTTCGCGCTTTGGGATCCGGTGTTGAACTGATCCCCGGCGAGAACCATTGGGAGACGGCGGGCTATCGTATCTTCCGCGACGGCGAGGTGATCACGAGGGAGTTGCTCGTGCCGGGCAATACGCTGGCCCTGGCGGAGCCTGGCGAGTACCGTGCCTCGGCGGTAGAGTGGTCCGGGCTGGAAAGCAACAAGAGCGACCCGTTGCGGCTCGAGAAGACCGCCACGCTCGAAATCCTGTCCACCAAGCCCAGAGATTTCTCGTGGACCGCCGAGCGATGGATGGTCGAGGGCAACGATACTTCCGCGGACGGGGCTGGCCGTGCATCGGAGGCCGTCCGTGAGACGGTTCACCGGATCGAGGGCGTGACCGACCGCACATGGTACCAAACCGGTCGGATGGTTCGGCGCCACGACCTGAACGCCGACGGGCAGCCGATCCGGCACCTATTCTACGAGGATGGAGTCCTGGCACGGCGGGAATATCACGACCGAAAAGGCACGATTGTCAGCACGGAGACATTCGATCCCGACGGCTTCATCACGGAGGCCGTCCGCTATGACGATAGCCGGGAACGTTTTCATTGGTGGTACGACCGTGGGATGCCCGTCAAGTTTACGGGCCGCGGCGACCGGAGCAGCAACAGCGTGCCCAAGGGACAGGGCACGTATGTCAAACAGGGCGGTGCTTGGCTGAAAGTGAAATAATCACGCCTATCGAGACGCCGGAGTCGACTATGCTCCCGGGCGAATCGTGAACGCACCGGCAGGCACTTGCACCCGGCTATTGCCTTCGACCGTGGCGACGCGCCGGTCATTGGTCGGGTCCCGATCATGGTCGGTTGCGAAGACAATTCCGCCGACCAAGTAGCCGTCACCGAACTCGATGACCGTCGGCCGGCTGACGGTCAATCGATCTCTTTCACGAAAATGTTTGAGAACTCGATCGGGTCGCCATGGTGTTGCAGGGCGATGGGGCCTCGCGCCGGTACGCCGGGCAGCTGCGCATTCTCGATGACGACTTCGCCGTTTAAGTTCACCGTAAGGCGGTCGCCGACCATGGTGATGACAAAACGATTCCACTGGCCGATTGCGGCGTCCGCCTTCTTCTTCGGAGTAACTCCGGCTCGCACTTCGGGCGACATCGATTTGTCGGTCCGGTAACCATAGACTTCGCCGGAGCCGATGGGCCAGCACCACATATTCACCTGGCTCTTGCTCTTCCCGCGCAGATAGATGCCGCTGTCCCCCGCGTTGGGAGCTTCCGCCAGCTTTGGCCGGCCTTCGTCATCCACGGCCTGTTCGCCGTTGGGCAGAATGGCGGGTAGCGGCGCGGATTCCGGCTTGCGGGTCCAACGCCAGTCGCATATCAAAACAAAGTCGCCAAAATCTCTCTCCGTCCACAGGTTCTTCTCTTCCGCTTCGCTCTTGCCGTCATAAACCAGCCTCCAGTCTGTGGGTTGCCAGTGCCCCTCGTGGCCAGGGTCGGTCTTCCAGCCGCTCAGGTCGGCGCCCGTGTACAGCGGTACGAAACCCTTTGCCGGCTCGGCGATTTCATCGGCGCCCGGGTCCGTGGAGGGCAATTCGCAAATCCGGATGTTGCGGAAGTGGCATTCGGAGCCCTCGGATTCCAGGCACAAGTAACCTTTTCGCGGCGAGCAATCCTTGCCGACTGTGACTTCCTTGCCGTTGACGCTCAACCGCAGCACGCCGTCACGCCCCTCCAGGCGATAATGGTTCCACTGAGGCGAATCCTTGGACCGATCCTCGATTGGGAAGCTCCGTTTTCCCGTGCTCGAAATCCGGCCCGTCGGTGTCATCGTTGCGCCGAGGACGGGAAAGACGTCTCCGTGCGTCGTATACCATTCGTTCTTTCCGTTGACGTTGAAGCCGTTATCCAGAATCTGCACTTCCATTCCCCGAGCGAAGGGTGAACCGACTCCCGGGAGTCCGTCTCCCCAGACAAACAGCCCCGCATTTCCGCCGGGCTTCATGTGCCGCCATTCCAATTCAATGATGAAGTTCTCGTATTGCTTTTCGGTCCGCATCAGCCCCGTCGGGATCCCATTGGACACGATGATCCCATCCTGGACGCTGAATGTGTTCGGAGCCGTATTGATCGGGACCCAGCCCGAGAGATCCTTCCCGTTAAACAGCGGCTTGAAGCGTTCGTCGTCATCGGCCGCTTGCGTACCTGAAGTCGTCAAAGCGACCGGAGCGAGACAGATGAGGATCAGCAAAGCTCTTATCCGGTTGTTCATGCGAGTGCTTTCATTCAAATGGTGATTTGTTTGTGCCCGGCATCATGGATTTTTGGCTATCTTCAAGCATCATTCCTCGCCGAAATCATCGCGGTATCGTCGCAGCAGCTTGTCCTTGTCTCCTTTCGATTCCGAAACGCGTCGGAATGACGAAACTGACAACAAGGGTTGAGCGAGCCGACCGCCTTGACCGCCTCCGCTTCCGGCCCCGACACCTTCACGTGAATCTCCACTCCGTCGTCGAGCGGAACGAACCGGCTTGTCACCTTTGCCTTACCCTCGCGGTGCGCCAGGATCAAGGTCTCGCCGTCTTTCTCATGCGCGACGGGTTTTCCTAACCGATCCTCATAGCACCAGACGTCGCACCTGAGTTCGGGCCGATCAACGGCGACGACCGTGACCAGTGTCCCATTCTCGCCTTCGGAGTACTCGACTTTCGTCGCAACCGGCTGCTGCGCATGCACTTCGGCAAGTTGCACGGCCAGGGGACAAGCAATTGCAGCGACCAGTGTCAAATGGAACGTTGCCGATCGTGGCGGGAAACAACAGGCTGCCATGCGATACTGCGTCATGGTTCGACTCCTTGTTGCTCTGGAGCGACCGATTCCGGCGGGCCCATTTTCCCACACGGATCGGGTTGCTGCAATCCCGCGCGGAATCGGGTACGATGGTGCATGTTGAGGCCGAATCAGCGACTCGGTGATCTGTTGATGCTGCTATCGTGGCTGGCTCCGACACGGCAGATATTGTACCTTCAGATACACGAGACAGGTGCAAGATGAATACGAGTGTAAACGGCCGCGAACATCGGCATGGTTCTTGGCTCGGATTCTTCATTGTCGTCGCTGTGACGACCGGAGCGTACGCCCAGACGCCTCATCGAGAGCGGCGAGCAGCGTCCGACGCCGACCTCCAACAAACCCTTGACGATGCCTCGCCCGGCGACGTCATCCTCCTTGCGCCGGGCACATATCATGGGCTCATAACGATCAACAAGGGTGGCGACGCAAGGGCGCCCGTGGTCGTGCGTGCCGAGAAGCCGGGCACCGTCACATTGACGAACGCCGCGCCGTCGGAAGACAAGGTCGAATTCGCCGACGTCAGCAATGATCTGTACCGCGCGCCGGTACCGTGGCAGGTTCGCTGGGTCATGGTTGAAGGCCATCGCAACCTGATGGACTACGTCACGCTGACGGGACTCGAAACGTTTCGAGCAATCGGCAACGACAGCCGCCGCATGGAAGACGGCCCACCCGAGGGATTCGCTTGGGAAAACGGATCCCTCTATGTCCGATTGCTCGGGGGGCAAAACCCGAATCGAGCCGGGATCGAGATTCACCGCGAGACGAACGTCTTCAAGAAGAAAACTTATACATTGTGGGGCGGCCGTTCCTTCACGCAAGGGGACGGTTTCATCCTTGATGTCCGGGCCCCGCACGTCGTGCTTGAGGGCCTCAAGTTCCACATGGCGCCTGATATCGCCTTACAGGTTCATGCCGACAACGTGACCATCCGCGACTGCCATTTCGACGGGTGTATCCGCGGGATCGAGTCGCTGGCAAGCGCCAACCTGACGGTCGAACATTGCGAGTATAGCGGCTACCCGACGTACCAATGGGTACGATGGGGCCAGTTGCAGGGCGCGAATGGGAAAATGGGACTGTGGAACACAATCTATGCCTCGAACCTCTGTAACACGTTCATCCACCACTACGGCCCCTCGGTGAAGATTCGTCACTGTATGGTGTACGAGGCGTTCGACGGAATGTGGCCGCGGAACATGGGGACTCTCGATCCCGAGAAGACATCCGAGTACGCCTACAACCTGCTCATGTCGGCCGGGGACGAGTGCATTGAGTTTGACACGCGGCAGCCAATCAATCTTCGCGTCCATCACAACTTCATCATGGACGCTACCGTGCCCTTGGCACTATCTCCCGTGCAGGGCGGCGGCCTGATGATCGATCACAATATCGTCTACGTGTCTCCCGAACGGGGATTGAGGCACTGCACGTTGCTGAAGTTCGACTGTCCCTGGCGGAGCAGTTTCGGGGCGCCCTCGCGAGGCATTACCTTCGTGCATAACACGCTGGTCAACTCCCATCACACGCTCTCCTGGACGAAACACCGCTTCGTCGACTGTGTGTTCGAAAACAACGTGATGATGGTGAATCGCTCGTCGCCTTGGGAACAGGAGGGATACGTGCCTACCCAGCATAATATCTACACGGGACCGAACGTGAATCCCGCCCACATGCCGCCCATGTTGACTGGTCGCGAGCCGGGCTTCGTGAGCGCCCCGGATTTCACCGCGCAGGCCCTGCCAGTGCTGCCTCTACAAGAGGCCGGACTCGCCGAAGCCGCATCGGCAATCCGTGGCGCATACGTGAATTTCGAACTGCGGGCTGATTCTGCGGCCGTGGACGCCGGTGCGCCGAATTCCAGCACCCGGTACCGTCACAACGCGAGTGGCCCGGCGCCGGACCTGGGCGCGATCGAGCTTGGAGATACATGGGAGTTTCCCCGTCCGGGACCGCGATGGGCCGTGGGCGCCTATCAGCTTTGGCGTCCCTCGCTCCCACCTTCACTTCATCCACGTTGGGTCGGCTTTGCAGATTGACGGAACTCGGATGGATAGGACAGTGGCAAACGGCCTGAGAATAAGGGAGCTATCATGACAATGCGTATGACACGACGGCAGTTTGTGGGCGCTTCGGCGGGCGCCGGATGCGCGGCAGCGCTGCTCGCACCTTCCGCCCATTCTGCCCGTGCCGAGACGACCGAGACCGACAAGCCGGTGCTGCGGATCGGCCTGATGACCTATCGATTGGGTGAGGACTGGGACGTCGACACAATTATCAACAACTGCCGAGAGGCCCGGTGGGAGCATGCAGAGCTGCGGACCACGCACGGCCACAGGGTCGAGGTCGGCTTGTCGAAGGCTCAGCGGCGCGACGTGCGGAAGAAGTTCGAGGATGCCGGAATTGCCTTGAGTCTGGCCAGCGCGTTCGCCTATCATTGGCCCGACTCGGAAAAGCTCCGTGAGAATATCGACGGCACCAAGGAATACACGCTCCTGGCCCACGATATCGGCGCCCGCGGCATCCGCGTCTTTCCCAACGCGATCCTCGCCGACAAAGGCATTCCCCAAGAACAGACGCTCGCACAGATCGGTCGAGCCGTGGCCGAGGTGGCTGGCTTTGCAGCCGACCACGATGTGGAGATCCGGCTGGCCAACCACGGCAAGGGGACAAACAGGATAGCGATTATCAGGAAGATCCTCGACTACGCCGACTGCCCACACGTCTACGTCAACTGGAATTGTGACCGCAGCGACGTCGACGATCCCGGCTTCGAAGCCAATTTCAACTCGGTGAAGGACCGCATACGAAACATCCACCTACACGACTTATTCAACGAAGCCTATCCCTATCGCAGGCTGTTCGCCTTGCTTCGCCAATCCAACTACACTGGCTACTGCGATGCCGAAGTCGGACCGAGCTGCGAGCCGATCACGTTCATGAAGTATTACCGGGCGCTCTTTCTCGCCCTGCAAGACGTCCTCTAAATGAAAACGAGGTGGCTGCCATGGCGATGAAACGGCGATCGTTCTTGAAATGTGGTGTGGCGGCGGCAGCGACACTCTCGCTCGGTTCGTCCCGTGTCCTGGGTGCAAACGACGCTATCCGGCTCGGACAAATTGGCATCGGCTCATTTGTCAAAATCGGCGGCAAAGGCCGGGGCGACGTCCGTGATTTCCGAAACATCCCCGGCGTGCGGGTCACGGCCCTTTGCGATTGCGACTCAGACAACCTGGGCTACGAGGTCGAACAGTTCAAGAAACGCGACGAACCTGTCAAAGCATTTCGCGACTTTCGGGAGCTGCTCGACGATCCGGAAATCGATGCGGTCTCGATCACCACACCCAACCATTGGCATTCGCTGATGACCATCATGGCGTGCCAGGCGGGCAAAGACGTCTTCGTACAGAAGCCGGCATCGCACAATCTGTTCGAAGGCCGCAAGATGGTCGATGCCATGGGGAAATACGACTGCATCGTGCAGGCCACGCACGGACCACGCAACAGCGGAGCCACGGACGAAGCCTTCGAATACGCCCGGAACGGCGAACTGGGAAAGATGCTCTGCGTCTACGGTATCAATTACAGGCCGCGGATGAGTATTGGCAAGACCGACGGGCCGCAGCCGATCCCCAAGGCTTGCGACTACGATCTCTGGTGCGGTCCGGCACCGAAGAAGCCCTTGATGCGAAAGTTCCTGCACTATGACTGGCATTGGGATTGGGACACCGGCAACGGCGACCTGGGTAATATGGGCATTCACGCCATGGACGGTTGTCGATGGGCACTTGACAAAGACACCTTGCCCAAACGTGTGATCAGTATCGGTGCGCGGCTGGGCTACGACGACGACGGCCAGACACCGAACACGCTGATCACGCTGTTGGACTACGAGCCCGTACCGATCATTTTCGAGGTGCGAGGATTGCCCAAGAACGCCTCGTTTCGACAGACTACCTGGACCCAGAAGGCCAACGAAACGATGGATTTCTACCGCGGCCTACGCACCGGAACTGTCGTTCAATGCGAGGACGGTTACGTGCGAGACGGCGCGGCCTACAACAACGAGGGAGAACTGATCCGAAAGTTCGATCGATCCCGTGCGAATACCAAGCAGAATTTCATCGACG